>Ga0214921_10010948_pt1 | contig 11117 bp, 7 predicted proteins | sample LL1505_MetaG_FD_177992 | JGI IMG/M metagenome (GOLD analysis project Ga0214921, IMG submission 177992) | Freshwater microbial communities from Lake Lanier, Atlanta, Georgia, United States - LL-1505 | ecosystem: Environmental > Aquatic > Freshwater > Lake | place: USA: Georgia | collected 2015-05-28
TACACCTGCCGCCGTCGAAACCCGAGCGCTGCTGACGGAGCACATGACCGCAGCGGCCCTGCTGGGCCGGGGTGTTCCGGCCTGGTTTGCCCGAGGTGCCGGACGGTCGCTCGCAATGAAGGCGGAGCCGAAAGCCAGCGTGGTGCGGGAATGGCGGCGGGACGTGCCTGTGGCGATCAAGCAGCGCTGGTCGGCAGACGATTTCTTCGAGGGCCGTGGCGATCCGGTGACAGTGGCCGTGGTGGGTGGCGGTTTTGTGGACGCCATCATGCCGAACGCGAGTCGGCTGGGTTTGCTGGTCAGGCAACTCGACGCAGACACGCCCTTCGATCAGGCATTCGGCACCGTGTTTCGTGGCACGCCTCAGACGGTCTTCGAGAGTTGGTCGGCCCGGGGCAGCCGCGGTTCTCGCCCGTAAACCGCCACGGCCGAGGGACTCAACTCAGTCAGCGAGCAACGCAGGGCGATACGTTTTCCACCGTGATGCCGTGGCGCCGTGTGATGCGGAGAGCTCGTTTTAAAAACAGACGGGGGTGCCTGGGTTCCGGGGCATGTGATCCGAGCGGTCTTTCCGACGCCGGTCAGTTTCCTGACGGGGTCGGAGGCCTTCGGCTATACACGCGACCGGAGCCGTAAATTGGCCCCCAACGAGCCTCGTTAAGAGCTCACCGACATGGATCGACGCATCACGAACATGGCAGAAAACGTATCGCCGCACGCTCCTTCCGCTGGCTGTCAGCACGCTCGTGCCGGTCGCTCACTCCTGCTGGTCGCGACCGGCCGGCCCCATCGACTTGGTGTTTCGTTCTACCGCCATGACGACCGTCTGCCGTGAGCCACCATCGGCCGTGCTGGCGACGATTGGCAGCACCTGTCTGCGGTTTGGCATTTCTACCCGAACCCGGAAGGTACCGTCAGCATGCACCCTGACCGGTTCCCCCTGCAAGGTGACATAGGCTCCCGGCTGAGTGACACCGTAGACGACCATTTCAGCGTCGACCTCGAGTTCGAATGGGGCGACTCCCTCCTCCCCTTCTTCATCCTCCGCTCCGCTGCTGCGAGCCGCCGGCGGCCCCATGGGCCGTCGCAGCCGTTCCTCGAAGAGTTCCTGGAGTTCTGCGCTGGAGTGCTCGGCCGAGAAGCCACCGCTCATCGCGTAGATCCGCTCGCAGTCATCGACGATCGCCCCCCAGTGGGAGTCGAGCGTGTCGCTTTGAGGCGTAGTCGGCATCGTCACGGCGTTGCTCCTCACAAGAGCATGAAACCGGCGGGAGACCGCCAGATAGCCGATCTCGCACCGGTAGCGGTGGGGGTCGCGAATGTCGATAAACCAATTCTTCACCCCGCCATGCACGGCGATCTCACGGACAACGCGCTCGGATGGCGAGGCGTTGAGGCCACTTTCCAGTTCGATCAGTCGGAGCATCGGTCTGGCGCCGTGCCACTCCTGACCGAGCGCCGCCTGGGCGCGGGCGATGCTGCGGGCGGTGAGTTCCCAGAACACGTGGAGCCAGTGCGGGCCACGCACCATCAGCACCATCCGATCCCGGACGGGTCGGGGTGAGCGGCCGCCCTCTGGGGGTGTGGTCAGATTTTTTGCCTTGAGGAGTCGCTCTCGGGCCTGCTGAAGCCGGAGCGTCACCGCGGCATCATGAGCCTGTTCCTTTCCGCGGGCGACACCAGCAGCGGTCGCTCCACCCGCAAAGGGCTCCAGCACCTTCGTCCGCTCCGCGGGGGCCGTAGCGCGGCCGTCCCGGCCTGCCGCTCGCAAAGGAATCGCGACACTCCGGGTCGCAGCCGCCACCGGAGGACGGGCTCTGGCCTTTCGGACCAGGGCCCGGATGAGCTGATCCTTTCGCATGGCATGCCAGCCGGCAACACCATGCTGCTTGGCGAGGCGGGCCAGGTCGCGGACGGGCTTTTCCTTGAGGCTTGCTGAGGTCATCCGTTGGTTCTTCCCGGTGTGCACGCAGGGAAGCCGGCCTCCGCTCAAGCCGTCGCATCCACCTGCATGGTTCCACGGTACCGGGAACCACCGACAAACGCAAACAAAAGCCCCCTCGCGGGGGTGGTTTTTTCGGAAAAATGCTCGGGATTCGCTCAGTCGCCCCGAAGCTTGAGGCCCCGCTCGGAGAGCTTTTCGCGAACCTCATTGAGGCTCGTGACGCCAAAGTTCTTGCATTCCATCAGATCCTCGGCCGTCCGACGCACAAGGTCTGAGATGACGTTAATGCCCAGTTTCGTCGTGCATTTCCTGGCCCGGACCGACAGGTTGAGTTCGGTAATCGGCTGCGACAGGAGTTCCTGCTCGTCGGCAGACGGTTCGGCCATCTCTGGCTCTGGTTCGTCGGCCGGGGTCGGCGTGGCGAACTGGCCCAGGGAGAGCCCCTTCGAGGCCAGCATGTCCTTGATTTCAACGAGGCTGGTCTCGCCAAAATTCTTGCTGGCCAGAATCTCTGCCTCGCTCGTCCGGGCGAGGTCGCCGAGGGTGTTGATCCCCATTTTCTGCAGACAGTTGCGGCTTCGCACCGAGAGTTCAAAATCGCTCACCGGCAGGCCCATCACCTGTTCGATCCGGTCGCGCTGCTTCTGTTCCTGCTCCTCGGTTCGCAGATCGCCGGCGGCGGAGGAGTCTTTGAGGAACAGGCGGGCCCGTGGGTGGTCGGGAATGGCTTCGAGAATCCTGCGGTAGCACTGCTGGGCCTTGGCAAAGTCGTTGCGGTCCTCGTGCATGATGCCGAGGTTGAGCAACGCTCCGAGGGACGCCGGATACCGTTCGAGCGACCGCTCGTAGCAGGCCTGGGCCTCGTCGTCGTTGCCGGCCCGATCGTTGAGCACGCCGAGTGCAAAGAGTGCGTGGGCGTGACCGGGATCGATGGCGACCGACTTCTCGAACGCCTCGGCGACCTCGCTGACGGCAGAGCCGTGGTCAGCCAGAATGGCCCCCTTCGCGGCCCAGTAGTCGGCCGATTGACGGGCCGCCTCCGCATCCTTGCCGGTCGTCATCTCCTCGATCGCCGTCTTCGCGGCATCGAGGTGCCCACCCGCCCGCAGAGCGTCGGCAGAGGCCGCGCCGCAGGCGATGGCGTCGTACCCCGACTTCTTCGCGGCATCGAACGCTTCCTTTGCCTTGTCGAAGGCCTCAAGGGCCACGTGGGACAGCCCCTGATAGAACAGCGCAAGGGCGCCGCCATCCGCAGACCGCAGCGTTTCGAGAGCTTCCCGATAGCGGCCGAGCAGATACTGGCAGACGCCGAGCCTCACGGACGCAGCCGGGCTGCGATCGGTGATCTGTTCCAGTTCGCGAACCGCGGCCCGCACGTCGCGGTGAGCAGAGGCGTCACCGCCGAGCGCCTGGGTGAGTCCGCGGATCTCGACGGGACCAAATGGGCCGGTGCCGGTGACGAGCTCGCGAATGTCGATGCTGGTGGGAACGTTCTTGAGGGTGGCGACCATGAATGGCCCTTCGTAGGAAAAAACTCGTTGAAGCAATCGCGTCGAAAAAGCGTCTCGATGGTGCGGATGGCGTGAGCCGGTAGGCAGGCAATCAGCGATGAAGATCCGGTGAGAGCCAGCGGTGGGAATCGAACCCACAACCCCCGCATTACGAATGCGGTGCTCTGCCAATTGAAGCTACGCTGGCCTGACGGGACGGAAGGGACGCGCAGGTCGCGAAATCGACCTCCCGGAACACCGCACAGTAGCGCACCGAACCCTCTCCAGTCAAGGGTCGATGGCCAAAAACCCGGGCAGATTGGCAGAAAGACGATGCCGAAAAGAAAAAGTGGGGCCTCTGACCCGACAGGAGCACCCTGTCTTGGCCATACGGGTCAGGGGCGATGACCGTATGGCCGGAGGTGATCGGAGGCCCCACTTCAAAGTGCGGTGGGGTGGGGACCGAAGTCCCCGACGATCTCTTGCTAGTTGCACATGGCGTGCCAAAACCGTTTCGGCCAGGGATTTCAGCTGAACGCGGCTGTTTATGGCACCGATTGCCTATTCCCTGCCCACCCGGTGACGGTGCAGAATGCGCAGCGCGCCGCAATCTGCAACGGTCCGCCACGAGTTGCCCGCTCTCGACAGGATCGCGATGGGCGCGAGCACGCAGGTCGTTACAACAGTGCTCAATGCATGCTCAACTGTCGTATCATTCCTTTTGGACCAAGACAGGGGACCCCCGTGAATCCTCGACTTCCAGCGCTGGTCGGCCCCCATCAGTGTGGGCCTGGCTGCCCATTGCTCCTGATCGCGGGCCCGTGCGTCATCGATGACGAGAGCCTCTGTCTGAGCATTGCCGAAGCGTTGGCCACACTTGCCGAGACGCTCCCGATCAACGTGGTGTTCAAGGCCTCGTTCGACAAGGCAAACCGCACCAGTCTGTCGTCCTATCGGGGGTTGGGTGTGGACGAGGGCTTGGCCGTATTGGAGCGGGTGCGGGCGGCGACCGGTCTGCCTATCACCACCGATGTTCACCTGCCGGAGCAGGCGACCGCTGCGGGCCAAGTCTGCGACCTACTGCAGATCCCCGCCTTCCTCTGCCGTCAGACCGACCTGTTGCTGGCAGCCGCCGCGACGGGGCGGGCCGTCAACGTCAAGAAGGGACAGTTCGTCGCGCCGGCGGACATGAAGCATGTGGTGGCGAAATTACTCGCCGGTGGCTGCCGGGACGTGCTGCTCTGCGAACGCGGCACGTTTTTCGGGTACGGCAGACTAGTCAATGATTTTGCCGGCCTCGTCACGATGCGGGCGATGGGCGTGCCTGTCGTCTACGACGCCACCCATTCCGTTCAACAGCCGGCGAGCCGTGGCGACTCAACCGGCGGCGATCGGGCGTTGGTCGAACCGCTCGCCCGGGCCGCGGCTGCGGTGGGCATTGACGGCTTGTTCCTGGAGACGCACCCTGACCCTGACCAGAGTCCAAGCGACGGCCCCAACATGGTTCCGTTGGCGAGCCTGCAGGGTGTTGTGGAGCGGGTTTTGCGGATCCACGAGGCCCGCTGGGATGGTCTTGAAGGCACGGAGACAATCTGATGAATCGCCGGGCGTTGTGCCGCAATCTGCGGGGAACAACTTGTGTGGGCTTGGCGGCCGCCGTGGGGCTCCTCGTCGGCTGTGGCTCGCCGCCACCGCAGACCCGGATACAGGAAGGGGTGCAGGAGCAGGTGCGGGTGATGCCGGTCGTCTCAGAGGACGTTCGGGAAAAGCTGCTCGAAGGGGCGGTGGCGGTGCTCGATCGGCTGGAGGATTACGACGAGGAGTCGGCCTTCGCGCAGGTGTTCGACCGGCTCAATCAGTGGAGCCATGCCGCCGTGATCGCCGGCGCCCCCTCTGTGGCCACCTGGCAGGTTGATCCGCTCTTTGCCGATCTCCCCGATCGCCTCCGTGCCGGTGCAACGCCGCAGTCACTCGGGAGCGCAGTGTTTGACGCCGCAAGTGACATGACCGACTTGCGTGATCAGCGATGGCTGGCCGATATCGCCGCCAGTGCGCGGGGCGACGCCGTCGAGGATCTCGACATTGCCAGCAACCTCTTTCGTTGGACGGTGCGGTCGCTGGCACTTGTGAGTGATCCACCGATGGCGGCAACCGATGCCGCGCCGGGCACACGCTGGTTTCTTCCCGGGGAGATCCTGCTCTCAGGGCGGGCGAGCCCAGCACAGCGGGCGTGGATCTTTCTGGAACTGCTCCGGCATGCCGGGCTCGATGGCGTCATGCTGGCCACAGGCAACGCCGATCGCGGGGGCGTTCGTGCCTGGATTCCCGCGGTCATCGCCAACGGTGAAGCCTGGCTCTTCGAGCCGACGTATGGCATCCCGATTGCCGGACCAGATGGAACCGGAGTGGCCACCGCCCGGCAGGCGGCCGCCGACCCCGTCATCCTGGGACGACTCTCGTTTGCCGACCGTAGCTATCCGGTGCAGGCGGAGGACATCAACGGACTGTCGGTGCTCGTGGCCGCCGATCCCTGGAGCCTCTCGCGTCGGATGCGGGCCGTGGACCAGCAACTCGTCGGCTCACGGAGCATGAAACTCTCAATCGATGCCACGGGCGTTGGCACACGGGCCCTGCAGGCGCTGCCGTCCGCGCCGGTGGTGGACGGCGACCAGGGGGCGGCAGGTCGCCAGATGGCCCTCTGGGAGTTTCCCTGGGAGGTGTTGACTCGGCGCCAAACTGACTCGGCCCGCGTGCGGGCAGCGGTGAGCAGAGAGTTGGCGGTAATGTCCGTCACGCTGGCGCAGTCAGACCGGCCGGATCAACTGGAGGGGCGGAGCAGCACGCGGGTGATGCGGCCGCTGTATGCGGCGCGGCTGAGGGAATTCCGTGGCGAACTGGATGGACCCGACGGTGCGAAGGCGAGCTATCTGGCAGCGCGACCGGGGCGGCAGGCCATTGCCGACGCCCTCAAACTGGCTCCCCCGGAGCAGTCCGAAGGAGTGAAGCGACTCTTTGAACAGATGAAGGAAGATGCCACCTATTGGCTCGGCGTGCTCACGCTCTCCGAAGGGGAGAATGCCACGGCGGTCGATTATCTTGGTCGCATGACGCTGGAGGCGGCTCCGGACAGCCGCTGGACCGACGCAGCTCGTGTGAATCTGGCCCGCGCATTGGTTGGGCTTGGTCGCACGGACGAGGCCGTCACATTGCTCCGCGACGATGCTTCGCCACAGCGGTTCGGGAGCCGACTGCTCGCAGACGAACTCACGGAAGCATCGGAGAAGAAAGCCAACCCCTAGCGGGCGAGAAAAAAGCCTGTCCGGGGCCTTTTTCTGGGTGGCTTTGCTTCCCGCGTTGCCCGTCGGAAGCGAAGCGGGTATTGTTATCGTTTCTCCGCGTCCGCGACCGATCTCCCTATTCGTCAACCGCCCCTTGCGGGGCTGTCAGATTCAGCAGAAAAAAGCAGAAAAAGAAGAGAAGACCATGAAAGACGGCATTCACCCGAAGTATCTCGACACGGTCGTCAAGTGCGGCTGTGGCAATACGTTCATGACGCACAGCACCGTGCCCGAGATCAAGGTCGACATCTGCAATGTCTGCCACCCGTTCTTCACGGGCAAACTGAAGTTTGTCGACACGGCCGGCCGGATCGAGAAGTTCAAGTCGAAGTTTGCCACGGCGGGCTATGCCAGCCTGAAGAAGTCGAAGAAGCCGGCCGCTGCGGTCGAAACGCCGGCCTCCTGAAAGGGCTTTCGGCTGAGCAGGAGGGCGGTTCTCAGGATCCATGCGAGAGCAACTCGAAGCCAAGCTTTCTCGATTCGAGGAACTCGAACGCGCGCTCGTTGATCCAGAGGTGCTGGCAGACCAGTCGCGACTCTCGGCCTCCGCCCGGGAACACGGCACACTAGCCCGACTCGCGCTCAAATACCGGCAGTTTGTGGCCCTCGAGCGGGAGATCGCCGAGCACGTCGAGATGGCCGCGGGCGGCGATCCCGATCTGAAGGATTTGGCCGAGTCGGAACTGCCGAGCCTGCGACAGCGGCGGGAGCAGGAGTGGGACGAACTCCTCGAACTCTGCTCCGACGACGAGGATGCCGATCGTGGTCGTTGCATCATGGAACTCCGGGCCGGCACCGGAGGCGACGAGGCGGCGCTGTTTGTACGCGACCTCTACGAGATGTATCGCCGCTTCTGCACCGAGCAGGGCTGGGATGTCGAGGTGTTGGACGCCAGCCCGACCGAACTTGGCGGCTTCAAGGAACTGGTGCTCGGTCTGTCAGGAACGACGATCTATCGGAAACTGCAGCACGAAAGCGGCGGGCACCGCGTGCAGCGGGTTCCCGACACCGAGACAAAAGGTCGGATTCACACGTCCGCCGCCACGGTGGCAGTGCTGCCCGAACCGGAGGACGTCGAGGTTTCGCTGTCGGCCGATGAATACCGCAAGGATCTGTTCTGTGCCAGCGGACCGGGCGGGCAGCACGTCAACAAGACGGCCTCGGCCGTTCGCCTCACGCACATGGAAACGGGCATCGTGGTGCAGTGCCAGGACGAGAAGAGCCAGCACAAGAATCTGGCCAAGGCACTGCGAGTTTTGAAGACCAGAATCTATGAATACCGACGGGCCATCGAGCATGAGAAGCGGTCTGCCGAGCGCAAGACGCTCGTTGGCTCGGGCGACCGCAGCCAGCGGATTCGCACCTACAACTTCCCGCAGAATCGGCTGACCGATCATCGGATCAACGCGAGCTTCACGCTGGATCAGGTGATGGTCGGACGGCTGGGCCTGGTGATCGATGCCATCGAACAGCATGCCCGGGAACTTCGCCGAAGCGAGATGGAGCGGTCATCGAAGGCGGCCCCGGCCTGACGGCCGCGGGAGAGGTCGTGGAGTGATCGCCGCGCGGCCTCGGCACTATCTCACATGCTGGATCAACCCTCAGGGACACGGTGGAGCACCCCGCATGGCCGGCGAACAAACCGACAGTGATGTCTGGACGGTGGGGCGATTGCTCACCTGGACCACCGAGTGGCTCACGGCGCGAGGCAGCGACTCACCGCGGCTCGATGCCGAGGTTCTGCTGGCGTTCGTTCGCGGCTGCCCGCGGATCGCGCTCTACACCGCGTTCGATGTGCCGGTGAACGACGATGAACGGGCCCGTTTTCGCGGACTGGTGAAGCGACGCGGTGAGGGGGAGCCGGTCGCGTATCTGGTTGGCAGCAGGGAATTCTTCTCCCTGCCGTTTGCTGTGAATTCGGCCGTGCTGATTCCCCGGCCCGAGACGGAAGGGCTCGTGATCCGCGTGCTCGATCTCTGCCAGTCGGCCGGCCAGCCATCGCGGATCGTCGACGTGGGCACCGGGTCTGGTGCGATTGCCGTGACGTTGGCGAAGCGGCTGCCGAAGGCGACGTTCGTCGCCACCGACATCTCGGCCGCGGCACTCGCTGTGGCCCGCGACAATGCAACGCGGCTGGGGGTGGTGGATCGAATCGAGTTTGTGGAGTGTGATCTGCTCGACGCGCCGGCGGCCGCCGGCCCCTGGGACGTGATCGCGAGCAACCCGCCCTACGTGCGTGAGGACGAGTTTGCCGCCCTGCCCCGTGACGTCCGGCTGCACGAGCCGCGCACGGCGCTGGTGTCGGGGCCAACCGGCGTGGAGGTGATCGGTCGACTGGCCGCGGCGGCGGCGAAGACGCTCGTTCCCGGAGGCTGGCTCTTGGTGGAGGTGGGGCCATCCACCGCTGCCGCTGCCGAACAGGTCATCGCCGCGCACGCCGGGCTCGTGTCCGAGCCCACGCTCAAGGATCTGGCGGGGCTTCCTCGCATCGTGCAAGCCCGCCGCCGTGGATGACCGCTGACGGTGATGACTTCGAGGTGCGGACAGCCGTGGCTGACGGTTCAGAGGACTCCTGCGAAGCTCTGCTGCAGTGGAAAGCATTCGGCTGCGTGCTCAGGGGAGATGATTCCCTGCGTGAGCAGGAATTTCGCATACCGCTGCAGCGACACGAAATTGTCGTTCGTCAGCGCGGCCGAGATCTCGCTCCACCCGGCATCCCGTTCGATCAATGCCCGGACAGTCTGGTCGACGAGCAGCACCTCGTAGAGGCCGACACGGCCGATCGTGCCGCGGCCCTGACAGACGGCGCAGCCCACGCCCTGTCTGAGCGTTGTCCGCTCCGCCGCATCGATGACCCCCGATGCGATCAGTCGATCCACGATCGGCTGGTCTGAGGCAGGCTCGGCGCAGGCTTGGCAGACGCGGGGCACGAGACGCTGGGCGATCACGCATCGCAGGGTGGCGGCGATCAGGAAGGTCTTGACGTTCAAGCGGCGGAGGCGGGCGATGGCCTCGGTCGCGTAGTCACAGTGCACCGTCGAGAGCACGAGGTGACCGGTCGTGGCGGCCTCGACGGCGATGTTGGCCGACTCCTCGTCCCGCATCTCGCCGACGAACACGACGTCCGGGTCTTGTCGCATTGCCGTGGAGAGCGATTGTGAAAACGTAGCTCCCACCGTCCTGTCAACCTGCACCTGCGTGGCGTAGGGGAGGTGGTATTCAACGGGATTCTCCAGCGTGATGATGTTGACCGCGCGGGTGGCCTGCCAGATTTCTTCCAGACCAGCGTAGAGCGTGGTCGTTTTTCCAGAGCCCGTCGGTCCGGCCACCAGGATCAGTCCTGTGGGGCTGTGAAACACGTCGACGAGTTTCTCACACAGCGGCCCGCTGAGCACGAGATCACGAAGCCGGCGACGCTGCTGGCTCGAGTCGAGCAGTCGGAGCACGATCTTTTCGCCTGCGATGCAGGGCATCGTGCTCAATCGCACGTCGAATCGTCGTTCGCCTACGCTGAGGGTGAAGCGACCGTCCTGGGCGCGGCGACGCTCCGCGATGTCCAGCTGCGACATCACTTTGAGCCGGGAGATGACACGCTCGAACAGCCGCATCGGGATGTCCGGTTCGATGATCGCCAGTTCCCCGTCGAGCCGCATGCGGACCTGGCCGGTTTTCTCGCCGGGCTCGAAGTGCAGGTCGCTACCGCCTGAGAGGGCGGCCGTGCGGAGCGACATTTTGAGAATCTCGGCGGTCTGGTGCTCGCCGAGCGGCTGCGGTTGGCCGCTGCTGTCGATTGCCTCCACGCCGACCGTCTGGATATCGGCGGCGGCCGGGCGACTGGGCTGCTGGAAGTGCGAGGCGGCGAATCGTTCGAAATCGTCCGCACTAATGGCGGCAAAATCGACCCGCTGGCCGCGAAGGGCCTCACGAATGAAACCACGGTTGGTGGCGTCGAAGGGATTCACCATCGCCACGAGGACATGGTCTGTCGAAGCCTCCAGAACGATCGCCCGGCAGTACCCCGACACCCGCTGGTGCAGCACCGAGCAGTGCTTGTGGACGTCTGGAAAATCCTCGAGGTGCAGAAAGCGAAAGGCGGCCTCACGGCGCGTCATTGCCTCGAACCTTCGGGCGAGCATGCGACAGAGGGCCAGCAGTGTCTCCGGTTCCTCCTTCGCCACGGCCTCCAGGTCGGCACGGCCGAGCACCCAGAGTTCACCTCGCTCGACGGCTTGTACGTTGGCCGTTCGTGGCTCTCCCGAGAGCAGCGCGGTCTCGCCGAAGCAGTCTCCCGGGATCAGGGTTTTCAGGTCACGTTCGATGCCGAGTGCCTCGCAGGTTGTCGTC
>Ga0214921_10010949_pt1 | contig 11116 bp, 10 predicted proteins | sample LL1505_MetaG_FD_177992 | JGI IMG/M metagenome (GOLD analysis project Ga0214921, IMG submission 177992) | Freshwater microbial communities from Lake Lanier, Atlanta, Georgia, United States - LL-1505 | ecosystem: Environmental > Aquatic > Freshwater > Lake | place: USA: Georgia | collected...
AATTGTTAATGAATTTAGCAGTATAAAAAGAAAATTTGGCGGTTTAAATGAGTAATTTTAAAAAGAGATTTATAAGCTCTTTGTTAGCCTTTCCTATTATATATATTTTACTTTATCAAAAAGCATTATTTAATTCATTAATTGTAATTATTTTTCTATTCTGTCTTTATGAATGGATTAAATTATTTAAAAGAAAAAATATTATTTTTTTTTTAGGATTGTTAATTTTATTTATTTTTTTAATATCTCTAATTAGAATTTATAATTTTGAACATTATAATTTAAAGTTTTTATGGCTAATTCTTATAGCCTGGTTAACAGATATTGGAGGATATATTTTTGGCAAGTTATTTGGCGGGCCTAAATTAACAAAAATAAGCCCTAATAAAACTTGGGCTGGAGCCATTGGATCGATAATTTTAAGTCAATTAGCTTTTTTAATATTTTATATAGATGTTAGTTATAAGTTTAATATTTTTATAATTTTTTCTCAATTATTTTTATCGATCGTAGGTCAGATTGGAGACATATTGATGTCCTATATAAAAAGAAAAAATGATAAAAAGGATAGTTCTAATTTTATCCCAGGTCATGGAGGTTTTTTAGATAGAGTAGATGGTCTAATCTGGATAATTATATTTGGTAATATATTTATTTAATGAAAAAAAAAATTTGTATTTTAGGATCAACAGGAAGTATTGGTGTATCGACATTAGAAATTATTTCAAAAGATAAAAAAAATTTTGATGTAGTTTTATTAAGTGGAAATAGCAATTATAAATTATTAATTTCTCAAGCTAAAATATTTAAACCAAAATATATTTATACTAATAATTTATTTTTAACAGAAAAAATAAAACATTTTTGCAAAAATAATAAAATTGAAATAATTAATAATTTAAATTTATTAAAAAATATTAAATTTGATATTACAGTTTCCGCTATTTCAGGAATTGCTGGTTTATTGCCCACATTGAATATTATTAAGTTTTCTAAAAAAATTTTAATAGCTAATAAGGAAAGTATAATTTGTGGTTGGAAATTTATTATTAAGGAACTTAAGAAATATAACTGTTCTTTTACTCCTATAGATTCTGAGCATTTTTCTATTTTTAATCTCATTAAAAATAAGAATAAAAATTTAATAAACAATATATATTTAACTGCTTCCGGAGGTCCTTTTTTTAATAAAAGAATTAATTTTAAGAAGGTAACCGCAACTCAGGCATTAAAACATCCAAATTGGAAAATGGGAAAAAAAATATCTATAGACTCAGCAAATATGATGAATAAAATTTTAGAGGTTATAGAGGCGTCTTTAATATTTAGTTTTCCAATTGATAGATTTAAAATCCTTATCCACCCTCAATCATTGGTTCATGCAATTGTTGAATACAAAAACGGTTTGTCATCAATGCTTTATCATTATAATGATATGAAAATACCAATTGGTAACGCTTTATATAATAATTTATATATAAAAAAAAATTTAATTAATAAATTTAATTTAAAACAAGAATTATTTTTTTATAAAGCAGTTTCAAAAAAAATACTCTCAATGAAAATTTTGGAGCAAAGAAAATATTTGAACAGTTCGGGTTTTATTGCAATTAATGTTATAAATGAGATTCTCGTCAGAAAGTTTTTAAATAAAGAGATACTTTTTTCTGATATAGTCCGTAAATTGCTTGGTTTTTTAAAGTCAAGAACAGTTAAAAACTACTTAAAAAATAACCGAATTCAACATATAAATGACGTTTTTAAGGCATATAATTTTTACAGGAGTTTATTAGTTTGATCAGAATACTTATTTTAACCTTTGTTTTATTTTTTCATAATATTTCTTATGCTGAGATAAAAAAAATCAATATCACCGGCAATACAAGAGTTTCATCTTCTCTGATAGAAGCTTTAATTGATAAGAAAAATATTAATATAGATTCGATTTTTATTAATAATTTGACGAAAAAAATTTATGATACTGATTTTTTTTCTGATGTTAAAATTAGCTACAACCAAGAAATTCTTTCTATTAATCTAACTGAGAATCCCGTAATAAATTTTTTTTATATTAGCGGTGCAGAAGATAGTGAGCTTACTAAAATCAATCCAATTATATCTTTAAAAGAAAATAATATATTTTCTTCTTCTAAATTAAAAAAGGACATCGAAAGCATAAAAGAACTTTATAAGCAAAGTGGCTACCACTCTGCAAATGTTAATCCTGAAATTATTAAAATTGAAAGTAATCAAGTCAATTTAATCTTAAATATTAACAAAGGAGATATTTCTAAAATCAAAACCATACATTTTATTGGAAATAAATATTTTAGCAGCAGTCAACTTTTAGACGTTATTTCTTCAGCAGAATATGGATGGTGGAAGTTTTTTTCTTTTACTTCTTTAAGTGAACAAAAAATTGAATATGATAAACTTTTATTATCAGATTTTTACAAATCAAAAGGTTTTTATGACGCTCAAGTCGAAAGTGCTTTTGCTGAGAAAGCAAAAAATAGTCAGGACTTTATATTAACTTTTTCTATTAATTCAGGAAAAAAATATAAATTTAATAAATTTGAGATTGAAGATAGTAATAAAATTTATAAGCAAGATGACATTAAAGAAATTAATTTATTTTCTAATAATATTTTAAAAAATCAAACTTATTCTCCTTTGTTAGTTTCAAAAATAAATAAGCAAATTGATAATTTTTTAGAACAAAAAAAATATATTAATTATGAAATTAATTTAAAAGAAATTAAACAATCAAATGAATTAATAGATGTTGTTCTTCAATTAAATGAACAAAAAAAAGTTTTTATTAACAAGATAAACATTGAGGGTAATAATGTTACTGAAGAAAAAACAATAAGAGATAACATGTCTTTAAGTGAAGGGGATTATTTTAACTCTTCTAAAATTAAAAAATCAATTGATGTGTTAAAATCTAAACAATATTTTAGTAAAATTGATTATAAAATTCAAGAATCTGATAGAAAAGATTTTAAAAATTTAAATTTAACAGTTAAGGAACAAGCGACAGGTAGTATATCGGCTGGCGTTGGATATGGTAGTGATGGAGCTATTTTAGAAGGCTCTATTAATGAAAGAAATTTTATTGGTAAAGGCATAGATCTTAACTTCACTGGAAAAATTACATCTGAAAAAATTGGTGGAGTATTCTCTTATACAGACCCTAATTTCTTATCTTCAGAAAAAGAATTTGCTTATTCTCTTTATTCTGAAACTGACGATTATAAGAATTCTGGATATCAAAATAAAAGAGTAGGAAACAAAGTTGCGACTAAATATGAAATCTACGAAGATGTTTATTTTAGGCCTAATATAGCGATACAATATGATGATTTGCAAACAAGTAGTGCTGCTTCATCTCTTATTAGGAGCAGAGACGGAAGTTATTTAACTACTTCAGTTGGATATAATATCTCATTAGATTTAAGAGACTCAAAATACAATCCAACTTCTGGTTCAATTTTTTATATTGAACAAAATTTATCAACTTTAGCAAGCGACATACCAAGTATTCAAACTGGTCTTGGTTCTACTTTTTATAAAGAGCTAGTAAATCAAGATTTTATAGGTTCAGCAAGATTTCGATTAGATAGCGTTGTTGGGTTAGACAATTCAAAAGATGTAAAACTTTCTGATAGACTTTTTTCATCTTATAGAGATTTAAAAGGATTTCAAACTAGAGGGGTCGGACCGATTGATAACAGCGACCATGTCGGAGGTAATTATTTAGCAACAGTAAGTTTCAAATCTACATTCCCAAATCCTATTCCTGAAAGTTTAAGAGCAACCTCTTTAATATTTTTTGATTTAGGAAATGTATGGGGTGTTGACTATTCTAATTCTATTTCTGATAGTAATAAAATTAGATCTTCAACTGGAATAGCTTTAGATGTACTCAGTCCTCTTGGACCAATAAGTTTTTCTTATGCAATCCCTATTTCTAAAGCTTCTACAGATAAAGAACAGAGGTTTATGTTTAATATCGGATCAAGTTTTTAAAATTATATAATTAAGTGAAAAATAATCTTTATTTTAAAAAAGAGAATAAAAAATTTTATTTAAAGGATATTCTTTTAAAAATTAATCGAGTCCCAGATGGTATAATAGCTAATAACAAAATCTATGGCGTTAATAATTTAAAAGAAGCAAATATTAATGAAATTAGTTTATTTAATAACTTAAAGTATCTCGAAGATGCAAGAAATACAAAAGCAGCAGCATGCGTTGTAAATGAAAATAATAAAAAATATTTTAACAAAAATAGTAAAACTTTTTTAATTATATCTAAAGAACCCTTAATTGATTTTTATAAAATTGTATCTCTATTTTATCCAGATGCTAATAAAGATGATGAAAATATCGATTCAATAAATTTTAAAAATTTAAATTCATTATTTTCAAAAAAAGTTTATTTCGGCAAAAATTGTTTAATTGCTAAAAATGTTAACATAGGAAACGGCACTAATATTGGTAATAATGTTATAATAAAAAATAATGTTAGAATTGGCAGTAATTGTAATATTGGATCAAATGTAATTATAGAAAATACTTTAATTGGGGATAACGTTCTTATTAAATCAGGAACTTTAATTGGACAAATAGGATTTGGGTTTGGATTTGACAAAAAAAAAAGGATAAGATTTCCACATATTGGAAGAGTTGTGATTGAAAATGATGTTCAAATTGGTTCGTTGTGTACAATAGATAGAGGATCATTATCAGATACAATTATTGGAGAATTTTCTTCAATAGATAATCAAGTTCAAATTGCTCATAACGTAAAAATTGGTAATTACTGCATGATTGCTGCTCAGTGTGGAATTGCCGGTAGCACAACAATTGGTAATTATGTTAAGATAGGTGGACAATCAGGAATTTCTGGTCATTTAAAAATTGGTAACAATGTGCAAATCGGAGGAAAAAGTGGTGTTATTTCTGATATTGAGGATAATAAAATTGTAATGGGTTATCCAGCTAAAAATATTAGAGAATTTATTAAAAATAAATAAAAATGAATTTAAAAAAAGAAATAAATAAAGACGAGATCGAAAGTTTAATACCTCACCGAAAACCTTTTTTATTAATCGATAAATTAATTGATATTGTTCCGATGATCTCTGCAACAGGAATTATGATTATTAAAAAAACAGACTTCTTTTTTAATGGTCACTTCCCGGGACAGCCAGTGATGCCTGGAGTTTTGATAGTAGAAGCCTTCGGTCAAAGTGCTGCAGCATTAACCGCCTATAGCTTAGATCCTGAAATTGTTAAAAATAAATTAGTTTATTTAATGACAGTTAATAATGCTAGATTTAGAAATCCTGTAATGCCAGAGTGCGAACTAAAACTTAAAGTTCATGCTATAAGATCAAAAGGCAAGGTATGGAAGTATAAAGGCGTTGCAATGGTCAATGATAAAATTATGGCCGATTCAGAATGGATGGCAACCATAGTTGATAAAAAAGATTGATGATAAGCGATAATGCAATTGTTGACAAAAATTCTAAATTAGAATCTTCAGTAGAAGTTGGACCTTTTAGTGTCATTGGTAAAGATGTTAAAATTGAAAAAAAAGTAAAAATACTATCTCACGTAGTTATAACTGGAGACACCTCAATATCAGATGAATGTGAAATTTTTTCTTTTGCTTCAATAGGTAGCGCACCACAAGATTTAAAGTTTAAAGGAGAGAAGACAAAATTAATAATAGGAAAGAAAAATAAGATTAGAGAGTACGTAACAATAAATCCTGGCACTGAACATGGTGGTGGAATTACTAAGATAGGCGATAATTGTTTATTTATGATTTCATCTCATATCGCTCATGATTGTAAAATTGGAAATAATGTTATTATCGCAAATAATGTTGCTATAGCCGGCCACGTTGAAATTGAAGACAATGTAATTATAGGTGGTAATTCTGCAGTTCAACAATTTACTAGAATCGGAAAATTAGCAATGATTGGTGGCATGACGGGAGTCGAAAAAGATGTAATTCCTTATGGACTTGTTACTGGAAATAGATCCCACTTAGATGGTATTAATTTAATAGGTTTAAAGAGAGCAGGATATTCTTCTCAAGAAATAAGCGCATTAAGCCAAGCTGTAAAATTAATTTTTTCAAACACTCTTTTAAAAAACGGTATAGAAGAGGCTAAAAGATTTTCTAATTTTAAAACTGTAAGTGAAGTTATAAATTTTTTAGAGAAAAGTGAAAAAAGACCAATTTGTAGGCCCTTAAAATAAATGCTTGGACTAGTAGTTGGAGATTCGAATTTACCAAAATTTTTAATAAATAAATTATTAAAAAAAAATTTAGATTTTATAATATTGGATTTAACTAAAAAAAATATTTATAAAAAATATAAGAATTCTTATAGTTTAAAAATAACTGAACTTGGAAAAGCTATATTTTTATTAAAAAAAAATAAGTGCAAAAATATTATTTTTATTGGCAAGGTTAAAAGACCAGAAATTTCATTATTAAAATTTGATAGAAAAGCTTTATTCTATTTTCCCAGATTATTTTCAGCTTTTAAAAAAGGTGACGGAAATATTTTAAAAGAGATAATTAAAATTTTTAAAGAACATAAGATAAATGTTTTAAATAGCATGAAATTTACACCAGAATTAATATTTAAGGAAAAAGCTATTAATAAAGTAAAAATAAATAACACTGATAAAAATAGTATATATAAAGGAGTAAGTATTATTAAGTCTTTAAGCAAATATGATATTGGACAATCAGTCGTAATCAATAATGGTTATGTTTTAGCGATTGAAGGACCAGAAGGAACAGATGAGGCTATTAAAAGATCATTGTACTTATCAAAAAAATATAAATTAAAAAATAAATCAATTTTAGTTAAATTCCCAAAATCAAATCAAGACCTCAGAATAGATTTACCAACATTAGGCCTGGACACCGTTAAAAATTGTATTAAAGCGAATATTAGAGGTATTGCTGTAAAAAGATCTCAAAATATTATCTTAGATAAAGATAAAATTATAAATTTAACTAGAAAAAATAATTTTTTTATTATTTCTCTATAAATTGTCAAAAAAAATATTTATTATCACTGGAGAAACCTCAGGCGATAAAATCGCATCTCTAGTTATTAAAAAATTAAAGGAAAAAAATTTAGATATCCAATTTCTAGCAATCGGTGGAGAGAATATAAAATCAGAAAAAATTGATTGTATATTTGATATAAATCAAATTGCATTTATGGGTTTTATCGATGTAATAAAAAATCTATTTTCAATTAAAGAAAAAATTAATTTAACTGTACAAAAAATAAAGGAATTCAATCCTGATATTATTTTTTCAATTGATTCTCCAGATTTTTCTTTTCGTATTTTAAAAAGAGTTAAAAACATTAGTAGTGAAATAAAGACAATTCATTTGGTCGCTCCTCAAGTTTGGGCATGGAGAGAAAATAGAAAAAAAATATTATATAAATTTATTGATCATTTGCTATTACTTTTTTCTTTTGAGAAAAAGTTTTTTGATGGGTTTATTAGAAATTCATTTGTTGGACATCCTTTTTTTGATTTCTCTGTTTTTAAAATTAATAAATTAGAAAATGCAAATAAAAATTATTTTACGTTATGTCCAGGCAGCAGAAAATCAGAAATTAAAACTTTTATGCCGATTTTTTCCGAAGTAATAAAAAAAATTAATTTAAGTAATAATTTTATTTTTCATATACCATCTTCTGAAGTTAATAAAAATTTGATTAATGATTATTTAAAAAAATATAAAATCGATAATTTTATTATTACAACTTCAGAGAAAGATAAAAATTATTATATTCAAAATTCAATTTTAACTATTTCAAAATCAGGTACTATCACATTGGATGTCTGCAAGAATCAATGTCCATTGATTGTTGTTTTTAAAACTTCTTGGCTTAACTATTTGTTAATTAAACCTTTTATTAAAACAAAGTTTGGCAATATTCTTAATATTATCGCTCAAAAAGAAATTATACCTGAATTAATACAAGGCAGATGTAATTCAGATGAAATTTTTAAAAAAACTAAAGTGTTTATTGATAATAAATCATTAAGAAATGAATTAGTTCTTGAATACAACAAAATTTTAGAGAAAATAATTGTTCCGAACAGTCTGGAGAAAATCTCTAATTATATAATCGAATAGTAATTATCTTTTAGAAATTTCTACAAAATCTCTTTTATCTTTTCCAAGATATAATTGTCTTGGTCTATTTAATTTATTTGATGGATCAGAGTACATTTCTTTCCAATGAGCTATCCATCCAGAAGTTCGAGCAACAGCAAATAAAACAACAAACATTTCAGTAGAAAAACCCATGGCACTCAAGGTTATTCCGGAATAAAAATCTATGTTTGGATATAATTTCTTTTGAACAAAATAGTCATCATTTAATGCAATTTTTTCTAGTTCCATAGCTACTTTTAATAACTCATCATCTTTCTTGCCCATAACCTCAAGAACTTCATGACATGCTTTTTGCATTACTTTAGCTCTAGGATCGTAATTTTTATAAACTCTATGTCCAAATCCCATTAATCTGAAATTGTCATTAGGGTCTTTCGCTCGTTTTATAAATTCTGGAATATTTTTTACACTACCAATTTTTTTTAACATGTTTAAAGCCGCCTCGTTAGCACCACCATGCAAAGGACCCCAAAGAGCTGAAAAACCAGCTGCTATTGAAGCAAAAGGATTGACTCCCGAAGAAGCTGCCAGTCTTACAGTTGAAGTAGAGGCGTTTTGTTCATGGTCTGCATGAAGTATAAATATTTTCTCTAGCGCGCTTGCTATTACATTGTTAATTTTATATTTTTGAGCAGGGACAGAAAAACACATATTTAAGAAATTCTCGCAATAACTCAACTCATTATCTGGATATACAAATGGTTGACCAATTGAATATTTGTAAGCCATTGCGGCTAAAGTTGGAACTTTAGCTATCATTCTTCTTGCTGATATTTCTCTTTCTTTTGGATCGTTAACATTAGCTGAGTCTGCATAAAAAGCAGATAATGCACCCACAACACCAAGCATCATGGCCATAGGGTGACCACCACGTCTGAAGCCATTATAAAAGGATCTTATTTGCTCATGAACCATTGTGTGGTTTTTTATGGCACTAGAAAATTCATTGTATTGATCTTTGTTTGGGAGATCGCCTTTTACTAATAGATAAGCCACTTCTAAAAATGAACTCTTTTCAGATAACTTTTCAATTTCATACCCTCTGTACAAAAGAGTTCCTTTGTCACCATCAATGTAGCAAATATTAGACTGGCAGCTTGCAGTAGAAGTAAAACCAGGATCAAAAGTAAAATGACCAGTATTTTTATAAAAATCACGAACATCTATTACCGAAGGACCAACCGACCCTTTTTTAATAGGTAGCTCGTATTTTTTTCCGTCTATTTCAATAAAACATTTCCCTGACATAAAATTTAGTTATCAGTTTTTAATATTTTTGTCTATTTTTGAAAAGAATAGTTCTAATCGGTTTACAAATTCATCCAAACTTAAAGAACTAGCTATATCATAAATAGCCGGACCAAATTCTGAGCCTGTTAATATAATTCTTAGAGGCTGTCCAAGATCCTTAAAGTTAATTTTTTCAGTTTCTATAATTTTATCAAAAATATTTTTTAAATAGTCTTTGCTGATATTTTTTTCTTTTTTTATAAGATAATAAATGTTTTTTATAATGGATAATTTAGATATATCTATTTTTTTTATCTGTTCTTCTTTTAGCTCATAAGAAAATATATATTTTGAGTTATTAAATATATCTTCTAATGATTTTGATTTATTTTTTAAAAAAAATAAACTCACTTTAATAACTTCATGAAATTGCTTTGGAATTTTTTCTTTATATAATTCAGAATAGTTAATTAACTTTTCTAATAAGATTTCATCTTTAATAGATTTTATATAAAATTCATTAATAGATTTTATTCTATCAAAGTCTAATTTTGATGGAGATTTTCCAATATTTTTCAAATTAAAAAATTCTATACTTTCTTCATTTGAGAAAATTTCCTTATCTTTATAAGACCATCCCAATCTTAATAAATAATTTCTTAAGGCCTCTGGCAAAATTCCTATTTTTTTATAATCTTCAACAGTTGAGGCGTCATCTCTTTTTGATAATTTTTTTCCTTCTTTTGAATGAATTAAAGGTATGTGAGCATATTCAGGTATTTTCCATTTCATACTCTCAAATATTTGAATTTGTTTAAATGCATTTATTTTATGATCATCACCTCTTATTACGTGTGTAATTTTCATTTGATAATCATCAACCGCCGCAGATAAATTATAAGTAGGTTTGTTATCTTTTCTTAAAATAACAAAGTCTTCTATAGTATTATTATTAATTTCAACATCCCCCTGAACTAAATCTTTAAGTATAGTTTTTCCTTCCATCTTTGATTTAAACCTGACAACAAATGTCCTATTGTCAATGTTTTCTAAAATATTTCTACATTTTTTACTGTAAGTGTAAGGAATTTTTTTCTCTAGATATATTTTTTTTTCTTCTTCTAGCTCTTTTTCAGTACAGTAGCATTTATAGGCATGTCCATTTTTTAATAGGATATTAGCGACATTTATATGAGATTCTATATTTTTTGATTGAATATATGGTTCTTCATCCCAATTTATTTCTAACCATTTTAAAGTTGAGATAATTTGTTCGTAATATTCATTTTTTGATCTTTGAATATCGGTATCTTCAATTCTTAATAAGAACTTACCTTTTTGATTTTTTGAAAATAACCAATTAAACAAAGCTGTTCTCGCTCCTCCAATATGTAAATTTCCTGTAGGGGAGGGTGCAAAACGTGTAATAACTTTTTGAATAGTATTCATTAGTTCTAAAGATTACAGAACTAATATTATTTATTTAAATTAGTAAATTAAAATTTTCTATATAAAGAGGATAAAACACCCTGTACTTTTACTCTTTCAGTGTTGTAAATTTTTGTCTCATATGCAGGATTTGCGCTTTCCAAAGCAACTGAAGGTCCCTTTTTTCGCATTCTTTTTAGAGTTGCTTCATGATCATCA
>Ga0214921_10010950_pt1 | contig 11116 bp, 9 predicted proteins | sample LL1505_MetaG_FD_177992 | JGI IMG/M metagenome (GOLD analysis project Ga0214921, IMG submission 177992) | Freshwater microbial communities from Lake Lanier, Atlanta, Georgia, United States - LL-1505 | ecosystem: Environmental > Aquatic > Freshwater > Lake | place: USA: Georgia | collected 2015-05-28
GCCGTCCTTGCCTTTGGTAACGATAGGGTATTTGTCTGCAATGAAATCAGCGCTGTGGCCGTTAAAGCCCACGGCCGTATCGGTGGCATCGCCCATGCGTTCGTGGCTGCCACCGGCCACCATTACATCAACCCCGGTGAGTAATGGTGCCAGAGCCTTGTTGCGATCCAGCACATCAAGCTGGTCAACCATTACAACCTTGTTCACGCCGGCGGCGATCAAGGCGTCTACGGCTGGTTGCAGATAACCGGCAACTATCGCCAGCCGTTGGGCCTCGCTAAGGGTGCTGCTATCTCCCTTTACAATTGTGCCGTTGGGAGAAGACTTAACTAGCAGCTCAAAGGTTGTTGCTCCCACAACACCTATCTTCTGGCCCCCTTGGGTGATAACAGTGTAAGGAGCAATTTTGCCCTTGATGGCCGTGGATTCCTGGCCGGCGTAGCTGTTGGCAGCGTTTCCCCCAAGGGTTTTATCCGCCAGGGCAACAAGGGATGAATCCTTGCTGAAGTCGAGGTTGGTGGTGATCAGCGGGAACTGGGCACCCACCCAGGTGCCTGAGGCGGCTATTGCCCCCTGGAGGATTGGGGAACCCAGGTCGAATTCGTGGTTGCCCAGGGCAGATACATCGGTGCCGAAGGCGTTCATGATCGCCACATCGGGGCGAGCCAGGGCGGTGCTCTTAATTAAGGGGCTGGCACTTAGGGAGGGGTCGGCGCCCCCCACTAGCCAGGGCCCAGGGATGAAGCTATCCCCCTCCCCTATCACCAAGGTGTTGGCGTATACATCATCAAACTTGTCGATCAGGGCCCCCATGATTGGTGCCGTGGTTACCCCTAGCAGTCCGCTTTCTCCGTAGTAATGGAGAATCTGAAGGGTGTAATCAGCAACTGCCATGGGGCTCAAAGACTGAATGAGCATTAATTTACTCAAACTACCTTGCCTTTTGATTGCCGAATTATTTCCTTTGGGTTAAGGGGGGATTGGCGGAAAATTAAGACAACTGGGTTTATTCGCTGGCGTAGCCCAATTCGGCGAGGCGGCCTGGTTTCTGGCGCCAATGGGGAACCACTTTTACGAAAAGTTCCAGATACACGGGGCCGTCAAACACCTTTTGCATCTGCAGCCGCGCGCCGCTCCCTATTGCTTTAAGCATGGCCCCGCCCTTGCCGATCAGGATGCCCTTCTGACTACTGCGTTCCACCATCACCGTGGCCAGTATTGCCGTGCGTGGTCCGTCCTCCTCCACCCGTTCGATTTGTACTGCCACCGAATGGGGCACCTCTTCGCGGGTTTGGTGCAACACCTGTTCGCGGATTAGTTCTGCCAGCAGCAGTTTTTCTGGCTGGTCGCTCACCGTGGCGGCGGGATAAAGCATGGGCCCCAGGGGCAGCAACGGCCCTAGGGCTGCCACCAGTTCCTGGCAGCCGTCGCCGGTGGCCGCACTGAAGCTCAGCAGCGTGGCCCCTGGCAGCGCCTCCTGATAGCTATCAACCAGTTCTTGCCGGTGGTTTGGATCCACCAGGTCTTGCTTATTTAGGCCTAGCAGCACCGGTTGTCGGCATTGCTGCAGCAGGTCGAGCACGAACTGGTCGCCGCGGCCCATGGGCACGCTGCCATCCATCAGGGCCAGCACCACATCCACCTCGCCGATGCTGTTGCGGGCGGTTTGCACCAGGCGTTCCCCCAGCAGGTGGTGGGGTTTGTGGATGCCTGGGGTGTCGAGCAGCACCAGCTGGGCTGTGGGGGTGGTGAGGATGGCCCGCAACCGGTTGCGGGTGGTTTGGGCCACGGGCGAGGTGATCGCCACTTTTTCCCCCACCAGTTGGTTCAGCAGCGTGGATTTACCCACGTTGGGGCGGCCGATCAGGGCTACAAAGCCTGAGCGGAAGTCCTCCGGCGTGGGGCTGAAAGGGGAATCAGCAGCGGATGGGGGAAGCGGTATCTCCATGTCTTAAGTGTGGGGGCTGGCGGCCCCCCTGCCGGTTTCAGCTCTTTCCAGCGCTTCAGTGGGATCGCCGCTGAGGTCGGCCTCCAGGAACGCCTTCGTTTCCGGTAGGGCCAGCCGCAGGTTGGATTGCAGGTCTATCTCCACCGTGAGCTCGTTGGCCCTTAGGTCCAGCAGATGGCCCCCATGGCAGCGGTCATCGCTGAGCAGGTGGAAGTGATATCCGGGAATGTTCAAGCTACTGGCGTAGCTGGGGCTCCAGAACCCCACCAGGGTGCCGTTGAGTTGCTGGTGTTCGAATTCGCTCTGTTGGCTAGCTGCCTCCAGCAGGTTTGCTCCCTGCTCCACTCGGCTCACTGAACGCACCCTGATGTGTTCAAAACAGCCTTTGATCTTGATGGCCACAAATAAATTGGCACTGGGGCGCAGGGGGTCGAGGCTCCGGCCCAGGTCCTCAAGGTTATTTATTCGAGGTAGTTTTGATTGCTTTTCTGCCTGGAAATGGGTGGCTATCCAGAAGGGGACAGTTTCCTCCGCTGGGGCTCGACTAAGGCTGCCATCGGCCCTGGCTTGCCAGCATTCACCATCCAGCAGGATCCCCTCGCCATCTAGGCCATCAAAGGTGCCGATGCCGAAATCACCGTGCTCAAGCAAGTTGGCCACTTTTAGGGTCCCGTTGAACACTCCCTCCACCACGGCGGTGGAAGTGGAGAGCTGCCAGAGGGTGTGGTGCTCTAGGTCGAGGTAGTCGGCTAGGGCCTTGCGGATCACTTGGCTGTAGCTCTCCCCGGTTTGACCACAATGTTTTTGCAGGGCCTGCCAATGGCCTGGGGGCAGGCTCAAATGCAGGTCGTGGCTGGGCAGGGCCATGGCTATGGCGCTATTGGCTGCATCATCGCCGGCCCCATCGCCGGCCCCATAGCCTTGCCCCAGTGGTTTTTGCTCCGTGATGACAACCCCTCCGGTGACCACCCCATGGGACCCAACCCCCGATCCCAGCTTTGAAGAGGCCATGCAAGCCGCGGCACTTTGGTGCGGTGCCTGGGAGCAGGGGGAGCTCAGTGATGAGGTGCTGGCTGATCGGGTGGCGGAGTTGGTGGCCAGCCGGGATGGGGCCCGGGGATTTTTTGTGGTGAGTTTGCCGGCGGAAAACCCCCTGATGGATCGTTTGCCGGAAGCGTTGCTGATGGTGTTGCGGGCCGCTGGGGCGGGTGTGGTGGATTTGAGCGTGCGAAATCTGGCCATGAGCACCGCCATGGTCTTGACCCATGGTCGTTCGGGGGCAATGGAGCAGCAGCAGGGGTCCGCGCGGGTTAAGGGCCGTTGCCTTGAGTTGTTGCGCTTGCTGGAGCCCCACCTGGTGAAATCGCGCCTCGAGGCGATGCTGGCCGCCACCCGGGGGGAGGGGGAAGATGTGGCCTTCCTAGAGCGCTGGGGCTACGACGGGGACCAGAGGCAGGCGATTGCCGCAGCCCTGTTGTCGGTGGCTGAGTAGTTGGTGGCTGGGTAGTGAGTGGCGGCTTGGTTGTTGAGGCTGGAGTTTTTGCTTGCTCCCTGGGCGTTGTCAGCAATGGTGGGGGCTTTTATCTGGTTGGGTGGAGTTTCAATTCTGTACGGGCCGTACGGTTTGTGATTTCGCTTAATTTTAGATTTTAGGCCAACAAAAGCCCAAGGGAAAGTCAACGCCAACCGCTTCAATGGCTAAGCAATGCCCAGTCAATATTAAGGATGAGGCCAGGTAATATCTATGAAATGCCTAGCAAATATCCAGGAAAAGATCAGGCATTATCCTGTTCGCTATCTTGCTCGTTATCCTGTTCGTCTTAGAGAGCATTAATCGCTTTTTATGAGCATTGACCGTTGACTATTCTAGAATTCTTGCAGGCTTCCCCCTGGGGATATTTCTAAATATCCAAAGCTAAATAACCAAAAAAAACGCCCCTAGGGGGCGTTAGGTATGGGGGGGAATTGTTTGAGTGCTCTTCCGCTTGGGCTCAGTCGCGGCGGCTGCCGCCATTGAGGGCAATGATTAGGCGCAGGATGAAGATGAACAGGTTGATGTAGGTGAGATACATCCCTAGCGCCCCCGCCAGGTATTGGTCGTCGTTGTAGGTGCGGGGCATCGTGTAGAAGTCCACGAAGGCGGCCCCCACAAACAGCACCGTGCCGAAACCGGCTATCAGCAGCTCCAAGCCACCGCCCAGGAACATTTGTGGGGCAAAGATGCCACCCACCACCTGCACCACCATGGCAATCAGCAGGCCGATGATGCCCAGACCCACCACAGCGGTGAGCGATTGGGCAACGCTATCGCTCATGCGCCGGCCAAACACTGAGGCCACCACAAAGGTGATCCCCGTGGCCAGGGCGGCGGTGGCCACGCCACCAACCCCGGCGGCTCCGCTGAGGGCCATGGCCACCAGGCCGCTGAGGGTGAAGCCTGTGAGCAGGCTGTAGACCGCCAACAGCGGCAGTGCCGTGGCGTTGTTGCCCTTGAGGGCAACGTTTTGGGCCACAAAGAAAAGAATGAAGTTGCCGATTAGGGCTCCCCAGAACAGGGGCATGAAGAGAGGGCTGGCGATCATCGACAGACCGCCCAGCACTCCCACGGAGGTGAGCACCATGCCACCACCCACAAAGGGCAGGGCCTTATTGACAACGTTGGGGCCTACCAGGGCGCTGCTCTGCGCTTCCCGGATGGCCTCCTGGAAATTACTGCTGGCCGGCATGGCGCATCAGAGATATCGGAACCCCCCCATGCTGCCAGGGGGGTAGCTGAATTGGGGCGAATTGGCCGTGCGGATCACCGGCGCGGCCGGCCGGGAGGTTCGCGTTTGCTGTCTTCCCGGGCATAGGCCTGCACCAACCTTTGCACCAACGGGTGGCGCACCACATCGGCGGCCGTAAGCCGACAGATCGCAATCCCTTCCACCCCTTCCAGCACCCGGGCTGCCTCCTCGAGGCCGCTCAACTGGCCGGCGGGCAGGTCCACCTGGGTGGGATCACCGGTGACCACCATGCGCGAGTTTTCCCCCAGGCGGGTGAGCAGCATGCGCATCTGGCCCGTGCTCGTGTTTTGCGCCTCATCCAGGATCACAAAGGCATCGGCCAGGGTGCGGCCACGCATGTAGGCCAGGGGGGCCACCTCGATGGTCCCCTTCTCCAGCAGGGCTGTGGTGCGTTCTGGGCTGAGCAGGCTGTGGAGGGCGTCGTAGAGGGGGCGCAGGTAGGGATCCACCTTCTGTTGCAGGTCCCCGGGCAGGAAACCCAAGCGTTCGCCAGCCTCCACCGCTGGCCTGGTGAGCACGATGCGTTCCACCCGTCGTTCCTGCAGATTTCGCACCGCTTGCACCACGGCAAGAAAGGTTTTACCGGTGCCGGCGGGCCCTAGGGCCAGGGTGAGTTCGTGGCGCTCCATGGCTTCCACATAGGCCTTCTGGCGCAGGGTGCGGGGCCGCAGCAATTTGCCGCTCTGGCTGCGGGCCAGCACCTGTTGGCTCAGCTGGCGATGGTCATCGCTCTGGCCGGTGCTTAGGGCTTGGAGGCTGGTTTGCAGGTCTACGGCGGTTATGGGTTGGCCTTCCCGCCAAACGGGCCGCAGCAGCTCCACCAGCGCAGCGGCCTGCTCCAGCTGGCTGGGCCGGCCATCGATATGTAATTGCAAACCCCTGAGCACCACCTGGGCGCCGGTAAGTTCAGCCAATCGCCTCAGGGTGGCTTCCCCTTCTCCGGCCAGGGCCAGGGCAGCGCCCTGGTCCGGCAGGTCTATGACGAAGCGGCGGCGCTCCGAGCCTTCCATGGGGGAAGGGCTCAGGCTTCGGCCCCTGCTTCTTCGGTATTGGCTTCGGCGGCGGCAGCGGCAGCAGCTTCGGCTTCAGCAGCCGCCTTGGCTTCGGCGGCGGCAGCTTCTTCGGCCGCCTTGGCTTCGGCCGCAGCCTTGGCAGCGGCTTTCACTGCCGCTTCCCGGGCAGCGGCCTGTTTGGCCTTGCCGACCACTTCAGCGGGGCGAGGGGTTTTGGTGAGCAGTCCTCCGTTTTCCAGCAGGGTGCGCACGGTGTCGCTGGGCTGGGCCCCTTGCTCGAGGCGACGGCGGAGAGCTTCAGTGTCTAGGCGGGTTTCGTTGGTGCGGGGGTTGTAAAAACCCAGCTCCTCTAAGGGACGGCCATCGCGCCGACTGGTGCTGTTACACGCCACGATCCGGAAGCTCGTTTCCCGCTTCTTACCGAAGCGCTTCAGGCGGAGCTTGATCATCGGAACCTTAAGGGGCGTGAACTGGAATCAAACACTTTACCTGGCCACCTGCGCCCGGGGCAACTGCATGTCAAAGCTGGCCGAAACCCTTGCGTTTTTTCTCCGGTCGCTGGCGCTTGCGGGGGCCGGCGTTGGGGGCTCCCCCAGCCATGCCTGGCATACCGGGCATGGCGCCGCCCATCCCCGGGAAGCCGCCCATGCCCCCAAGGCCCGGCATGCCAGGGAAGCCGCCCCCACGGCTCATCTGCTGCATTAAGCCGCGCATCTTTTGGAAGTCGGCCAGCACCTTGTCCACATCGGCGGGCTTGTGGCCACTGCCCTTGGCGATGCGGCTGCGGCGGGAGGGATGGGCGGCCAGCAGGTCGGGATTTTCCCGTTCCTGTTGGGTCATCGAGCCGATCATCGCTTCGATCCGTTTGAGCTGGGCTTCCCCCTGCTTGAGCATGCCGTCATCGATTTTGTTCATGCCCGGGATCATTTTCATCAGCCCCCCCAGGGAGCCCATGCGTTTGATCAGGCGCATCTGCTGAACGAAATCGGAGAAGTCAAAGGAGGCCTCCTGCAACTTGCGCTGCATGCGCTCCACATCGGCGATCTCCACCTCCTTCTGGGCCTTTTCCACCAGGGTGAGCACATCGCCCATGCCCAGGATTCGACTGGCCATCCGCTCCGGATGGAAGGGCTGGAGGGCCTCCACCTTTTCGCCGGTGCCGATGAACTTGATCGGCGCTCCACTCACCTGGCGGATCGAGAGCGCGGCCCCGCCGCGGCTGTCGCCATCCAGCTTGGTGAGCACCGCCCCGGTGAGACCCACTTGCTCGTGGAAGGCGCGGGTGAGTTCGGCGGCCTCTTGGCCGATCATCGAATCCACCACCAGCAGCACCTCGTCGGGGGCTACGGCGGTGCGGATCCGCACCATCTCCTCCATCATCGCCGTGTCGATCTGGAGCCGACCGGCGGTGTCCACGATCACCGTGTCAAAACCCTCCTCCCGGCCCTTGGCCACCCCGGCGGCGGCAATCGCCTCGGGTTTCTGGTCGGCGCCAAGGCTGAACACCTCCACGCCGATCTGGCGCCCCAGGGTTTGGAGTTGATCGATGGCCGCCGGTCGATACACATCGGCGGCCACCAGCAGGGCCCGGCGCCCCTGTTCTTTGAGGTGTAGGCCCAGCTTGGCGGTGGCCGTGGTTTTGCCCGCCCCCTGCAGGCCCGCCATAAGCACCACGGTGGGGCTGGCTTCTGCCTGGGCCAGGGGGGCATTGGCGCCCCCCATGACCGCCACCAGTTCCTCGTGCACCAGTTTGATGAATTGCTGGTCGGGGCTTACCCCCCGCACCACCTCGGCGCCGAGGGCTTTGCCGCGCACCTCCGCCACAAAGTCCTTAACCACCGAGAGGCTCACATCGGCCTCCAGCAGGGCCCGCCTCACTTCCTTGAGGGCCCCATCCACATTGGTTTCGCTGATGGACCCCTGGCCCCGAAGGCCACGGACGGCATCCTCTAGCCGCTGGGATAGCTCCTCAAACATCAGTTACCTTCCGGCGGCTTCAGCAGCCCATCACTTTAGAAACGCAGCCGGCTAGAAATCCAGCCGGAATCATTGACCCCCGTGGTAATCGGCCAATTTCCAGCTGCCGGTGGGGCTGGGGCGATGGAACACATAAACATTGGTGAGCTGGATCGGTCCAGAGCGCTCCAGCACCTTGTCTTGGCCATTCAGCACTTGCTCTGAATAGAGGATTTGGGCCCGGGCTTCGCGGCGGTCGGGGCCAGTGGCGATCAGCTTGAGATCCTGCACTTCAGCGTTGATCTTGCGATGGAGCCCCTGCTGCACATCGCTCTGGCGGTTGGCCAGGGCGCTGGCCACCAGATTGGGGACAGCCAATGGGTCAAGGGCCGCCTGGTTATTACCGCCGGCCATCAGCAGGGCCTTGGCCCCCAGCCAGCCCTGGAGCAGCGAGCGGGTTTCGGTTTCCGGCGTTTCTGCCTTGGCGGCTGGTTGCTGGGCCACCTCTGGTTTTTTGACGGCCTCTGGTTTTTTTGCAGCTGATGGGGGGGTAGAGCTGGGTTTTGGCAGGGGCGGGGCAGGGATTAGTAGCTCTTGGCGGCTGGGGGCAGTGCTGGGCCGGTGGTGGCCGAGCAGGGCGCCGGTGGCAGCGGCACCAACCATGGCCAGCCCAAGCACCGCCGCCCTTTGGGGGGTGGAAAATTGACGCAGTTTTTCTAGCCAGCTCCGGGGCCGATCCCAGTTTTGGGCGTACCACCAGTCGGCCAGGCGCTCGGCCAGGCCGGGATGGGGGGCCTCTTCCTCTGGGGGCATAGCGCTGGGGCTAGGGCTGGGCAGAGGCGGCGCATCCACCAGGGATTCCAAGGCGCTGCGACTGGGGGTGGGTAGCAGCTCGAATTCGGTAATGGAGGTGCCAGGGGGCGTCAGGCCTTTGGCCTGGCGCCGGTCCTCCCGTTCGATCGCCGCCTGCACATCACGGTCGGCGAAATAAGCCTCCAGATCTGGGTCCGACTCCAGGTCGCGGTAACAGGGCAATACCTGACGTTCAAGCCAGTCGCGGCAGTAGGCGCAGATGCCGGCAAGGGGGTCATCCCCCTGCTCCCGCGCCCAGCGCTGGAGCTCCTGGTCGCTGCAACGGTTAAAGCAAAGCTCAGCCTCGCGGGTGTGGCCCAAGAGCAGATGTAGGCAGGCCAGTTCCCGTTCAACCCCCACCTCCCGCAGGGCCTCTAGCCGTTGCAGGGCCGCTTCAATGCGTTCGGGCTTGCGTTGGGCAAAGCCGGAGGCGGTGAGGGCGTAGGCGCTAAGGAATTCAGCGGTAACTGAACCCTGTTCTGACCAACGCAGGAACAAATCAATTTGTTCCTGCACCGTGAGAAAGGTGCGGATCTGTTGAAAAAATGCTTGAAAGGCTTCCTGGGGGAAGTTGGGGTCTTGCTCCCCATCGAGCCCGCCCCGGCGGCTAATCAGCTCGATTAATAAGTTGATGCCCAGCTCCCGAGCCTGGCCATCGGCCAAATCCCTGCTGATTAGATCCAGCACCCTGTAGGGCAACAGCCCCTGGAGATCAGTCTCCAGCTCAAAGCGTTTTTCTAATTGTTGTCCCATCCGTTGAAGCAGCTGGATGCCCTGCTGCAACAACTGGGCGGCGGATTCAAACAGCTTTTGCCTTTGACGTTCTTGGCCCCCCTGGCGGCAGGCCAGGGCCGCCAGCAAGGTGAGATCAGCTTCGCGGCCACTGCCCAGGGCGGGGGCCTGGGGTGGTTGGAGGCTGCGGCTGGCCCCTTCAAAGGCTTCAGCCGCCTGGCCGGATTCCATCAGCAGCAGTAGCGCCCCCACTTCCAGGGCTGAGCTCACCTCCAGGGCGGGCAGGGTGCCGGCGCCTTCGTTGGCCTGCTCAGTGAGCAGACACTCATAGTCCTGGCGCCTTTTGGGGTCCCCGAGCAAATCGGCACTGGCCCTCAACAGTTCTGCCCGCGCTTGGAGGGCTTCAGCTGTGAACCCAGGCCCGGGCCCTCTATCCAGCCGTTGTTGCAGGGTTCGCAACACCACTTCGGTGTTGGCCACAGGGCTCACCCCCAGCAGGCGGAAATGGTCGAGGGGGAGCTCCACCGCGGGGTGTACGGGAGGTCCGAGTTTACGTCTGTTGGCTGGGTTGACTGGCGTGAGCAGCCAGTCCCCAGGTCATCACCTTAAAGTCGGCCACTAGCTAGGGCTGGAGCGCCATGACCACCGAAACCGCAGCCAGTAGCCCCCCCGCAAGTTTCAGCCCTGAAATCAGCCGCGCTGAAGGGCTGATGCTCTACCGCGACATGAGCCTGGGGCGGCGCTTTGAAGACAAGTGCGCCGAGATGTACTACCGGGGCAAGATGTTTGGCTTCGTGCATCTCTATAACGGCCAGGAGGCGGTCTCCACCGGGGTTATCAAGGCGATGAAGACCCAGCACGACTGGTTCTGCAGCACCTACCGCGACCATGTGCATGCCCTCAGTGCCGGCGTGCCGGCCCGGGAGGTGATGAGTGAACTGTTTGGCAAGGAAACCGGGTGCAGCAAGGGGCGGGGCGGCTCCATGCACCTTTTTTCTAAGGAGCACCACTTGCTGGGGGGCTATGCCTTTATTGGGGAAGGGATTCCCGTGGCCCTAGGTGCCGCCTTCACCAGTCGCTACAAGCGCGATGCCCTCGGTGATAGCAGCAGCAATGCCGTAACCGCCGCCTTCTTTGGCGATGGCACTTGCAATATCGGTCAGTTTTATGAATGCCTAAACATGGCCAGCCTCTGGAAGCTGCCGATCCTGTTTGTGGTGGAAAACAACAAGTGGGCCATCGGCATGGCCCATCACCGCGCCACCAGTGACACCGAGATTTGGCGCAAGGCCAGTGCCTTCGGCATGGTGGGGGAGGAAGTTGATGGCATGGATGTGTTGGCCGTGCGCGCCGCCACCCAGCGGGCGGTGGATCGGGCCCGGGCTGGCGAAGGACCCACCCTGCTGGAGTGCCTCACCTACCGCTTCCGGGGCCATTCCCTGGCGGATCCCGATGAACTGCGGGACCCCGAAGAAAAGGCCTTTTGGGCCGCCCGGGATCCGATCAAGCACCTGGCGGGTCTCCTCCAGAGCCGCGGCCTAGCCACGGCGGAAGATTTGGAGACCATTGATAAGGAGATCGATGCAGAGGTTAGGGACGCCGTGGAATTCGCCCTGGCCGCCCCCGAGCCAGACCCCGCCGAGCTCACCCGCTACATCTGGGCTGAGGATTAAAGCTGGCTGGGCACCCGGCGGGTAAGGCTTCGTAATTTGCGCAGCGCCTTCAGTTCCACTTGACGCACCCGTTCCCGGGAAACCTCCATCTGGCGGCCAATCTCAGCCAGGGTGTGGCGTTGCTCGCCGTCGAGACCAAAGCGCAGTTCGAGCACT
>Ga0214921_10010951_pt1 | contig 11116 bp, 9 predicted proteins | sample LL1505_MetaG_FD_177992 | JGI IMG/M metagenome (GOLD analysis project Ga0214921, IMG submission 177992) | Freshwater microbial communities from Lake Lanier, Atlanta, Georgia, United States - LL-1505 | ecosystem: Environmental > Aquatic > Freshwater > Lake | place: USA: Georgia | collected 2015-05-28
GATATCAGGCATCTCGAAAGCCATCGGCACAAGATAATCCATGAAATTACCATTAGTTAGCTGACCGTCTTCGTTATAAATACAATGCTCGTATAAGGCGGCACCAATTCCCTGTATCACACCACCCCGTATTTGCTCATCAATCAAAAGTGGATTGATAGCTACTCCGCAATCTTCAACAACCCAATGCTTTAATAATTTAATTTCACCTATTTCTGGATCTACCTCAAGATATGAGGCTTGAATTCCATTGGTGCATATGCCATCGTAAGTCTTTTGTGCATAACTTCTGGTCACACTTAATTCTGGCGCCTTCTTACTTGGGTACTTTTCTGGCTGAAAATATACTATTCGAGCTAAGTCTTCTAAAGAAATAATTTGGGTTCCTACTCCCAACTTAATAACATATGATTTACTGATGCCAAGCTTTGCAATATCTAACGTGAATAATTGAGATGCAATATCAAGAATATTATTTTTTAATGCAAGGGCCGTTTGATAAATCGCCTCGCCACCTATACCCGTTCCGCGAGAACCCCAATTATCACCACCAAAAGGAGCTATATCGGTATCGCCTAAGCTAACCCGAACCCGATCAAAGGAGACGCCCAAAACGTCGGCAACAATTTGAGCGGCAATTGTTGCCGCTCCCTGACCAAACTCATTAATACTGGCAGTACAGAATAAAGTACCGTCAGGCATTAGTCTGACGGTAGATGCATCCTGTGCTGCAATTGACACTCCACCCCTGCCATACGTATTTGAGGATGGATTAGACATCTCCAGAAAACTAGCAAATCCTATACCTCTATAGATTCCTTTTTCACGCAATGCTTTTTGCTCTGAGCGAAGGTCCAAATAGCCCATCATTTCAAGAAGCCTATCTAGTGCCTCATGCTGAGAAAGATTTTCTATGGTCGGACCGGACTTTAATTTCTTAGGGAAAGAATTTTGAGGAATGTAATTTATTTGACGTAATTTAGCGGGGTCAATACCTAGACTTTGAGCTCCACGATCCATTAATCCCTCAGTTACCAAGCAAGCTACTGGATGGCCGACCGATCTATATTGCCCATACATCGATTTATTTTGATATGCCACACGTGTTCGGGCTTTATAGTGAGGAACATCATATGCACCCCCTACTAGATTGATAATTTGTCGAGCCTCATTGACGCTCCCGCGCGGGTAACCTGTAAATGCCCCCATTGACTGCAAATCATCCATTTCGATGGCCTGAATTTTTCCATCTTCAGAAAAAGCCATTCTTGCCCAAACTCGATGATCCCGAGAGTGGTAATCAGATAAAAAAGATTCTAGGCGATCGGCAATAAATTTTATTGGTCTTTTTAACTTAATTGCCAATGCAATTGCTGTCATCTCATCACCGTAAACGTGGATCTTTAAACCAAAGCTGCCTCCAACATCTGGTGCAATGATGCGAACTTGAGATTCAGGAATGGGGAACAAGTGAGAGACAACCCAATGCATCATATGCGGCACTTGAGTTGAGTGAGTGATAATTAATTGATTATCTGAAGAACGATAATCCGCCAAGATTGAGCGGGGCTCTAAAGTAACGTGCGTATGTCTACTAGTTGTAAAATTTTCCTCAACCACGGTATGCGCTGAGTTAAAAATTTCTTCAATCCCTTCGCAATCAATCTTCCTTTCCCAACATAAATTACTACCTAATTCGGGATGAATCAACGGACTATCTTTTAACAGCGCCTCTTCCTCATTCACTACTGGGGGTAACTCCTCCCAGTCAATGGTGACTAATTCCGCAGCATCCTCTGCCTGAGCTCTAGTTTCGGCTACCACTGCAATCACCGGATGCCCATGCCAATAAACCTTATCTACTGCTAAGGGAGTTTGGAATACAGCCTTCATACCCTCTAAATGCTTTAACAAACCCTGGTAAGGTTGGCAATATTGAGAAATATCAGATTCTTTAACGATTTCAATAACGCCTGGATAAGTCTTTGCTAATTCAAAATCAATATTGAGAATTTTGGCGTGAGCATAAGGGCTACGGACAAAGACGACATGCGCTATCTTTGATCCTTGAATATCATCAACATAAGTGCCTTGACCAGAAATCAATCGACGAATCTCTTTGCGAGGAATCGACTTACCAATATAGGATGAGGAATCCATCTCTATTAAAGGATTGTGCTTATGTTTACTCATTTGAGGCAACTTCATCAAAGCAAAATTCAACAGCATTAACAATAGCTTGATATCCAGTGCACCGGCAATAATTTCCCGATATTTGCTCCCTGATCTCTTCCCTGGATGGCTTGGTAGACCTAGTTAACAGTTCACCAGCAGTTAGCAACATTGCGGGCGAACAGAATCCGCATTGAGCAGCATTACAAGCCTGAAAGGCATCGACCAACTGATTGAGTCGCCCGCTCTCACAAGCCCCTTCGACCGTCTCAATGACAGAACCATTGGCTTGAGCTGCTAAAACCAAGCAGCCCCGCACTAACTCCCCATTCATTAATATAGTGCAGGCACCGCAAATACCATGCTCACATCCCAGATGCGCTCCAGTCAACCCAAGATCTTCCCTTAAAAAATCAACCAGATGTTTTCTGGCAGCAACAGCAGCATTTACTATAAAACCATTGACTGTTAGCTTGATATTAATAATCTCGAGTGGTTCATTCATCTCTATTAACCTCAATTAATTCTATTAGCGATCTTTTTAACAAAATCTTCATAAGATGCATTTTGGTGAGTTCATCGTGATAGGTGTCCCCAAAAGGCTGGATATCATCATCGATATAGCTCAACGCCTGATCAATGAATTCAGCGTTAATCTCTTTATCTAAAAAATAATCTGAAACAGCGCTTGAAACAATAGGCTTATCAGCAATAGCAAAGTAAATAATTCGCATTTCAGAGCATACTTTTTTCTTAAATCGCGCGCGTATTCCTAGCCCAACAGTTGCATAATCCCCTTTTCGTCTAGCAATCTCTTTGAATATATATTTCTCACCTAAAGCAGGTTTCTTGAATTCTGCGCGAATAAGAATCTCATGGGGCTTCAAAGCAGTCTCATATAGGCCAAGAAAAAAATTGTCTGCCGTAATCAACCTTTCGCCTATAGATGATCTAACAACTAATGTAGCATCGTGAGCAAGAACCATAGCGGGTGTTTCTGATGCTGCATCAGCAAAGGCGATACTACCTCCAAACGTACCCCGCGACCTAACTGCCCTATGGGCCACATGGGGCATAGCCATACTAAGCAGAGGAGCGTAGGAAGCAATTAAGCTCGAGCTCTCAACTTCACAATGTCGAACTAAAGCCCCAACATGTAGTTCGTTGTTCACATCTTTTATTTGCTTTAGTTCATTTAATTGAGAGATATCAATTAAAACTTCTGGGGCTGATAAACGCATATTCAAACTTGGCAATAAGCTCTGTCCACCTGCCAAAATTTTGGCATCATCGCCATACCTGTCTAATAACTCAAAAGTTGCCTCGATAGAGTCTGGTCGAACATAACGAAAAGATGGGGATTTCAATCTATTCTTAACCTAAGTTGTTAATGCTATCAATTATGAAAAAATTTCTAGCATTTTCTTTTCTGGATCTATGCGCACATGATCACCATTTTTTAAAATACTCAGCAAGTCCTCAGACCAGCCTTCTGTAACTGTCAGGCCCGCGAGAACTGCACCTTGGACCATAACCGGATTTAACTTTCCGAATACAAGAGCCTTAGGTGAAATATTTTTATGGATTAAATCGAAAAATGCCCAGCCGCCAGCGACTCCGCCCTTGACTGTGGGTATTACAAGAATCTTATTATGAATCGATTCGCCTTCAACACTGTGGCCTATTCTTGAAATAATTCCTGAGATACGATCTAAGTCATATCGAGGACTAAAACCCTCTCGCATTACTAGCACTTCACCCTCAATTGAAGCACCATGAGCCCTCTTCACATAAATTAATCTTCTCATTTCAAGACTCCGGTACATGCAATATCTACACAATCAGCAGTCCGGCGCAGCACCGTATTAAATTTATGCGCAGTAATTGTATTAACTATTTTTCCAGAATTTGAGATTAAATTTGTCCAGTCGTTCTCTTTACGAATCTCACTCAATCTTTGGAGAATGTAAAAGCAGACTCCTTGGAGTATTTGAACGCCAGCCAACTCTAATTCAGCTATATAGCCTAGTCTTAAAGCATCGCTATAGATGGCATGATTTGTAGTAATTACTGCCGACATGCCCTTGTGTACTTTTCTTCCCTTAAACAAGTTAGCTAAAGTTTGTATTTCAAATAGGGAGAGTTGGGGCCCTGAAAACACAACAATATTATTAGCGCCATCTTTGTATTTATAGGCGGAATAAATAGCCTCAATATCAGCGTTTTTAACTGTGATGCTCTCTTTAGGTAAATCGCCCTTAAAGGCCTCAGACAGTGTTCGAGCCTCTGGCGTTATACCAACCATATGAAACATTGCAAGAGATCCATAACTTGCTAGCGATGCGCCAAGGTGCTTTAACGAATCAGAAAGAGGTACTTCTTTAATTCCTTCGAAAACAGGTACAGCAAAATAGTCTTGATGAGGATGACCTACTATTTTTCCTAGAGCGCCCCAATCTGCAAAATCATTCAACTGTGCATCGACTTTCACTAAGAATGTACCTTTTCTACATTCATCCAAATGAAATCCATATGCAGGAGTTCTACCAGTTAAAGCAGCGGCAAAACTTGCTTTTCCGCCCTCATAATTTGTTCGAGCGCCTAAAACAGAGTTCGCATAAATAACTGTTCCAGTATCACCCCATGCTACATGTTCACCCAGCTTTGGCTGATAAACGGTTTGATAATTAATACAAGTATCAGTTGGGGCAATATTCATATCCTTAAGATACCCGATGAGCTTTCTTTCCTTTTGCACTTCGGTTTCATCAGCGCGCAAATTATCAAAGTCCCCAAAATGCATGCATCTTGCGTTACTAGAGGTTGGCACTCTGCATTTAGCCGCACTACTCGACATTTTTTCTAAAATCCCCAAACCCCCGTCACCCATCACTTCGATATCACCCATAACATGAGCATTAGTAATAGGTACAAATTCTTTTGCGTCAAAGAAGCTTCCAACCTCAATTTGAAATTCAATTGATTCTTTGACAGCTACACCATGATCCCCCCTTAACATGGCAAGCTCTAAGTCATTTAATTTCATTGACCCAACGTTATTAGCTTTAATCATTTCCATTATGAATATTTAGTCGGCTTTAGCGCCAGACTCCTTTACCAATTTCCCGTATTTTTGGGTTTCTGATTGAACAAATACTGCAAAATCTTTAGGCTTTAAAAAATATGGTGAAGCACCTTGAGCACTCAGCGTTTCATCAAATGACTTATCGCTTATGACTCTTTCGATATCTCTAGAAAGCTGATTAATAATTTTGCTATTTGTTTTCGCTGGTACAAAAATTCCTTGCCAGTTTTCTATATTGAATCCAATAAATCCAGACTCAGAAATGGTTGGCACATTTGCCAGCAAAGGTGATCTTTTCTGTGTGGTAACGCCCAAAGCTCTTAATTTTCCAGAATTTATATGAGGCAAGGCAGGCGGTAATCCCGCAAAGAATAAATCGACTTGACCCCCAAGAAGATCAGTAATTGCCGGTGCCCCTCCTTTGTAAGGAATATGGGTCATCGACACACTGGCCATTGATTTAAATAATTCCCCAGCTAAATGCTGCGGACCCCCAGTTCCAGAGGAGGCAAAATTGACTGCGCCATTCTTTAACTTAATGTATTGAATTAGCTCCTGCATACTCTTGATGGGAGATTGAGAATTAACAACAAGAACTAAAGGTGCAGATGCAACCTTTGCTACCGGCACCAAGTCAATTGCAGAGTCATATGGCATTTGACTATACAAGGATGGGTTGATTGCAACCTCCGCAGGAGAGGCTAAAAGCAAGGTATATCCATCAGGCGTAGATTTGGCAACAATATCGGCACCAATATTGCCTCCTGCACCTGGCTTATTTTCAACGAGGACTTGCTGACCCCAGATTGTGGTCAACCTCACGGCTAATGCTCGACCAACCAAGTCCGTTGCCCCACCAGGAGCAAATGGAATAATCAGCCTCACAGATTTATCGGGATATAAAGCAAGTGCATTATGAGCAAAGCCCAATAAAACTGCCAGAATTAATACCTTCAAGGATTTAGAGTTCAAAATTAACCTCGTCTAATGATTTTTTTACTTTAAATGAAAAATGTATTCTTAGATAATCATATTTTTCATGTTAGTGATAACTTTTTGATATCACACTAAAATATCAATATGAGCAAAAAACTATCATTCAGCACAACACCCATGCCCGAATTAAAGGGTTTAAAAATCAAACACTTAGAAGTTTTTAATGCGGTGGTTGACAATCAAACGCTGAGAAAAGCTGCTGAAGCCATTCATATAACTCAGCCATCAGCAACAAAACTTATCCAAGAACTTGAAAACATGCTTAGCGCCCAACTTTTTACAAGGAACAGGAAAGGAATGTGGTTAACGCAGTATGGAGAGGTATTAAAAAGGCATACCTCCACCCTAATGGCCGATTTAGCAGAAATGCGAAGAGAGATAACGCAATTACAAAAGGGTGAAGTTGGGCAAATTCGCCTTGGCTTCGTACCCTCCTTTAATCCCGAGCTACTTTCTCAAACAATCTTAAGTGCATTAACAAAATTTCCAGAAATTCAAATACGGACTTTTGAAGGCTCAACCAATGAATTACTAGCCAGCATGGGAAGAAATGAATTAGATCTAATTCTTGGAAGGATATTAAATATCAAAATTGCAAACCAATACACGATGCATCCCATTTATAAAGAATCATTTGCGATTGTTTGCGGAGATAAAAGTCTTCATAGCAATAAATCAAATATTAATTGGGAGCAACTTTCAAAGGGGCAATGGATACTTCCAGCTTTGCAAACACCGTTTAGAGAGATGATTGATAATTTATTCACCCAACATGGTGCCTTAAGACCTAATGTCGTAGTTGAATCTAGTAGCTTCGAAAAAATTCAGAAGCTGATTATTGATACTGAGCTTCTAGGTATCCTGCCAACTAGCCTTGCATTACAAGGGCAAAAAAACAATGCGCTGAAGATTTTGAAACCTAGCCTAGGTAAAAATTTTGCACCTGTCAGCTTAATTTATCGAAAAGATATAAAAATATCTCCAGTTATAAAAAAATTTATTGATCTTATTTTGAACCTATCTATAAATCAGAATAAGTTAAATTAATTCTTTCTAGATGCAGAGGGAAAAGACTCGACAGTAAAAATAGAAAAACCATAAGTTTAAACTAGATAAATATACGTCATCCTAAATTAATATTTCCAATCTTAATATTTGTTAGCTATATGAACCTACGATTTACTTAACTAATAAATATTTTTTAAGCGCTGAAAGTTTACCAACAGAATGCACTATCTTTACTTTGTAATTACAGGAATTATCACTGGATTTCTGATGTCTTTATTCGGCATAGGCGGAGGCGCCTTCGTTGTACCAGCCCTAGATATAGCTTTCTTCACAGTGCCTGGTGAGTCACACCCTCCATTTCAGATTGTTATTCTAGGGAGCTTAGCTGCCATATTTATAGGATCGCTTCCTCGTGCAATTAATACTCTTAAATCTTCTGCAGAAGAGAGGTTTATTACATTTATATTGCTAGCAAGCGCAATCCCTTTAATTGCAATATGTAGCTTTATAGCGCCACATATTAACGAGCTTTCATTGCGAGTAGGGTTTGGAGTATTAATCGGCTTCGTTGGGATTTGGACCTTACTAGGAAAAACATCAAGTCCCAACATAACTATTGCCGCCCCTATTAATACTACAAAGATTATTTTCATTGGTGCTGTTGCAGGATCCTCATCTGCTTTTTTTGGCTTAGGAGGCGCTACCCTTCTTACTCCACTGCTATCAATTTGGGCATCGCTACCAATGCTCATGTGCATCAATATTTCACTACTTTTTGTGACTGTCACTTCTTTTTTGAGTCTTTTGACTCTTGGGTATTCATGGATTTATTTTCATGGGCTTGATAATCTGACTTTTACAATTGCATCTTTAATTATGCTCATGGGGGTAACAGCTGCTATTTCGCAAACTCTTATTTCTAGAGGACTTTTTAGGATCAAAGATTCCTTAAGATGAAAACTTTTAGGCTTTTATTTGATAAGTCTATTTTTCTGGATGTTGTACAAAGCACTATTTTTATAGTAGCTGCAGTTTATTTACGACTCAAGAAATAGCTTGAAGTTTGTTATTTAGCTTTGGAGTCTGCAAGACACGATTGAGTCTTGCATGATATTAGCGGCGGCATAGTAATAGCAATTACTTTGATTGACTTCCAATAACAAGTAAAGTAAAAAGAAGTAACATGTCGCACCTGATCATCTAACTTAAAAAGTTCAAAGCTTATGGCAAATAATTTTCTTGTAATCATGTCGGATGAACACAATCCCAAAGTTATGGGGCATTCTGGTCACCCCATTATTCAAACTCCAAACCTAAATGCACTTGCTAAAAGAGGTACAGTTTTTGAACATACCTATACGACCAGCCCAGTTTGCATTCCTGCACGAGCTGGATTTGCGGCCGGAAAATACATTAATCAAATTGGATTTTGGGATAACGCCGATGCCTATGATGGCTCTATCCCATCATGGCATCACATTATTCGAGACAATGGATTTAATGTTACCTCTATAGGAAAGTTACATTTTCGAGAATACGAAGAGGATCACGGCTTTACTGAAGAGCAAATTCCCATGCACATCCTTAAAGGTAAGGGTGATTTACTTGGACTAGTACGCGATGACCTACCTAAACGCGGTGGATCTAAAAAAATGGCTGCATTGGCTGGGCCAGGAGAATCTCAATACACATTTTATGACAAAGAAATTTGCTCTAAGGCTCAAATTTGGCTACATGAAAAGGCGACAAAAGAGAGGGCTGTTGACAAGCCTTGGGTGTTATTTGTGTCGTTTGTGGCGCCCCACTTTCCACTGACTGCACCGCCCGAACACTATTACAAATATTGGGGGAAAAAGTTGCCAATGCCATTGATGTACGCGCGCGAGGAGCGGCCTAAACATCCCTATTTAGAGGACTATAGAAATTCATTTTGCTATGACGACTACTTTGAAAATGAAGATCAGGTAAAGCGCGCACTATGTGGATACTTTGGATTAGTCTCCTATCTTGATGAAAATATTGGAAAGATTCTCACTACATTGCAAGATCTTGGATTTGCTGATAACACTAATGTTATTTATACAAGTGATCATGGAGATAACTTGGGTGCTAGAGGTCTTTGGGGGAAATCAACCATGTATGAAGAAATCGCAGGGGTGCCTTTAATAATGGCTGGACCCAACGTGCCAAAAGGGATTCGAATTAAAACGCCAGTAAGCCATGTTGATTGCTTCCCAACTATTTTAGAGGGGGTCGGCATTAATTTTGAATCAGTTAAAGATGGACATCCAGGCATCTCTTTATTTGATCTAGCTAAAGGCTATAAACCTGATAGAACAGTTCTCTCTGAATATCATGGAATGGGTTCTACAACTGGTGCATATGCGATTCGCAATGGGAAATGGAAATATGTTTATTACGCAAAGTATCCCGCACAATTATTTGATCTTGACAACGATCCAGATGAAATAAATGATCTCGGTCAAAATGCTGACTACAAAAGTATTCTTGCAGAGTGCCACCTAAAACTTATCAGCGTTTGCGATCCAGATGAAACAGATAAAAGAGCCAAAGCAAGACAGGCTGAAAATTTAGCGGCCAATGGCGGGCGTGAAGCTGTTATTGCTCGCGGGGATATTGGATTTACGCCTGCGCCTGGTGCCGCTGCTGATTTTCTTTAATATAAATATTCGGGAGACAAGATATGAAAATTAATTCTATGTTGAAATTAGTACTCGCCTTTTTAACCTGCCTATTAATAGCCAATACTGCATTGTGTGCGGGTTGGCCAGATAAGCCAATAAAAATCATTGTTCCCTATCCACCAGGCGGGGGAGTTGATGCAGTGGCCAGAACTTATGCTCAAAGACTTGGCGAGTCACTTAATACAAATGTAATAGTAGAGAATAAAGCTGGCGCTTCAGGAGTTATAGGAGCTGATTATGTTGCTAAGAGCGCCCCGGATGGATATACGTTTTTAATAGCATCTCCGGCTGAAGTTGTTGTTGGTCCCAGCGCTGGACAAAAAGTTCCATATGATCCAAAAATCGATCTAGTCCCAATCTCGCTAATCGGAGAAACTCCCTTAGTAATAGTTGCTCACCCAAGCGTTCCAGCAAAAAATATTTCTGAGTTTATTGCTTTAGCAAAAGCAAATCCTAACAAATACTCGTATGGAACTCCTGGAAATGGTAGCTCAATGCAATTTGCGGGGGAATCTCTAAATGCAATCGCAGGGCTAGATGTTTTACATATTCCATACAAAGGCGCTGCACCTGCATTAGCTGATGCTTTAGGCGGCCAAATTCCAATAGCGATTGTAGGCATGCCGCCCACAATTGCACATGCCAAGACTGGAAAAATAATAATCTTAGCTGTAACTAGCGAAAAGCGATCCTCAGCAATGCCTGATGTCATGGCTGTTGCAGAGTTACCCGGAATGAAAACATATCGTTTTACTAATTGGATGGGACTTTTTGCACCCTCTAAAACACCATCAGATATCCTTAGCAAACTAACAATAGCTACAGCAAAAATTGTACGGGAGCCATCTATTAGAGATAAATTACTCTCTTTAGGAGTAGAGCCTATTGGCAATTCTCCCAAAGAGTTTTCGGATTTCTTAAAGCAAGAATACTCAACCTACTCAAAGATTGCTGTTGAGCGCAATATCAAGGCCAGCGACTAAAGACAAAGACATCCTTTTATTGATTCAATATCCCACTGTATTAGATAACTATATCCGAAGCACTTTTTAAAGTAACGCTCAAAAGACAAAACCCCCACCATTTCTAGTGAGGGTTTGCTTTTCTGGTGGGCCCACCAGGACTTGAACCTGGGACCAAAGGATTCCGG
>Ga0214921_10010952_pt1 | contig 11115 bp, 25 predicted proteins | sample LL1505_MetaG_FD_177992 | JGI IMG/M metagenome (GOLD analysis project Ga0214921, IMG submission 177992) | Freshwater microbial communities from Lake Lanier, Atlanta, Georgia, United States - LL-1505 | ecosystem: Environmental > Aquatic > Freshwater > Lake | place: USA: Georgia | collected...
CGGCATGAAACATTGTAAGAAAATCTGATGGGTCATTCATTTCAAAAATTACATCATCTACTGTATTAAATATTTCATCCACTGGTTCATCTTGTTTAATTACAGTTATTCTGTCTGTTCCAAATTGCTCAACAATATATTTTACTCTGTCTTTTGTGACCATTAACCTAACTTTCATATTATTTATTTTTACAGATTTCTATTAACTTAATTAAACAAGCTAATTCTGATTTTTCGTAAGTTCCGTATTTTCTATTTGGATCATCAATAGAATAATCAATTAGTGGAACATACTCTCCTTTTTCATCTATATCTGTACCAATAATGGCGATTGAATAATCCCATTCAATTCCTGTCACATCATCAATAAAATCCATAATACTAGATTTTAGATTAAATTTCTCTCTAAACCATCTAAATGCTTGTTGATAGAGTGGGGCTGATATTACATTATCTCTTTTGTTATAATTAAATGGTTTTTCATAATCTTTAAGGAATATTCCATCAGTCCAATAGAATTTAATACAAGGTTCATCAAAACCTAATTCTTTAAGTTCTAATGCTTGTTCGTATGGGATGAATTCTTTTGTCATAACTATTTATTTTTATTATTTGGTTTGATAAATCAAATATACAAATTAATTTTGATTAATTACGATTGGTATGATAATAAATCATGTGATAATATATGAAAAATTGCGGTTTCGTATGCTTCCATTGGGGATTGATGATTAAATCCATTAGAAAAACCTGGATGATTTAACAAACCGTTTTCTTTTTTATACCTATAACAATCCCACCACCAATTTTTAGTATCAACCATATAACAAACATGTATCCATATTTCATGTTTCTCACACAACCACATGATAACATCCGCAATGGTTGGGGCATTATATTCGTTATCAGTTAATTCTAATGATAAATCAATCTCTCTTAAACTAGATTCCCCTAATTCACATAGCCAAACCGATGGGGTTCTTTCATCAAACCCTTTTTCTTTTAGGGCTTTTGATATTTTAATATTCACTGGATTCTTCATCGTATTTGGTTTTATTTGTTTGTTCTTTCTTCTGCCCATTTAGCCCCTTCGATAAACATATCCATAAAATATCCACCATATTTTGGGTGGTGGTAGGGGTATTTTTCATACAACAATTTTCTTGCCGCAGTTTCAACGGATTCTTGTTTTCTCGCAGCAAATTCTCTTAATGTTTCGTTGTCAAGAATAATACCACGGCAATCAATATCGGTACAATATGGTTTACTACCTTCTCTTTCAATTAAATCTAACCCACATTTAGGACAATTATTAGTTAGTTTAGGTTCTCCTTGTGGAATGATTATTTTATAATATTTACCGTATTCTATACAACTATCTCCTAACTCCATATCAACTTCAAATTCTATCAACTTAGTTGATATCTCCTCACAAGTTGGATTCTTTACGAACCATTCAAGGAAGTCATCATCAATGGCTTGTACACCATCTTTTATTAAGTCATGGTCTGTTGTTAGGATGATTTTTTTTTCGTAATTAACTAATTCATCAATGTTAGTAATTTTATAATATTCCCTTGATTTTTGATTAAATACCCAATCTCCTTCTTTAATTTCATCATCATTAGTGATGTAGATGTTTTTAAATTTAACTACAATACTATCAAAATCTTTTGTAGTAGTTAAAAATAAAGTATTCTTAATTAAAACTAAATTACTTGGTTCTTCTGTGGGCAATAAAAATATGTTTTTCATATTATTTATTTTTATCATTTGGTTTGATAAATCAAATATACAAATTAATTACGATTGGTGCGATAATTATTTTTTGTTTTTACAATCAATTATTTCATCATCTTCACAATAACAACAAGGATAAACACAACCTAAAACTCCCGCAACCCAAATTTTGGCATAATCCGCATCGAGAATAAACTCAACATCTGGATATGCGTTTATTCTTTCTTCCATATTATCAATGTGTTTGCTAAAATATTCAATTTGAATTATATTATCGGGATGTAATGGAATGTAGTTTACTATGTTATCTATTCCTTCTAATACATCAACAGGGTGCCCTATACGTAAAACCTTCCATTGATCATCTATTTTTATCAATCTTCCTTTCATAACTTATTTTTCATAAAATTTAACAGACGGTAGACCGCTATACTCACAGTTCAATTCTTCTCTAATTTCCCTCAATTTAATTTTGATTTCTTCTGGAAAATATACACCATCTGATTCCATGTCAGATAATTCTACAATTTTTGTTTCGGACCACATTTTAATAACCGCATCTCTTACTATAGATGGTTTTAATTTTTTCCACCTGTCTATCCAGTGTTGTATTTCTAATTTTGTCATTTATTTAATACTATTTTTAATGATTTTAACTAATATGTCCACTGATATTAATATACTCAACCAATGGAAATATTCCTTTGTATGTAATAAACTTATAAAATGGCCATAGATATTCCTTTAGTTCTGTTATTTTATAACTTTCAATAACAGGATCTGTTTTAATTATAACAAAATATTTTCTTTCTGTTATAATATTTTCATTTATTGCTTTTTGCTTATCAAAGTGAGATTCTGTAATCATAATTTTAATTTTTTTCATCAAACCACTCCCATCCGATCAATAATTTATTCATCATTCTATGGAACCAACTAGGTTTTTGTGTAAACCCTATGCACATTTCGTATGAATATTTGTTTTTATTATTATTCTTTTTAGATATTCCGTAGTAACCTACTATCTTAGTGATATTATCTAAATGGGTTAAGTTGACCGTATTCTCAGCTTGGAAATTTATATCGAATATAAGTTTTTCTTCTTTCATATTATTTTAATTTGAGTATTTTAATAACCAAAAGCTTTTATTGTTTGTTCAAATGGATTACCTTCTATATTCTTCACAAGTTCTAACATCTGTTTTGCTATTTCTCGTATTTCTAATTTATTTAATTTTAAACTCATATATTCTTTTAATTAAGTTTAAAAATTGTTGGTAGCTTAAGTTTCTTTTTGCTTTATTGCAATCCTCACAACAAGGAACAACATTCATTATACTATACCCTAATAAAGAATTTAATCTATCTATTCCATTAAAATATATTCTAGATATACCTTGCCTACTTTTAGATCTATCCATTCTACATTTATTAGGTTCTAAATTACAATAATGGCAATTTGAAGTAACTAGTTGTTTAAATTGCTCAAAAGTTAATTCAAACTCCCATTTTTTTCTTTTACATTTAGTTCTATAATTAGAAAACAAAATTGAACACTTACCTTCTACGGGATCATTATACTTCACTTTGGCAGTTTTTGCCCATTCTGATAATTTATTTTTTCTACATTTTGAGCAACAATAGGTATTTCTTGATTTTTTAGATTGGAGAAGTGAATATTTTGGAGCAGATTCTATATTTCCACAAATACATTTGTATTTATAATAATAAATATTTCTTCCATTACCTTCTTCAACTTTATCAAAGTCTACTATCTCTACCTTACCTATTATAGTTCCTATAAATTTTACATGTTTAATTCTATTTTCGTACACTTTCATGTTTAAGATATTTTATATAGTTATATAACTATAAATATATAACAAGTATCTTAAATTAACAAATTATTTTTGTCAGAAATTAAATCCCAAGCTTTCAAAGTATGTTTGAAAGGAGAATTTGGAATATTTTCAATTAAATATAACATTGTGTTGCTAATGGCTTGAATTTCTTTCTGACTATGTTCACTGTTCCTAAGCTTTAAGAAGTTAGCAAAGCTTCTCATATTAAATTGCACATCAGCTTGTATTTGAGAATTATAAGTCTTAAAATATCTAGCTGACTCTTTAGCTCTCTTTCTACCAAGAATAGGAGTGAGATCTTCTAAACATTGATGATATAATTGATTACTAATTTCTGAATGTTTACGTATTACAGACATCCAATCATTACCCCATATTTCTCTATCCATTTTATGTGTTAAAGAATTTTCAGATAATTTAATATTATTCCAATCTTCAGGAACATAATACTTATCTTCCTTTAGCTCTTTATATCTAGCACTCTCAGCGTTAATAGAGGCTATTCTGTGCTTTAATAAATGTATATGAGATGCAATATCACAGTCAACTAAAAAGTGAACAGATCCTTTCTCAAATGGTGTCTCATGACCATCCTTCCATAACATATTAATAAGTGCAGGTATTCTGTTTTTCTTTTCTTCTGTGAGCTCTCTAGATGTTGAGGTCCATGCTGAACAAGCTATTATTTCATCTGATCCGTAGTGTCCTATTAGTTCTACTTTATTATTCATAACTTTCTATTGTTTTACTTCAATCCAATCTGTTTCACCAAATTCATGTTTACCAATGTTTATTTTACCTTCGCTAATATCTTTCATTACCTTTGGTTGATATGCCTCCAATAGTTCTTTTTGTGTAACTTTATAATTAATTGGCGGTAAGCTGAAATCTGGAAAAAAGGTATACCTTATCATTCCCTTTATATTTGGACCAACTTCTCTTATTTCATCATTATCCATAATGGCCTCAAATTCACCATTACCTTTATGTCTTATTGTATATTCACTCATAATTTATATTTTAGGATAATTTCCGTTTTTAATGTCATTAATAATTTCAATTTGATACTCATTTGAACATTTTTTAAGTTCAAATAGTACCCATAATCCAAACATAGGTTCTATATCTTTTGGTAACTTATTCATAACTTTCTATTGTTTTTAGTTTAATAATTAATGAGTTTTAATAGTTCGTCTTTCTCATATGATATTTCAAATTCTCTATAATTGGCGCAATCATCTATTGAATTTAATTGGTAAAGATAATAATCATTTGTGTATACTGTGATTGAAATTATAATTTTAGGGTTCTGTTCTTTATCGGTTTTGATATAAACATTGTCACCTATATTATATTTTGTTTTTATATTCATGGATTTCTATTGTTCAATGTTTTTAATGTTTCAATTGCACTGTTATTAATACTTGTGCAGAAATCTCTTTCAAGTATATTAGTTAATGCTTCTTCAGCATCAATACCAAATTCACTTGTTGCCATTTCAATACACTCATCATCTGTTTTGTTGTGCCAGAAAGATAAGTGTTTTAATAAATCGCTTTGATTTATGTTCATATTATGTGTTTATTGTTTTATACGTTCTTTTTATCGGGTCTTTTTTAAAAAAATAACCGGTTATGTCTACATATCGAAGTAATTCTTTATCACCTTCAATTGTAGTTGTTCCCTTTGCTGCTTTGAGCATTACAACTTTATATCCTAGTTTATTAGCAAGCCATTTTACGATTAATGTCGGTATTCTTTTCATATTATGTGTTTAATGTTTTATTCATAACTTATTTTTTAAACGTCCATTGCGTGTTCTTTACATAAATCATATGTTACACAATCGGGATCAGAAGTATCAACAGGATTTCCACAATAACATAATTTGGTATCAATCTCAAACCATCTCCCTTCTAATGAATATGCTGTGTCTTTTACTTTTTTTCGTTCTTCAATACAATGTAAACATTCTAACTCTTCTGATGAATGGACACATACTACTCTTTCATATAATGGATTCCATATAACATATACTTTATTCATAACTTTCTATTTTTCAAATCCGCAATCACAATAACCTATAAATCCTACAAGGTCATCACGATGCCAACCAACTTCTTTAAGTATTTTCATTCTACTTTCATCAGGTCTATCTCTACCTAACATATCTTTAATCCCTTTATATTTTCTAGTCCAACAATTTGGTTTATGTCCGGCAATCAAATCCGTATAGTTTTTTAGTCCCGTTTGATACATTATAAAGTTAGGTAAATACCCAACAACCCAATGTTTTCTACAACCATTATATTCATCATCCCAATCATATAACGCCATTAAAGTTAGTTTATATTCAGGTTCAAAACGAATACTTAATGCGTAAGAATAAAACTCATTTCCTTCTGAGAATTTTTTAACAAATGGAATTTCTAATACTTCATTAAAATTAGTAACTTTATATGTTATATTTTCAAATCCCGAAAAATAACTAGGTCTATGTTCTATAAATTCCTTACTCATAACTTTCTATTGTTTTATTTTTGTATGTTATTGTGATTAGTTTGGTTGGAATTTTAATATCATCTAAATGTTTATGTAATGTGTGGTCTCCATCAATACTTGTAAACATTTTTATATTTTGAGATACCTCGTTATGATTTGAATTAGCGATAAAACTTCTTTCTTCCAAACTCAACGCTCTTTCATCAATCTTTAATCCCCACTTCTCAGCAAACTTTGCAACTTCTTTAATTATATAAATAAATTCTTCTAGTTTTAAAACCCTTATATCATCACCATCGATAAACAAATATCCATCATAAATCATATCATCTAAGTCTCCTATGTCAGAATTCATCCACTTTCTATCAGTAATATCTAAATAATTCTCATAAGCCTCACCCAATAATTCTTGTTGTTCTTTATTCATAACTTTCTATTGTTTTGTCGTTGTATGTTATTGTGATTACTTTACGTGGCACTCCTCTTTTATCTAAAGTTTTGTGATGGTCGAGGTATTCACCAATTAAAGCATCATAATAACTGTCGTATTTTTTTCTTTCTCTAACAGTTCTCAACTCCTTTTCTTCAATCTTTAATCCCCACTTTACAGAAAAGGAGATATCTGTTTTACATTTGTTGATGAACTCTTCTTTTGTTAATATAATTAACTCATCAGGATTGCTAAACATTTCATCTATATGTGGTTGTGAACCTAACATATCGCCATCTTCATAACCTTTTTTAATTGATAATGCGTTTTCATAAAATACATTATAAGCATTATCCAATAATTCTTGTTGTTCGTTATTCATATTGTGAATCAAGTTGTAAATAAAGTGATTTTTTGCGAAAGGTAGTTAAAAACGACACCTTTCGCAAATTTTTTCTTTTTATCTAATGTTTGAAAGTGGGTAGATTGACATAATATCTTCTTCACTTATATACACATCTTCTTGAAGATTATTGTCGTAAGTGTTTTTAATTTTATCTGCAATTTCTTTTTTACAGGCTTCCACGTGAAGTTTGGCAAACTCAATCATTACTGATTCAACAGATCTAAATAGTAGAAAGTTTATATAATTCCTCATAATTTATTTTTTAAATAATCTACTAAAGATATTTTTAGGTTTTTCAGGCGTGGGTTCTTTTTTTACAGGAATAAACTGTTGTGTTAATTTCAATTCATTTTTTAATAATTTGACTTCTTTTCTTAAATCTTCGGCTTCTTCTTTTAATCTAGTATTAAAGTTTTCAATTTTTTTTATTGCATCTTCTTTTGTTACGAAGGTATATGTTGCATATCTCAAGCTTGTATAATCATTTGTATAATGATAACCGTTATAAAAGCCTACCTTATTGTTGTTGATCATTTCTTCGTAGAATTCTTTGAGTTCTAAGAATTCCTTCATAGGGATTGTTGCTGTACTTACACATTCTTGGTTCATATATTATTTTTTTAAATCTTCTTTTAATCTTTCAAAAAATGTTTTTTCACTATCATCATCACTAATAAACCAATCTATTCTTTGGGCATAAATTTCTGCTACCCTTAATGCTTCCACAGCGTTTTTGAATTCGGCAATTACTTCATCAGAATAGTCATAATGAACTACCCTATCATCCCACTTATCTTGTCTATCTTCTTCAAGAACTGGTTTATTATTTTTTTCAATTATATTTTCAATGATTTCTCTTATTTCGCCAATTTTATGCTGATAATAATCAAAGTGCCCTCCGCTCATAATTTATTATTTTTTTTACAAATATAATTAATAACTTTGATGAGTCAAAAATATATTTAAGATAAATTTGGTGAGAGGTATTTATATAATATAATTTTTTTAATTAACTAATATGGATGCATTTATAGCTTTAAGGAATTACGCCAAGGGTAAAATTACTGATCAGGAATTGGAGGATTCGGATAAAATGATTTATACGATTGAAAATGGAAGTGGTGGACCTGGTAATTGCAGGGTTGTAATTGGCAATAAAAATAAAGACATTTTAAGCGATTTAGATATTTTACATGATGACGATGTGTGGTTTTATAGTGTCATCAACAATAGTTATAGCGACTATCAATTTAATGACTACAATAACGTTAGAGAAGGTTTTTTGGATGGTTATGGTTTTTATGGATATTTGGATGAAAGTAATATTGAAAAATTGGAAAAAATTTCAAAATATATTCACCCAAAAAAAATTAATTTTAAAGGTAGAAATTATAATGATTTTTCTGATTTTTCCCGTAGTTTAGAAAGTCAATTCAAAGATGAAACCGATAGTATGATTGAATCGTACACTAGTTATGAAAATGAGGCGATGACCAGAGCAATGAGATCCGAGATGGAAAATGATATTTATAAATTTTTCAAAGATAATGGCGAATTTACATACGAAGAGGGATATAGTTATAATAAAATAAGTATAACGGTTAATAATCTTATTGTTTTGTATGTTACAACTGGATTATTACAATACAATATCAGACAACTATTAAATCATTATTTTGAAAATAAGAAACACTCTTTTGGTGGTTGGTATGAAGACGCTTATGGTATTAATTTTAGTGAATATTTTAATGGTGACTCATTCAACAGAGATGTTGATTGGCAATTAGATAAAATAATTGATGTTCTTGAAGATGAAAATTCTGGAGAATATGCAGAAATAGTTAATAGAATTATAGGAGATTTTGATCTTGGTGAGTGGTATGTACTACCAAAGGACAAAGATGTTAAGTTTAGAGTTGATGGTTTTTTTAACGAAAAACCTGTTAAGATTAAAGTTGGTTTACGTAAAGATGGTAAATTCAAGACACTTAAATTAAGTGAAGAAAACTTTAATAATTTACTTTATCAACCAACACTTTTTGATATGTCAGAAATATATTAATAATAACATGATGAGAGAAACGATAAAAAGGGTTTTAAGGGAACAGGCGATTACTACAGGAAATAATTCTTTGAACAATGGTTCCAGAATTGTTCTTAGAAATTTATCCAATGGTGAAAAACAGATGATTAAATCAAACGGGGAAAAAATTTTTGGTGAATTTAAATTAATGGACATTAATGAATTGAATGATTTATTCAAAGAAAGTGGGTTATTTTATGGAAGTCCTGATAAAGAGTTTTTAGAAAGAAACATTAAGGATATTAGTTTTGCGGTGAGTAAAATTGATTTATATACTAAGTCAAGAGAAACTTTAATGGAAAAAAAAGATCTTATGGTGCTTCAATTGAATTCTATTATTGAATTTGAAAGTGGTAAACGTAAAAACATTTCTAGACATTTTGAATTTTTCCATGAGATACCAAATGAAGAAGACAAGAAGATGGTTTGGAGTATTGTTAATATGTTTGACAACAATTATTTATTATGGATTAATTTTATAAATAAATATTTGGATTCAATTGGATTTAATGGACAAATAAATTCTATTCCTACACTAATTAATCATTATTTTAATTTGAAAAATTCTAATGGTGATAAAAAGGCTTCAAAAGATTTGATTGATGCGATGATTAATAGAGCTCATTATCAAGAAAAAATTTTTAATAAAACTTGGGGAGGCGGTCAAAGGGTTGAGCAAGAGTTTATATCAAAATTAAAATCTATTGGTTTTAGTGATGATCAAATTTATGTATTTAGTGGTGAAAAAAATGCTGTTGATGGTGTTGGGATTGACCTGGCTGTTAAATGTGAATATAGGTGGGTTCCCATTCAGGTTAAAAGTAGTGAAGGGGAGGCGTCTCATCATATACCATATAAAGGATTTTCTTGTTTCCCTTATGGTAATACATATAAATTAATTTCAAAATTAAAAGGTAATAATGATCAAAGAAAAATTACCGAATTATGTGAACCAATAAATGAGCCAATTTCAAATTAAATAACAGATGACATATAACGATTATCAAATATTTGAATCAAAGGTAAGGCAAATTGCTGAGGCGTATTATAATACTGATACATATCCTTCGTTTATTCGTCATCAATTAAAGTCAATATATTCTCCATTATCTCTGTGGGGCAAAGCACCAAATCCAAATGATGATTGCAATACCAACGAGGGGGTTATTAATATATTTCCACACTCGCCTAATGACGTGTGGTCGGTTCTTAATAGATTTGATACCAATACAAAAGTTAAGAAAAGAATTCGTGAGTTATTTTCGGAATCAAAAAGTGAGGGTCAATCGGATCAAGATTTTAATAAGTGGATTGAGGAGAATAAGGATGATTTATTTGGTCCAAAGGGTAAATATACGCAAGAGCTTGTTGATTTGAATATGGGTACAATCATTTCAGGAAATAGGAATGAGGAGTATTCTATTGAAAAATTAAAAGAGAAATTTCCTAATACCAAGATAAAGAGATTTTGTTCTGGTGATATAAGGGATACAAAAAAGGGAATTGATATTTCAATTGAACATCCTGACAAAACTGTGAATGTCCAAGTTAAACCTTATATTAAAGTTGCTTCGTTTGTTGAAGATGATGGAGATACGTTTTATGAGGTTACATCTTATTTGGATGTTAACAAATATAGTGATAGAAATGTTGACATTTTTATGTTTGTTAATGTTGAAGAAAATAAATTTATTTTATTTAAGAATACCAAGACCAAAATTGGTCAGATGAGAAACAATATTATTAGGTTTTATGACCCATCTTTATATACAAATATTGTTTTTGAAAAAACTCAAAAGAAAAGAAAGAACAAAAGTTCTGGTGAAACTTATGGGTTGTTTGGTGTTAATAATGATCTTGAAACATTAAAAAATCTTGAGTTCAGGAAAACTCAAATTGAGAAATTGATTAATAAGGTTAAAAAGAGATTAGAAAAATAATTTCTGTATCTTTGTTTTATGGCATCAATTCGCAAGGAGATCAAAAAAGAGACCAAATGGGAGGTTATTTATGAAGATGATACTTACATATCAATTTGGAAATATGATTCAAAAATAACGACCGCAGGACCTGTGGAGGTTATTGAAAAGGC
>Ga0214921_10010953_pt1 | contig 11115 bp, 8 predicted proteins | sample LL1505_MetaG_FD_177992 | JGI IMG/M metagenome (GOLD analysis project Ga0214921, IMG submission 177992) | Freshwater microbial communities from Lake Lanier, Atlanta, Georgia, United States - LL-1505 | ecosystem: Environmental > Aquatic > Freshwater > Lake | place: USA: Georgia | collected 2015-05-28
CCATGATTGCTGTGACAGGGAGCAATGGCAAGACCACCGTCACACAGATGATTGCCAGCATATTGCGTGCATGGCAGGGTGAAGACGCCTTGGCGACCCAAGGAAACTTCAATAATGCCATTGGTTTGCCCCTCACATTATTGCGACTGCAATCCCACCATCGCAGCGCTGTGGTCGAGTTGGGAATGAACCACGCAGGGGAAATTGCTGAACTTGCCAGCTTGGCTGCGCCTACGGTGGCATTGGTCAATAACGCGCAACGTGAACACCAAGAGTTCCTGCACAGCGTGCAAGCGGTTGCTGCTGAAAACGGTGCAGTGATTGCAGCATTGCCACCCAACGGCATCGCTGTGTTCCCAGCCGAGGATCCCTACGCCGATGTGTGGCGACAACTGGCCGTCCATAAGCAGGTACTCTGTTTTGGCAGAACGAAAGCGTCAGACATTCATTTGGTGAATGGTGAATGGTCTAACCAGCAGTGGCAGCTCAGCGTGCAAACACCTAAGGGACGAATCAACACCAGCTTGTCTGTTGCAGGCGATCACAATGTGCTCAACGCCTTGGCCGCCATCGCCTGCGCAGTTGCCGCAAACGTTCCATTGGCGTATATAGAACAAGGTATTGCTGCATTTGAACCAGTGAATGGCAGATCACGGTCACTGTTTCTCAAATGGGCAGACCGGGAACTGGTCTTGATCGATGACAGCTACAACGCCAACCCAGACTCTGTCAGGGCGGCTATCAATATATTGGCTCAATCATCCCAACCCCGTTTATTGGTGTTGGGGGACATGGGAGAAGTGGGAACACAAGGCGCTGCCTTTCATGCTGAGGTTGGACGCTATGCACAAGCCAGTGGCATTGAATATCTCATCACTTTAGGAGAACTCAGCCGCGACACCGCCAAAGTTTTTTTAAATGCAAAGCATTGCCAATCAATCGATGAGGTGTATGCACAGGTACAAGCCAGATTACCCTTGGTAAACACAGTACTTGTCAAAGGATCTCGTTTCATGCGGATGGAGCGTGTGGTGCAAACCATTCAGTCTTGGGTCAACACCCAGTCAATTTCTTCGAACACCACGGAGGTTCCATGTTCTTGAGCTTGGCCCAGTGGTTACAAACCATATCGCCCGATTTTGGCTATTTGCGTGTATTTCAATACCTTACTTTCAGGGCGGTGATGGCTGCAATGACTGCGCTCATGATCGGATTGATTGCTGGCCCTTTTGTGATTCGCAAATTGACACAGCTCAAGATTGGACAACCCATCAGAGGTTACGGTGTTGAAGCGCACCTTGTGAAATCTGGCACCCCCACCATGGGAGGCGTACTGATATTGCTGGCCATTGCGTTGTCGACTTTGCTGTGGGTAGATTTGTCCAACCGATTTGTGTGGATTGTGCTGTTGGTTACTTTGGGTTTTGGTGCCATAGGTTGGGTAGATGATTGGCGCAAAGTGGTGCGCAAAGACCCAGAGGGAATGCCCTCGGGTGAAAAATACCTTTGGCAATCCATCATTGGTTTGCTGGCGGCACTTTACTTGGTATTTAGCATTTCTGAGGTCAGCAACCTGCGAGTCATGGAGCTTTTTTACAGTTGGGTGCGCTCAGGCTTTGATGTCAATTTGCCGCCCAAAGCCGGTTTGCTATTGCCCTTCTTTAAAGAAATCAGCTACCCATTGGGCGTACTTGGTTTTGTGGGCTTGACCTATGTGGTGATCGTAGGATCCAGCAATGCAGTCAATTTAACCGATGGATTAGACGGCTTGGCCATCATGCCGGTGGTGATGGTGGGTTCTGCCCTTGGCGTCTTTGCCTATGTCACAGGATCTGCTGTGTATTCGCGTTATTTATTTTTCCCCCATATTCCTGGTGCAGGCGAGCTATTGGTTTTTTGCTCAGCCATGGCTGGTGCAGGTTTGGCTTTTTTGTGGTTCAACACCCACCCTGCACAAGTCTTCATGGGCGACGTGGGCGCATTGGGTTTAGGTGCAGCTTTGGGGACCATTGCGGTCATCGTCAGGCAAGAAATTGTGCTGGCCATCATGGGTGGAATTTTTGTAGCAGAAGCTGTCTCAGTGATGTTGCAGGTCAGTTATTTCAAATACACCAAGCGTAAATATGGTGAGGGCAGACGGATCTTAAAAATGGCACCCTTGCATCACCACTTTGAAAAATCAGGGTGGAAAGAAACGCAGGTTGTGGTTCGGTTTTGGATCATCACCATGCTGTTGTGTTTGGTGGGTCTTTCTACATTGAAGTTGCGTTGACCATGAAAATGCTGGTAGACCTTCATATATTGGTTTTAGGCTTGGGTAGCTCAGGCTTGGCCATGGTTCGCTGGTGCGTGCTGCAAGGAGCTAAGGTCACCGTGGTGGATAACCGTGAACAACCGCCATGCTTGGCAGTCATGCGCTCAGAAAACACAGAGGTCACATTCATCCATGGGTCTTTTGATGCAGCCTTACTGGATGATTCTTCTATCAAGGCTGTGTTCAAAAGCCCCGGCTTGTCCCCTGCACAAGTCAAATCTGTCTGGACGGCTACCCAACAAAAAGGACTGTGGCACGGGACGGAGTTAACCCTGTTTGCTCATGCCATGGATTATTTGGCCAAAGCACAGGCATACCAACCGCATGTGTTGGCCATCACTGGAACCAATGGCAAAACAACTGTCACAACCCTAACTTCACGTTTGCTCAAGCGTGCAGGCGTGATTGTTGCCATGGCGGGAAACATTGGACCCACCTTATTGGATACTTTGCGTGAAAACTTGACCCATTTGCCACAGGCATGGGTACTGGAGTTATCAAGTTTTCAGCTTGATGGCGAGGCGCAATTTGAGCCCACAGCGGCGTGTGTATTGAACCTCACACAAGACCATCTGGATTGGCACGCGGATATGCAAAGTTATGGTGCTGCCAAGTCGCGGATATATGGCAACCAAGCTGTTGCTGTGATACCGCGTCATGATGAAACTCTTGCGGCTTTGTTGCCCAAGGACGTGGCCAAAAAGAAATCAGACAAGCGACGTGTGATTTCCTTTGGAGCTGATGCACCCATTCAAGCAGGTGACTACGGTCTGGAAATTGTCAATGGCATGACCTGGCTGGTACGCGCATCTGTGCCGGAAACAGAGGGTAAGAAATCCATAGAGGAAGAAGTCCATCTGCAGCGTTTGATGCCAGCCGATGCATTGCGAATTCGGGGGCAACACAATGCCATCAACAGTTTGGCTGCACTCGCACTGGCGAGCACCTGCGGCGCTGGGTTGGCGGCGATGTTGTATGCACTTCGGGAATACACCGGCGAGCCGCATCGCTTGCAAACAGTCGGCGTGATCAACAACATTGAATACATTGATGACAGCAAGGGTACCAATGTCGGCGCCACTGTTGCAGCCCTGAACAGTTTAGGCAAGCATCAAAATATCGTTGTCATCCTAGGTGGCGATGCCAAAGGCCAAGACTTTGGGCCACTGCTAGAGCCGCTTGGCAAATTTGCGCGAGCAGTTGTGCTGATGGGTAAGGATGCGCCACATATCCAAAAAGTCTTGGCTGGTGCCAAGTTCCATGTGTTGCAGGCCACAGATATGGCCAGCGCGGTTGCCAAGGCCAGCGCACAAGCACTTGCAGCGGATACGGTTTTGTTATCGCCTGCTTGTTCAAGCCTAGACATGTACAAAAACTATAAAGAGCGCGGGCAGATTTTTTCTGAGTGTGTGAATGCATTGGTTTTTGAAGAGGGGCACGCATGAGTGACAGCGCGCTCTTCAACTGGTCAGACCGCATAGGGCGTTGGTTTGGCAGCACGCCAAAAGAAGGACCTGATGCATTGCCAGTACGTGTGCATGGGCGCGAATACGGACGTACGCGTGCCGCACCTGCAGGCATCAAAGCATTCGACCAGAACTTGGTTTGGGCAATCGCTGGCTTGCTGATCTGGGGCTTGGTGATGGTCTATTCCGCATCAATTGCACTCAATGACGGACCTCGTTCAACAGGTTTTTCTCAAGTGCAGTATCTTGTTCGGCATATGGCTGCATTGGGTGTTGGATTCATTGCCGCCTTGCTTGTGTTTCAAATTTCTATGGACACTTGGGAGAAGACTGCTCCGTGGGTATTCATTGTTTCAATCGTATTGTTGATTGTGGTGTTACTGCCCTTTATGGGTAAAAGTGTCAATGGCGCAAGACGTTGGATCAGTTTTGGAATTTTCAATTTCCAACCTTCAGAATTAGCGAAATTTGGGACGCTTTTGTATGCAGCCAATTACATGGTGCGCAAAATGGATGTCAAAGAAAAATTCTTTGCAGCAGTCACACCTATGGGTGTGGCGATCGCCATTGTGGGCTCACTCTTGCTGGCAGAACCTGATATGGGCGCATTTTTGGTGATAGCAGTCATCGCCATGGGGATATTGTTTTTAGGTGGCGTCAATGCGCGAATGTTCTTATTGATTGCATTTGTTTTACTCGTCGCATTTGGCCTCATCATTGGTTTGTCTGAATGGCGGCGTGAACGAATCTTTGCCTACCTAGACCCGTGGAGTGCCAAGTACGCGCTTGGAAAAGGCTATCAACTGTCCCATTCACTCATAGCCTTCGGACGAGGAGAAATCTTCGGGGTTGGTTTAGGTGGCAGCGTCGAAAAATTGCACTGGTTACCAGAAGCACACACCGACTTTTTGCTCGCGGTGATTGGCGAAGAATTCGGACTCATAGGTGTGGTGACCTTGATTGGTATGTTCATGTGGATGACGCGTCGCATCATGTTCATAGGACGTCAAGCCATTGCCATGGACCGGGTGTTCGCTGGATTGGTGGCGCAGGGTGTGGGCATTTGGATTGGCTTTCAAGCCTTTATCAATATGGGCGTGAATTTAGGTGCTTTGCCGACCAAAGGCTTGACTTTGCCGTTGATGAGTTACGGGGGGTCGGCCATTTTGCTCAACCTCATCGCTTTGACAGTTGTGCTGCGGGTGGACTATGAAAACCGCCTCCTTATGCATGGAGGTCGTGTATGAATACACCCACCGCATTGGTCATGGCCGGTGGTACTGGCGGTCATATCTTTCCAGGTTTGGCCATTGCTGAAGTGTTGCGTGGTCAAGGTTGGCAGGTACATTGGATGGGTGCGCCGCACCCCAGCATGGAGTCTCAACTGATTCCTCCCAAAGGCTTTGCCTTTGAGGCAGTGCGTTTTGGCGGTGTACGCGGCAAAGGAAAACTCACCCTGTTGCTGCTGCCATGGCGACTGCTGCAGGCAATGGTGCAAAGCTTGAAATTGATCAGACGCGTTAAGCCAGATGTTTTGGTCGGTCTTGGGGGTTACATCACATTTCCAGGTGGTTTGATGGGTGTGGTGAGCGGTCGACCCTTGGTGTTGCATGAGCAAAATGCAGTGGCTGGAATGGCCAATCAATGGCTTAGCAAAATTTCCAACCGAATCTTTAGCAGCTTCCCTAATGCTTTGCCCAAAGGCGAGTGGGTAGGTAACCCAATGCGTTCAGAGTTTTTGCATCAAGCAGAGCCAGCCAAAAGGTATGCAGCAAGAACCGGTCCCTTGCGGGTAGTGGTGATGGGCGGAAGTTTGGGCGCACAAGCCATCAACACAGTTCTTCCGCAGGCGCTGGCACTGATACCTGTTCAAGATCGCCCCAGCGTGTTGCACCAAGGCGGTGAAAAGCATTTAAAGGACTTGTCACTGGCTTATGCGCAAGCAGGCGTAGCAGCTGAACTCACTGCATTCATAGATAACCCAGCACAGGCCATGGCACAAGCCGATTTGGTCATATGTCGCGCAGGAGCGAGTACGGTCAGTGAAATTGCTGCCATAGGTGTTGCAGCCATCATGGTGCCTTTCCCCATGGCTGTCGATGACCACCAAACCATGAATGCGCAATTCTTATCGACCCAAGGGGCAGGGTGGCTGATTGCTCAACATGAGTTGTCACCGCAATTGCTGGCGAATCAACTGCAAACTTTGACCCGCGATTTACTTTTGCAAGCAGCACAAAAAGCCTATGGCTTAAGAAAAACCGATGCGGCAGAAAAAATCGCGCAGGCATGTCGCGAGGTGCTGCAATGAAACACGCCATCAGCCATGTGCATTTTGTAGGTGTTGGCGGTGCAGGCATGAGTGGCATTGCCGAAATACTGCACAACCTTGGCTACAAAGTTTCTGGCTCTGATTTGTCAGACGGACCCGTATTGCAAAGACTGTCTGCGCTTGGCATTCAAACCAAAGTAGGTCATGACGCACGCAACATCGCAGGGGCAGATGCAGTGGTGACCTCCACTGCTGTTCAGTCAGACAACCCAGAGGTTGTTGCTGCACACCAAAAGCTGATTCCTGTGGTCCCTAGGGCAGTCATGCTCGCAGAATTGATGCGACTCAAGCAAGGCATAGCCATAGCGGGAACCCATGGCAAAACCACCACCACCAGCTTGGTGGCCAGTGTTTTGGCGCAAGCAGGCCTAGACCCCACCTTTGTCATTGGCGGGCGTCTCATCAGTGCAGGCGCGAATGCCAAATTAGGGGCGGGGGATTACATCGTGGTTGAGGCAGATGAGTCCGATGCCTCATTCCTGAAACTGAGCCCCATCATGGCTGTGGTGACGAATATCGATGCAGACCACATGGAAACCTATGGACACGATTTCAATCAATTGAAATCGGCATTCATCGAGTTCCTGCACCGAATGCCGTTTTATGGTGCAGCGGTTTTGTGTATTGATGATCCTGTGGTTAACAGCCTTTTGTCGCAAGTTTCAAGGCCGATCACATCCTACGGATTGTCAGAAAAAGCGCAAGTACGAGCAATTCATGTTCGCGCCGAGGAAGCGCGTATGCATTTCACTGTCAAGCGCAGCAACGGCGTGACATTGCCAGATATGCATATTGTTTTGAACTTACCGGGTACACACAATGTGCTCAATGCATTGGCGGCCATTGCGATAGCGGTTGAGTTGAATGTCCCTGATGAAGCAGTCGTTAAAGCATTGGCCAACTTTGGGGGTGTCGGGCGCAGGTTTCAACGACATGGAGAAATGGCTGCCAAAGCCGGTGGTTACTACACGCTGATTGAAGACTATGGACATCACCCTGTTGAATTAGCAGCAACCATTGAAGCAGCGCGAGGGGCTTTCCCAGGACGTCGCTTGGTGTTGGCGTTTCAGCCGCACCGCTTCAGCAGAACGCGGGACTGCTTTGAGGACTTTGTCGCCGTACTTCAGAAAGTCGATGTGCTTTGGCTGACTGAAGTTTATTCAGCAGGAGAAGCACCGATTGCCGCGGCCGATGGTCGCTCGCTGGCGCATGCCGTTCGTGTCGCAGGCCAGCAGCAATTGGTATTTGCCCAAGACTTAAACGCTCTTACCGAATTGGTGGTGAACAACGCCTGCAATGGCGATGTGGTGATGTGCATGGGTGCAGGCTCCATTGGTTCCGTACCGGCCTTGGTGGTGGAGCAGTCAGCTCAATGGACAACGTTGAAGGTGGTGGGCGCATGAGCAGCTTTGACATCACAACAAGCAAAGTCGCTGTGTTGATGGGTGGGCGCTCCGCAGAGCGAGATATTTCGCTGATGTCGGGTCAAGGCGTCCTGACAGCATTGCAATCACTGGGGGTCAATGCCACAGCCTTTGATCCTGCACAACTCGCACTGGAGCAGTTGAAAGCAGAAAAGTACACCCATGCCTTTATTACTTTGCACGGCAGACATGGCGAGGATGGGACAGTGCAAGGGGCTTTGGAGTTAATGGGAATTCCATACACAGGATCAGGCGTGATGGCTTCTGCGATCGCCATGGACAAGCAAATGACCAAGCGCCTTTGGCGAGCTGAGAATTTGTCTACGCCTGAATCTATTTGGCTACCGCCCAATGAACAAACACCTGCAAACATCGCTAGGCTTATCCAAGAACTGGGTTTGCCGCTGATTGTCAAACCACCTCACGAAGGCTCTTCTATCGGCGTCACCAAAGTCACCGATCAAGCGCAGCTTGCCAAAGCCATTTCGATGGCGATAAACCTAGACCCCGACTTGCTGTGCGAAATGTTCATAGAAGGTGAGGAGGTCACTTGCCCAGTCATTGGCCAAGGTGGAAATGCCAAAGCCTTGCCTGTGGTGAAAATTGTGGCGCCTCAAGGTGCATATGACTATCAAAACAAGTACTTCACAGATGAAGTCAACTACCTTTGTCCAAGTGGCTTGGCCGCAGAAGAGGAAAAAGCGATTCAAGCATTGAGTGTGGCTGCCTACCAGGCATTGGGTTGTCGTGGTTGGGGCCGAGCGGACATCATGATTCGCGCCAGTGATCGACAACACTTTCTACTTGAAATGAACACCAGTCCAGGCATGACCAGCCACTCGCTGGTACCCATGTCCGCACTGGCTGCGGGCATTTCATACCCGCAGCTTTGTATGCAAATTTTGGCCAGTGCATGTTTAGATACACAAAAAGGGGTGGCTACGTCATGAAAGCACGCGATGCCATGCTCATGGGAGAAGAGGCGCCAACGGCCTTGGATATTCGATTAATGAACGTCACCAGTGTCTTGCTGATGCTGGTCTTTGGTTTGGTGTTAGTGAGCGCATTGCTGTGGTGGATCGTCCGTCACCCTGTGTTTTCACTGTCTGCCATCTCGGTGCAAGGGGATGTTCGCCATAACAATGCAGTCACATTAAGAGCAAACGTGGTGCCTCGATTGCGAGGTGGATTTTTCACTGTTGATTTGGTGCAAGTACGAGCCACTTTTGAAAATGTTCCTTGGGTGAGGCAAGCCTTGGTCAGGCGCGAGTTTCCAAACAGGCTAAGCGTTGAAATCGAAGAGCACCAACCTGCCGCATTCTGGGGCAATGACGCTGACTCGCGACTGCTCAATAAGCAAGGTGAGGTTTTCAGCGCAAATTTTGGCGAGTTGGACGATGAAAACTTGCCTCGCTTGAGTGGCCCAGATTCAGAGTCGGCCCAAGTGCTGCAAATGTATGAAGTGTTGAAACCCGAACTTGGAAAATTGCAGTTCCAAATTAAAGGCTTGGAACTCACCGCCCGTGGCAGTTGGCGTGCCGAACTCAAAAGTGGCGCACAGATTGAATTGGGTCGTGGCACCAGCAATGAAGTACTGGCGCGTGTTGAACGTATGACGCTCACCTTGCCACAGGTCACGCAAAGATATGGTCGACAAACACAGGCGCTGGAAGCGGCAGATTTGCGACATGTGAATGGTTATGCCTTGCGCTTGCGCGGGGTAAGTACGCTGACATCAACTACAACAAGGTAAACACACAGAGGTTTCCATGGCAAAAGAGTACAAAGATTTGGTCGTAGGTTTGGATATCGGCACCAGCAAGGTGATGGTGGTGGTTGCTGAGGTGTTGCCTGGGGCAGAGTTAAAGCTTGCCGGATTTGGTATTGCCCCTAGCAGCGGATTGAAGCGCGGGGTGGTTGTCAATATCGATGCCACCGTCCAAAGCATTCAGCAAGCTTTGAAAGAAGCTGAACTGATGGCCGACTGCAAGATCACGCGTGTCTACACAGGTATCACGGGGAGCCATATACGCGGTATGAATTCACATGGCATGGTGGCAGTCAAAGACCATGAGGTCACTGCTGCTGATGTCGCCAGAGTAGTTGAAACCGCCAAGGCCATCAATATTTCCACTGATCAACGACTGCTGTTGGTCGAACCACAAGAATTTGTGATCGATGGCCATGATGTCAAAGAACCGATTGGTATGAGTGGTATTCGTTTGGAGGCAAAGGTGCACATCGTCACCGGCGCTCAAAGTGCGGCAGAGAACATCATCAAATGTGTACGTCGTTGCGGACTTGACGTTGAGCAACTCATGCTAAACCCCTTAGCGTCCAGCCATTCAGTGCTGACCGCAGACGAGCGTGAACTGGGTGTGGCATTGGTTGACATTGGCGCCGGTACCACCGATGTCGCCATTTTCACCAATGGCGCCATTCGACACACTGCTGTAATTCCCATTGCAGGCGACTTGATTACCAGTGACATCGCTATGGCCTTGCGCACGCCTACCAAAGATGCGGAGGACATCAAAGTCGAGTCTGGCTTTGCCAAGCAACTGCTGGCTGATCCCAATGTACAAGTAGAGGTGCCTGGACTGGGCGACAGGGGGCCCAGAATGCTGAGTCGACAAAACTTGGCCGGTGTCATCGAGCCACGGATCGAAGAAATATTCTCCTTGGTTCAACAGGTGTTGCGTGACTCTGGCTACGAAGAGGTTCTCTCATCTGGCATTGTGCTCACAGGAGGAAGCGCCATGATGCCCGGCATGATCGAGCTGGGTGAGGACATATTTTTGAAGGCGGTTCGGCGCGGTGTTCCGCGCTACAGCAGTGCATTGTCAGATATGGTTTCGCACCCTCGTGCGGCCACAGTGATGGGCTTGCTTGAAGAAGCCCGCTTGGCCCGTTTGCGCGGCTTCAGAGTGGCTCAGAAAAATGGCTCTATGAAAACTGCCATGGGGCGAGTCAAAGACTGGTTTGTAGGGAACTTCTGATGATGAATACACACTTTCACTTCCAACATCAACTCGAGTCCTGTCTGTTTGGTCACCACCGTCGATGGCGACCTTGTATTCGAGGTGCGCCGCCCATCAGTGAAGACTGCTGACACATTGCTTGAAATTAACGGTTAAACAGACAACACAGACATTGGAGAAAAACATGAACATAGAAATGATTGAAAAAAACGAATTCAGCTCTGACACCCAAATCCGTGTGATCGGTGTCGGCGGAGGTGGTGGTAACGCGGTTGAACACATGATCAAAAGCGGTGTTCGGGGCGTAGAGTTCATCTGCGCAAACACCGATGCGCAGGCCTTGCGCGTCAGTTCTGCGCACCGCGTGATTCAACTGGGTGACAACGGTTTGGGTGCTGGCAGCAAACCAGAGCGCGGTCAGTCTGCAGCAGAGGCTGCAACTGAAACCATTCGTGAGGTACTCGAAGGCGCAAACATGGTCTTCATCACGGCTGGTATGGGCGGTGGAACAGGCACGGGTGCAGCTCCCGTTGTTGCCCGCGTGGCGCGTGAAATGGGCATCTTGACGGTGGGCGTGGTCACCAAGCCATTCGACTGG
>Ga0214921_10010955_pt1 | contig 11113 bp, 8 predicted proteins | sample LL1505_MetaG_FD_177992 | JGI IMG/M metagenome (GOLD analysis project Ga0214921, IMG submission 177992) | Freshwater microbial communities from Lake Lanier, Atlanta, Georgia, United States - LL-1505 | ecosystem: Environmental > Aquatic > Freshwater > Lake | place: USA: Georgia | collected 2015-05-28
TCCCAATTGACTTCTCTAACTCCATAGCGCAGTTGTTTGGCTGACCGCATAGGGGGCATAGGTTCATATCGGAGAAGTTAGTCATTTCAGAACTTTATTTTTACCAAATGACGCCCGCTTCCATATGTAAGAAAACTAATAACGTTCCAATCCCAGTAAGCCAACATTTCTCTCTTGGATAAATCCATCATCAAAATCTGTAGATTTTGTTTGACAGAACCTGGGACTATTAAATTAAAACAAGTCATCCTTGAGAGCGTCATTTCTATGCGGGTACGTGTAAATTGCATAGCGCCATCGGACTCTATGCAACCTCCGGGAACATTTTTGCGGTCAACCAACGGTTTGTATTTAAAAGCAACACCACCACTGTTAGTCACTTTTACATCTTGCCAACTGAATCCTTCCATTACCTTGCTCGGCAGGATTGGCGCCAAAGGGTAAATGATGGACATTTTGATAGGGTCTTGATTAGGGCAATCAAAGCGATTTAAATCAAAAATACAAAACCTAGCATTGGGCTGAGCAGTTATGTTCTTAAGTGATTCCTTCAAAGACTCCAATCGATCTGACTTACCCAACTCGTTTACCCACTTGGTGTAGTCAAAACAACCAGATTCATCGCATATCACTCGAGTAGGCAAACTTTCTTCTGAATCAATCTTGATTGACCTAACCCTAGCCTTGACATCATCGTCACTCAACATAGCGAGAGTCTCTGATTGTGTAAGCGGTGAAGGGGTAAGTGGTAATGGTGCAGGTACAGTCGGCTGAGTAACTACCGCCACAGTATCTAGTGGCTCAGGTTTAAGTTCAGAGGGTTTGGCAGATTGCACGCCACTGGCTACTGCAAATTCCTCGCGGATAACCCCTTCTATCCAAGGCTCCTGCTCTCCTCTAGTATTTTTATAGACCGCAGTAGAAACTCGCCTAAATAAAACCTCTAGCGGCTGCTCTGGTTTGACAATCTCTTGAAGCAGCGCTTTGGTGAATACTCCGTTTTCGTCATCCCCATCTTGAGCAGTCCCGCCTGGTCTGGTTGCATAGAAAACAACAGTCGACGTTGGAGGGTCAACTCGGGCTAAACCTTGTTTAGCAGCAGGAGAATTCTTTTGGTCTTTGAACGGGTTATCTCTACAAGCATCCAAAATCACGACGGCAATTTTTGGTCGCATACGTTCAATAGCATGAAGTACATCACCAAGATATAGGCTCTCTTTAGATGCCTTGTCACCATCATTAACTGAGGCATCTACTGGAAGTAGGTAGTTTCTTCCATCAATCTGTACACCATGTCCTGCGTAGTAGAAGAACAATACAGAGTTACGTTTAATGCGGCTTTCCATTTGTTGTCTAAGCCCTGAGACCTCAGCCACCTTCAAGTCCTTATAAGACTTAGTCTCAAATCCCAAACTAGATAGTTGTTTCTCAATGGCAGTTGCATCATTGAGAGGGTTCTTTAAAGCCAATGACTTTGGATAGCCACCATTTCCAATAATGAAGGCAACCCTATCTTCTGCCACTTGCGCATGAACTGCCAAGGGACAAAGGTAAGTTAAAGAGGTAAGGACAAATAGCGCCTTGAATAGCCAATGGGTCATACCTTTGATGATAGCCAATGTGCTTATCCCCAAACCGTTTGTTGTCGGTTCAACCCGACACTTGGTGATCAGGGTCTAATCACGATCAGTCGCTGTAAACAGCAGCCCTGCCTAACCTGCAACCCACCAACAATCGCCCCCTAAACCGTGCGCCAGTGTGCAGGACGATTGAATGAAGAAAAAGAAAAAGCCACCGATGTGGAGTTAAACATTTACTGATTTTTCATCTGTAAAGTTCTTTCAAAAAACAATTAAGCTAATAGTTTAAGAACAGTTTGTTGACTTGTATTAGCTTGTGCGAGAACAGCTGTAGCAGCTTGCTGCATGATTTGTGCTTTGGCTAATTCTGAACTTGCTGCTGCGTAATCGGTATCTTCAATACCACTGCGCGATTTGGACATATTCATTGACACGTTTGTCACATTGCTAATGATGTGGTCAAGTCGATTCATAACCGCACCCATATTGGAACGAACCGCGTTGACCCTGTCCATAGTCAAATCTAGTTTGGTCAACATATCAGATGCACCTTTACGGGTGTTGATACGACTCTTTCTTTGATCCAGATTTTGGTCCACATCACCTGTAATTTCAGAAGTAATAGGACCATCTTTACCAAAGTCCGCCAAGTCTATGGTGACCAATTGACCAGCACCAGATCCGACTTGAAAGGCAACACGGCCTACCCTAGGCGGATCCATGTTAGAACTTGCCTGACCTCCAAATTCGCCTTCCATAAACCCCAAAGCAGAAAAATTACTGTTTATACCGAATCCGTCAGCACCAGAAGAAACCTTAAAGGGCTTCTCATTACTTGAAAATAACCGATGCATCTGAGTTTTCTCTACTTCTTTTTGTTCTGGCAAATCAGGTAGAACAGGTGCTTGGGCAACTAACTGAATCGTGCCGTAAACAGTAAGTGACTCACTACTTTTAGCAGTTGCGTTATTGATACCTTTAACTAATGTTTGACCATAGCTATTTGAGGTTATTTCGTTTATGTTGATTAAATTATCAACATAGTTGGTAGATGCACCGGAAAGGTTAAATGGTGTACCTGTAACTGTGGACTGAATTGTCAATACGCTAGCATTTCTTTGCACAGAAATATTTTTTATCTCACCACTACTAATTTTGGCATTGATAGCTGTCTCTAGATTAGCGGCAATAGATGTGGCATTTCTTGGCGATACTGCAGACGTTACCGACACGCCATTAATTACTATTGATGCATTATCGGAACTAGGCGCGGTGTTTGTGTAGATAATTTTATTTCTTAGACTTGTCAATTCAGAGGCGGAAATTGTTGGTGTTGTGAATACGCCAAAGCCGTTACCTCCATACTCGACCACATATGAGCCAACAGTGAAGCTACCAGGAAAATCATTCCATTTGCCGTTAGCCCATATATAAGCATAATCTTCATCGCCAGAGTTATTTGGCTCGGCAGATGCTGGATCCCAGTTAGCAAATTGACCATTTAAAGTAACACCGGATACGTTGCCATTTGTTCCCTGGTAAAAAAGTGTTCCTGCCTCTGGTCCATCCATCCACTTCCAACTGCCTTCAGTTTGTTGATCGCTTGCGCCAATCCAACCTTCTTTGCCCGCAAGTTGCGTATTGATAAATGCCTGCTCTGAACTGTCCGATATGGTTGCAAGGTAGCCATTTAATCCGAATAAAGAACTATTCAATGCCAAAGTTCTTGCCTGGCCCCAAGTTGCTGGTGTTGATATAGCCTGATAGTAATGTTGATTTGCAGGATTAAGAAACTGCGTTAAGGGATCTACAGTTGGAAAATTTATTCTAAGAGCTGCCCCGTTAGTACCGTTCTTAACATTGTCAATTGTGCCTAATTTTTTTGCTATTGTTCCGTCGCCGCAATATAGAGTCCCTGCGACTAGAGACAAAACTCCAGATGTAATTATTGGCGTAGCGTCATTTGAAATACTTAGAGTTTCTGTATTGGTTCCGAAATCCGAAAATTCGACATACGCTGATGTCTGCGTAACTGTAGGCACTACTGGAGTACCACTTATGGAAATTTGTGAAACCTGTGCAACAGCACCTCCTTGATCCAAACCAAAGTTAGCCGCAGATAAACCCTTCACATTAGAGTCAAACCAGACAGACAAATTTCGTCCATCAGACTTCAAACTGATGCCATTTCCATTATTCAAAGCAGTCACGCCATGCTCTCCAGAGTTAGCGTTGACAGCTGTTACTACTTTATTTAATCTTGCTGCAGCAGACTCGTTTTGTACAAACTGCACTTTTACTTCTACACCATTTATGAAAAGCGATTCGTCTGTAGGTACGGATAATACCGGCAGACTGGTAACAGTCGTTGTTCCGTTGATTTCAGCGCCATTAGCTTTTGCCAAAACACCTGTTATGGGTGTTTGTGAATTGATGGCGGCTGCAATAGCCTTTGCGCTTGAAGCGGGATCACTGCTCGTTGCAATCTCATTGGAATCACGATCACCCGCAGCTACTGATGCTGGTATTTTTACCCCATTAATTACTAAGTCATCAACACCAAGTGGCTTAAAGTCTGCCTTTGCGTTTGCCTGAACTGTGGTCGCTGTAACCGTTGTTGTTGAAACATTACTTTTCGCATTACTTAACGTAAATGAGTTTCCAGCGGTATCAGCAGTCAGCAAGATTTCGCCTTTATTGCGGCCAGCAGTTGCAGTTACAGGTAATGTTGTGTTTGCATTCACCAATGCGACTAAGCCATTACGTACCGCTTGCGTTGTCAAGCCATCAGAAGTATTAGCCAAATAACTGAAAGTTGTTCCATTAACCGTCAAAGAAAAGGTGTCTCCTGCACCCGGTGCAAGCCCTGAATAGGTTACGCTTTCTACTTGAGCCACATTTGGACTCACCACAGCTCTTGTTGCAGTGTTAGCTACGGCCTCGTTCTTAGTAAAGTTTCCTTTTATCAAACCAGCACGGGCGATATCCCCCGTGCTATCTGAAGAAAGCACCAGTGGTGCTGAGATCTTTGATTCCAAAGAAATTGTGCTCGACTGAACGCCTAGCCGCAGCCCAATGCGAGATCCAAATTCATCCTTATTTACAGATGTTTCAAAATTCACCTCGATGTTGCGACCATCAGCTGCAGTCAAGGTAATGCCCTTTGCATCTGAACCTGTATCTATAGCCTTCACGCCAGTTTGATTACTGATTAGATTTATAGCTCGAACCACATTTGCACGTGTTTCAGGTAAGTTATTCAAAACGGTGGCGATATCTGCACTGGCATAACCATTAATAAATACACGACCCTTGACTACAGACAGGCCAGACATGGCCCGACCTGACATGATGTTTTCGTTTACTTTCGCAAACACGCCTGTGCCAGTTGTGGAAGTTAAATACTCCGCAGTTGTTTCAATAACGCTCGTTAAGCCAGTTGCACCTGTCTGTATGGCCGTATCAGGCATATTGCCCTCGTTTGACCCATAAGTAATTGAAATATTTGAATTACCCGGTATGTAATTAACAGCACGGCCTGAACTTGGCCCATATATTGGGCTTGCTTTTAATGCAGCGGCAATCTTTGCTGCTGCGTCCGCTGATGTTGAGTCATGGCTAGTCAAAGTGACGCTCACTCCGCCCACCGTAAGAGTACCTACTAAAGAGGTGCCACTGAAAATTAAGTTTTGAGTTTCACCTTGGGTATAACTCCTTGGAACTGCCATGCGGTTAATTGCTGCGGCTTTGGCAATCGCACTGCTTGCAGCATTACCACTTGGTGATAACTTATCGTCTGAGGCATGAGAATCACCTATATCAATTCCATTTATCTTCAAATCTCCATTGCGAAGTGCAGGAAGACTAAAAGCTGAGCTAAATAAGTTTTCAGAAGTTACCTTGTAAACAGGCATTTCCCCTACCCGCTCTCCAGCTGTTCCATCCAATACAGGAAACCCATTCCACTCTGTATTACTAGCAACCTGAACTATTTGCTGCTTAAGTTGTTGAAACTCCAAATCCAAGTAACTTCTCTGCGCGTCGTCGTTTGTATCGTTGGCTGCTTGCACAGCCAACTCACGCATTCGCTGCATCATTTCTGTGATTGAGTTCGTGGCGCCTTCAGCCGTCTGGATAAGGTTAATTGCATCGCCAGCGTTATGTACCGCTTTGTTTAGACCGCGTATTTGCTGCGTCATACGTGTAGAAATAGCAATGCCGGCGGCGTCATCACGCGCAGAGTTAATACGTTTGCCAGTAGCCAATTTCTGCATAGCCAAGCTCTGCGCCTTGCCCGTATTGGCAAGTGCATTCTCGGAAAACAATGCTTTGATGTTGGTATTGATTACAGCCATAGGAATGACAACTTATTAAATTATCAAACCTATTAGCAATATCTATTCCATATCTTTTAATACAAAAATTTAAGTTTTAATTAATTTAAAAGTATTAATTAATCAGGTTTTTTTGCTAAATTGTAATTTTTTTGACAATCAGTCTCCGGGAAAGGAAAAAGGGCTAAAGCTGGCCTTGTCAACACGACCGTTAACTTTACCCAAACGGCTTCGCACTTGGGCTGTGCATGACCCTACTAATTCTCCAGCCCCTAATGCAAACATGTCGGTTCAACCCGACACTTGGCGACTAGGGTCTATTAACAATTAGCCATTACAAATCTCAGCCCTGCCTGAAGTGCAGACCCACACCCCCGCATGGCCACCTAAACCGTGCGTGAGTGTGCAGAACGATTGAGTGAAGAAAAAGAAAAAGCCACCGAAATAATTCAGTGGCTTTGAATGGTGGAGGCTCGAGCCGGAGTCGAACCGACCTACACGGATTTGCAATCCGGTGCATAACCGCTTTGCTATCGAGCCATATGCTTTGAAATCAATGACTTAGAGAGTCTGCGTCTGGACTGACCGGGGTCTTGTCCAACGCTCGTCCAACAAAGGATGAGTATGTCGAGCATTAGGAAGCGTGGTGATAAGTGGCAAGCACGGGTTCATCGGAAAGAACATAAACCAGTAGTCAAATCCTTCCAAAACAAAGGAGATGCCTTGAAGTGGGCGAGGAATGTTGAGTCCCAACTAGACCTTGGTACGTTAGCCCCTAAGCAGTCTATGCCGCGTTTGATACCTATGCTGGAGCGGTACGTTGAGGAAGTCACGCCAACTAAGAAAGGCGCACCACAAGAACGCTACCGCGCCAACCAATTGAAGAAGACCAAACTGGCAGCAATGCACATGGACAAGATTACTAGCGAAGTCGTTGCCCAATACCGTGACCAACGCTTGACTGAGGTGTCTAACAACACTGTGCGCTTAGAGTTGGCGTTCTTGTCTGTAGTGTTTGAACAATGCCGTAAAGAGTGGGGTTTGGCTTTGTCCAACCCAGTCAAACAAATCAGGATGCCAAAGCCCGGCAAGCCAAGGCAGCGCCGACTAGAAGCGGGGGAAGAAGAAGCCTTGCTGACAGCCTGCAAATCCTCTGGCGCACACTATCTGCATTCGTTTGTATTGCTTGCTATTGAGACGGGTATGAGATTTAGCGAAATCGCAGGACTGCAATGGGAGAACGTCAGCGTTGGCAATAGAACCATATTCCTTCCCGATACCAAAAACGGACACCCTAGGAACGTCCCCCTTTCCTCTCGCGCCTTAACCGCTGTCAATGCACTACCAAGGTCAATTAGTGGCAAGGTCTTTTGGGTAAAAGCAGGGAGCATTCGCTCGGCTTTTTTGATTGCCTTAGATAAAGCGAAAGCAATCCATGCTGATACACCTATGCTCATGGCTGGGCTGCGATTCCATGACTTGCGCCATGAAGCCGTCACTCGTTTGTTTGAAAAAGGACTTAACCCAATTGAAGTTGGGATGGTGTCGGGTCACAGGACTCTATCCATGTTGCAGCGATATACGCACTTAAGAACCGAATCGTTGATTGCTCGTTTGGGTTGAACGTTTAATCACTATTTTTCTTGATGCGTTTAAACGGTGAAACAACAATTTATTTAAAATTTACAGCCCAAAGATTGACAATTCAGGCGAATGTTTTTTAAAATTTAACCACGGGTATAAAGTATGGGAGTGACTCCCCACAAAGTGGCTGATCGGGACCGTCAGCCTCCGGAAGATAGCCCAAGTTGTTTTGGGAAACGTAACCGCAAGCTAGGGACGCTACAAATTTTTCAGGCGGCGAGCGGACGAATAAAGGACCTGAAGTAGCGATAGTGAAATAGGCTCGGTAATCCTCTGAGTTCTGAAGACCTAGGTACCAAAGTGCAATGCTTTGGTGCGCCTATTTTGTTTACGTCTTCTCGTAACGGGTCCCAAAGCGATTTCTTTTAACAGGATTCGCTATGAACAACACATCAACAAACTCGAAAGACTCATTTTATTTCAATATTGGGGCAATCAGCACTCAAAGGAAGTTGCGTTCTGCGTTCATGCACAACAAACGTGAAATCCAAAAAGAACTTGGAGCAAGAAGTCACATCGACGCACAGAAAATACCTCTCAATTACTCATTGGTAGAGGTTAAAAGTACTGATAATTTGATTCAAAAGGTCAATGACAGAATTGCAACATATGAGGACAACACCAACAGGAGCATGCGGCATGATGGGGTTATTGCACTTGAAGTTTTATTTTCGCTTCCGCCTAGTAAAACCAATATAAATAGCCATGATTATTTCAATGTCTGTTTGACATGGGCAAAAACCGAATTTTCTCCTGCTGAAGTATTGACAGCGGATGTTCATCTGGATGAAGCAACCCCGCACATGCATGTTATTTTTCTATGCGTTACCCCAACCAAATTAGTTGCCTCTAAAGTTAAAGGGAATATAAGGAAGTACCGAGAACGAAAGGAGGATTTCTTCCATAAGGTTGCCCAGAAATATGGCCTTGCTCTACCACCCGACAAGCTCCTAAAAGCTGACAGGGTTAGATTGGCTAAACAAGTCATTTCGCAAGTTGAAACTTCGGCTGACCCTATGACCAAAAGTCCCCACTATCAGTTAATAAGACTACGGATTGAGAATGACCCTGTGCCATTTGCTGTCAACTTGGGTATTGATATTAAGACTACTCCCAAGAAGTTACGAACACTTGTTCAAACCTTTACTAGCAAGGGTAAAGGGGCAAACCATCATCCAAATGAGTGATCTCTTACCTGTGTAGATTTCACCCCACCAACAGCCCATTCCTCCAAGTTGATGCCTTGCGTGTGCCAAGCTGGCGCATGGCGGTCTAAAAGCGCTTATCTCAGGTCAAGGCTACCTACCCCTTGCCCACTAAAAATAACGGCTGTTTTGCCGACACGCCACTGCTCTAAATAGCATTCTTGATGTCGCCCAAGAGTTTCTCTAGCAATTGCTCAGGGTCTTGGAGGGTTTTCCATTGGCTGGTCTATGGGTAGCAAGATTTAAAAAATGTTACCCATCGTTTGACCCCTTTATTAGGGTGTCAAACCCCTAAGTACTTCCCTGACATCATCGATGGTTCTTACTGGGACATACCCCGCAGGCTTTCTTCCTCGTATCCTCGGCGCTGTGGTCATACCAAGAACATACATGCAGTCGACAGTCGCGCGGAGACCTTGGAATGCTCTTCACGCGCAGCCATAGTGCTTTGACCGTGCGTTAGATTCGCGTTAATCATTCTCTGCTTGCCCTCTGCGGTAGTCGCCCCTTTGGAGCGACCGCCATGATGCGTACATTTCTGTGTCTTGCTTGACTTCATCGCAGGCTTGCCACATTGCTCACCCGACCGCACTGAACGCGCCATGCAACGCAGGCAGCGTATACGTCCACCCGCAAGGGTTAACTGTGTTTCATACTGTGTTTTGTCTATTTGCTTACTGACATTTTTACTTGATTGCATACCTACTAAGAACCTATCTATTTGAATATTTCACATTATGATATTGGTCTAATTGGAGAAACTCATCAACGATGGACACGCACAACATACAACTCAAGCACTTCTACCTTGACTTTGATGGTGTCTTACATCCGAATTTCGCAGTTAAAGGTCAACTGTTCTGTCATATGCAGGCTTTGACTGATGCCCTTGAAGGAATTCAAGTGCGAATCGTCATTTCCTCAAGTTGGAGGTTTCAAGAGGAAATGGATTACTTAAAGGGGCTGTTTGACACAAGGGTTCAAGGCCAAGTTATCGGTCGTACAGGGGATGCACACATTGGTAAATGGGCTAGATGGAATGAAATAACGCAGCATGCCAAAAAACACCATATAAAAAAATGGATTGCCTTAGACGATGCCTATTTGGAGTTTCCACCTGATTGCAAAGAACTTATTCTTTGTGATGGTAGGTCAGGATTGCAACCCAAGCAGTTACAGCAATTGGTCAAGTGGCTAAAAAGTTAAAGGTTCCATAGCAAGCCTACACCACCGTAAAAAAGCTAATTCAAAGATCGGCTTTTTCAAATAATTTAGAAATTTTCAGGCTTAACGCATCAGCAATTTTCTGCATATTTACGACAGAAATATTGTGTTCGCCTCTTTCAATACCACCCATATAGGAGCGATCTAACCCAGCATCTATGGCAAGCGCCTCTTGTGAGAGGCCTAGCTTTTTACGAGTTTTTCTAATAGCCGCGCCGAGGTCAACCAATGTCTGGTTTCCTGCATGTGCTGGGGCCGGTTTGGCCATACCGAAATATGACGGTTTGACGCATAAAGAACCACGGGATAAGATACCCTAATGGAGTTCGCGCACCTCATATCAAAGCAAAAATACTTTTTTAGGTCTGCCTTAGCTGCCCTGCTAATTCTATTTGGCAGCACTACTTCTGCGGGACTTTTTGATAACGATATCCGAGTACGTAAATTTCTTTGCGACGGGACTACAGGCAAGCCTAAAAAAGGGGATTATTTTGTAGTCACATACGTAGTAGAAAAGAATACGGTATTTACCAAAACTGAGTTCACAATTGGCAACGAGGTTTTGGGAAAAGAATTAGATAAATTAGAGCCATGCCAAATTTTAGATAAGCGTAATTGGAAATGTGGCGGTGAGACTAGTATCGTTGACAGGAACCTAACTTCTGTATTTCCAATGCATCAAGTAGTAGACGGTAAATATTATTTTGTACCTGGCTCCACGAACTTCAAACCTTGGAAAGATCAATTCTGCAAATATGAGCAACTCAACTGAACACAACTGAAAAGAACCGTTAGGCTCAGCATCTGACGAATATAAATAGGTAGATTAGATATCGAAGTATCTGAGTCTAATAGACATTTAAGAATTACCAATGCGTTCTAGAGCAGCTTGAAATTCTCGTGACACTCCACTAAACCATTCAATAGCTTCATGTTCAAAAACTCCATGATTTTCTCTGTCGCCAGTATCATCATTTTCAACGGCAGCGATCGTTAGGTGCTTGCCAACGTAAAGTGTAAAGGTGTAAGTGAGCTAGCCCCCTGAAACACAGTCCCGTCGGTATTCCTTAAACTAACAACTAGGAATACGACTACGGATATGACTATGTCTTCAGCAAGACCCGAT
>Ga0214921_10010956_pt1 | contig 11112 bp, 12 predicted proteins | sample LL1505_MetaG_FD_177992 | JGI IMG/M metagenome (GOLD analysis project Ga0214921, IMG submission 177992) | Freshwater microbial communities from Lake Lanier, Atlanta, Georgia, United States - LL-1505 | ecosystem: Environmental > Aquatic > Freshwater > Lake | place: USA: Georgia | collected...
CGAGTCATTGCTTATCCTCTTTGCTTAAGAATCGATTCCATGGCCGGGTGTCAGATGCCAATCGGACTTTCTGACTTCCAACAATAGACATTTCATAAACGGAACAAATCTGTTGCGCAACAAATGTCCAATCAAACATTTTTGCACGCTCTTTGCCACGGGCTGACAATTCTTTCCTTTTCGCTTCATCTCGCAAAAGATCAATGACAACCTTTGCTAGTTCGGTAGAGCTCTCTGATTCAAACAGCGCACCAAATTCTCCGTGACCTAGTAAGTCATCAAAAGCAGGAATGTCACTGGCCACAACGCAGGCACCACCTGCCAGGGCTTCAGCCAGAATGATTCCGAATGATTCACCGCCAGTATTTGGTGCAACAAAGACAGCAACTGATGACATGAAGTCCGCTTTTTCAGATTCAGTGATTTTGCCTAAAAATTCAAAGCGTTGTCGTAACTGTGGATCAATTCCTTCGATTACTTCTGCTGGATCACCGGGACCAGCAACAAAGATTTTTACATCAGGAGCAAATCGAGAAATTACAGGTAGTGCATCAACCAGAACACTTAAGCCCTTACGCGGCTCCTCAAATCTTCCAATGAAGCCAATGGTGTTTCCAGACCATTTCTCTATGACCTTTCCATTCGTGTAACGATTGGCATAAATACCGTTAGGGATAATCACTGCGTCGGTATCTAAGTGATCTGTAAGAGTCAGACGCGCTGCTTCAGAGACCGCGATTCGAGCTGATAATTTCTCGATTGCCGGCTCAAGAATCGGACCAATCGCAAAAATAATCTTCTGACGTTTTGCGGCTGCGTGAAAGGTTCCAACCATTGGGCCATCTGCAGCCCAACACGCCAACAGCGATATTGAAGGAATCGCTGGTTCGTGCAAGTGCAACAAGTCGAATTCACCCTGTGAAATCCATTGACGAACTCTAGCAAAAGCTACTGGCCCAAACAGAACTCGCGCGACTGCGCCGTTGTAAGGAATCGAAATTGGTTTACCAGCGTAAACGACATATTCAGGCAAATTCGATTCATCAATTGCTGGCGCTAAAACAGAAACATCGTGTCCTGATTCGATTAAGAACTCGGCAAGATCGCGAATGTGATTTTGCACCCCACCCGGCGTATCCCAACTGTAGGGACAAACAATTCCAATTTTTAAGCTACGACTAAGCATTAAGTGCGTTCCTTGAAATCGCCATCAATCCAGATGCGTTGCAACATGTGCCAGTCCTGGGGATGTTCTGAAATTCCATCTTCAAAATACTGCGCCGTCATTTGAACAATCTCATTGACCTTACTTCTTTCATCCCCTGAACTTGGCAAGATGACATTTCGGAATTCAATGTGTACACCTGTTTGCGTGTAGGAAACGAAAGCAGTAATCAGCGGAGCTTTGGTGCGCAAAGCTAGTAAAGCCGGACCTGCTGGCATCCGTGCGACACCATCAAAGAAATCAACCTCGATACCTGAGCGAGAAAGATCTCTGTCGGAAACCAACGCAACTAACGCCCCTTCGTTAAGTCTTTCCTCCAAAGTATTCAGTACGCGACCATCTAAAGGCAGTACCTCCATACCCATCGCTTGTCGATAGGCCAAAAACTTCAAGAACAATTTCTCTGGCTTTAAACGCTCCGCAACGGTCACGAGCCGAATACCTTTTGCGCAGAAATATGCACCTGCGTGATCCCAATTTCCCGCGTGCGGTACCGCGACTATGACGCCTGTTTCTGCTGCAATCGCATCAGTTAAAAGATGCTCATTAGTAACCGACGTTGTCTGGATGATTCGCTCTTTGCTCCAGTCTGGCAATCGAAATGTGTCGCACCAATAACGCATGTAAGAACGCATTGCCTCGATTACCAACAAGTCCAAATCTAATGTGGTCATGGCCGGCTGAGTTCTAGAAAGATTAGAGCGCAAGCGTTGAACGCTTTTACCGTTGCGTTTGACTAGAAAATCAGAAACCCGATATGCCAGTTTGTAAGCGGTGCTTTCTGGCAACCATCTCACTAATCGCCAGCCTGCAAAATAAACATAAGCGGACAAATTATCCTTCATTGTTGCTTGCTCGCTTTACGATCAGCATGCGTTGAACAACGGTGAATAAGCCAAGAATCGCGAGTAACCACATTCCGATTGAAAGAACATAAGGAACGCCTAAGCCATCGAATCCTATTGCGGCCAAAGAAATAATCAAACGTTCTGTGCGCTCGGCGATCCCACCGGAGCAAGCAATTCCAAAACTTTCCGCTTTTGCTCTGATGTAAGGAACTAGTAATCCAGTTACCAGAGTTGCTAATGCAACGTAGGCCAGCTGATCATTTTGATTTATCAAATAGATCGTGACGCCAATTAAAATCGAAGAATCGGTTATCCGGTCAATTGTGGAGTCCAGGAAACCGCCCCATCGGCTGGAACCTGCACTGGATAATCTCGCCATAGTTCCATCGAAAAGATCGCTCAAGGCCAGAACACAGATGGCAAGAGTTCCAATAAAAAAATCGCCCCGCGGGTAGAAATACAAGGAACAGATGACGACGCCAGTCGCACCAGTCCAAGTAACCGCATTTGGTGTCAGGCCTCGACGCAACGCAAAAGCCGCCACTGGGGTGATAACCCGAGTGACCGCTGGCTTTAAACGTTCACTTAACATCAAGGACCATCGTAGGCTGACCCAGTGCAAACACAAATCACCAAAGGCTTAATTCACGTCTATGGCCACGCCAGCGCCGAGCCTGAACTTGTCGCCCAAAGCTTCGGCGGCGTCTTTACCCAAGAAGTTCACAGCGACAGCGATCTGGCGATTTTTGCGATCAACCCCTCTGCAGGTGTGGATCAAGAAACGATTTCACGCTGGGCCGAGCTTGATGAATTTCAAATTCCTCGACTCGTAGTCGTTACACATTTAGAAAAACAAGAAGCCGATTTTGATGATGCAGTGATGATTGCAAATCGTGTTTTCTCTCCGATGGCTACTCCATATTTAGTTTTACATGATGAAGCTGGTTTACCTATTGCCTTGATTTCATTAGCCGATTTATCAATCGTGGATTACTCGACAACTCCCCCAACTTCTCGCATGAGCGATCCAGAACATCAGACTTTGGTTCAAGAGTTTAGAGATGAATACCTGGAATTAGTTCAAGCAAGTGGCGAGCAAGCCTTTGCTGCAGGTTTACTATTCCCGGCTATTCCTTTATGGCTTGAAAGAGGCATTGGCGTTGAAATTGTTCATAGTTACATCAAAGAGTTGAGTCTTTAATTACCAAGCTGCTGAAAGCTCATCTCGCGTTAAGTGCAACAACTGAGGCAGAACTTTAGTTTTTCCAATAATCGGCATGAAGTTTGCATCACCACTCCAACGAGGCACGACATGCTGGTGAATATGTGCAGCTACACCAGCACCAGAAATTGCGCCTTGATTCATACCCAAGTTAAATCCTTCGGGAGCTGAAACTTTTCTGATTGTTTTCATGGCATGTGCTGACAGTGCTGATATCTCATTGCATTCTTCATTACTTAAATCGGTAAGGTCAGCCACATGCCGGTATGCACAAACTAAAAGATGTCCAGGGTTGTAAGGATAAAGATTCATTACAACATAGGCAGATACACCTCTATGAACAATTAATCCTTCTTCATCGCTCTTTTGTGGAATCGCGCAGAACGGACACTCGATGTCATTGCCTTCTAATGGCCGATTTTCTCCACGTAGGTATTCCAAACGATGTGGAGCCCATAAACGAGCCCATGCATCAGGCATTCCTGCTCCATTAATTTCTTGGGTCACTGATTACACCTGAGTTCGTTCAGCAACAACCTTTTTAATCTCAGCTATCGCATCAGTAATTGGGATTCCATTCTTCTGCTCACCGCTGCGATAGCGGAATGAAACTGCGCCAGCCTTTTGATCCTCTTCTCCAGCAATCACCATAAATGGAATCTTTTGCATCTGTGCATTTCGCACCTTCTTTTGCATTCGATCATCTGAAGCATCTAGCTCAGCACGAATACCTGCTTTGCGCATGGCTTTGATGACATCCCCCAAATAATCAGAAAAAGTGTCAGCAACTGGAATACCAATTGCTTGGACCGGTGCCAACCAAGGTGGGAAAGCTCCGCTGTAGTGCTCCGTAAGAACTCCGAAGAAGCGTTCAATAGATCCAAATAAAGCTCTGTGAATCATTACTGGACGTTGACGTGTTCCATCTGTCGCTGAATATTCAAGTTCGAAACGTTGCGGTAATTGGAAATCAACTTGAATCGTAGACATCTGCCAGGTACGACCGATTGCATCCTTTGCTTGCACTGAAATTTTAGGGCCGTAGAAAGCAGCTCCACCTTCATCCAGAACTAATTCCAGATTCTGCGCAGTTGCGGCTTTTCTAAGCGCTTCGGTTGCCTCGGCCCAATCCGCATCTTCACCAACAAACTTTTCTTGATTCTTGGTTGATAACTCTAGATAGAACTCATTCAACCCATAGTCACGTAGTAAATTCAAAACAAATGTGAGTAGCGAATCAAGCTCCCCCACCATTTGTTCTTTAGTGCAGTAAATATGCGCATCATCTTGGGTAAAGCCACGAGCACGAGTAATTCCGTGCAGCACACCCGACTTTTCATAGCGATACACGGTTCCAAATTCAAAAAGGCGCAAAGGCAATTCGCGATAAGAACGACCACGTGATTTGTAAATCAAATTGTGGAAAGGACAGTTCATTGGCTTCATGTAGTACTGCTGACCTGGCTTTCTGACGGTGCCATCAGCATTGAGCTCTTCATCAAGAATCATGGGTGGGTACATGCCCTCGGCGTACCATTGCAAGTGGCCCGAGGTTTCAAAGAGAGCTGCTTTTGTTAAATGCGGAGAGTAAACAAATTCGTAGTTCTCTTCTTCATGTCGAATACGTGAGTAATCCTCCATCGCTCGACGAACGATTCCGCCCTTGGGATGGAATACAGCCAAACCTGAGCCGATCTCTTCTGGAAATGAGAACAAATCTAGTTCGGTACCCAAACGGCGATGATCTCTTTTTTCCGCTTCTGCAAGAAGTTCCAGGTAAGCATTCAATTCATCTTGTGATGGCCATGCAGTTCCATAAATTCTTTGAAGCATCGGATTCTTTTCAGAGCCTCGCCAATACGCTGCAGCTGTTCGCATTAACTTGAAAGCGGGAATGTGCTTGGTAGATGGCAAGTGCGGACCACGACATAGGTCGCTCCAGACAGGGTTTCCGTCTCTGCCCAAGTTGTCATAAATCGTTAACTCAGAGCCTCCGACTTCGACCGAAGCTTCTTCGCCTGCTGGTCCCTTAATTCCGATCAGTTCGTACTTGTATGGCTCATGCGCCAACTCTTTAAGTGCTTCTGTTTCAGTTGTAACACGGCGGCGAAATCTTTGTCCCTCTTTAACAATCTTGCGCATTGCACTTTCAATTTTTACAAGGTCATCTGGATTAAAAGTGTTGACTGGATCGAAGTCGTAATAGAAGCCATCCTTAATCGGAGGTCCAATTCCAAGACGAGTATTTGCATAAACCTCTTGAACTGCTTGTGCCATAACGTGTGCAGTTGAGTGGCGCAGAACTGCTAAACCATCAGGTGATGAAATCAAAATTGATTCAACCACATCGCCGTCTGAGAGTTCAGTCCACAAATCCTTAAGGGCCCCATTGACTCGGCACACGACAACTTCTTTATTGTCGGCAAAGATATGGGTTGGGCGTTGATCTGCCTCTAGCTTTAGGGCAGCGCCATCAACTGTGATCGAAATCTGGGCCATGTGGTTAGCCTACCGAAGTCCTTAGCGCCATCGCTTCAATTTCGGCCAAGAATTCAGCGGATTGCTCAACTTCTCTTCCATCTATAGCGGTGACAGGTTGAGCTATTCGTAAACTGCTCAATAAAAATGCGGATTGAACCCGAGAAATTTCAGTTCTATCAATGCTTCTGACAGAGACGCGGCAGTATTCGATCACCAAGGCACGCATGACTCCCGGTAAAACGCCATCACTAATTGGTGGCGTAACCCACTTGTCATCAATGCGCAGCAGCAGATTAGTTACCGAACCTTCACAGATTTTTCCCTTGTCATTGCAAACAACCGCTTCATCTGCGCCTAAAAGTTTGATGGCTTCGAGTATTTCTAGGCGATGGGTGTACGGATAGCTTTTTATGGGTTGGCCTTGCACCACAATTTCTTTGTCATAAGTCAACAATTTTGCCCCGTGCTTCACTGGTTCATAGGAAAGATGAACCGCGCTCCAATTTCCACTCTCTCCAAAGGAAAGGCGCAATAATCCACTTGCGTGTTGTTGAGTTTCCAGCAGATTCTCAACAGAATTTCGAACTAAATTCTCTGCCGGAATTCGAAGTCCAAGTTGTTGTGCGCTAGCAACAGCGCGGCGCATATGTCTAGACAAAGCCCAAGGTTTGTTTTCTACCGTCTTTATTGTTTCAAAGACTCCATTACCGATCATCCAACCCTTCTCGTTGCAATCACTTTCTTCGATCGGGACCAGCGCGCCGTTTTGTATGACTCTCATTAAATTTGCCCTGCAGCAATCTTTATCAATCGCGAGGCTTTCAGTTCAGTTTCTTCCCATTCAGCTTGGGATTGACTGCTGAAAGTGATACCTGCACCTGTTCCGAAATTGATTTTTTCATCCTTCCAGAAAATGCGAATAGCGACTGATAGTTGAGCTTGATCGCCTTGAACCCAACCCAATATTCCGCAATAAGGACCGCGTGGCATTTCGTACTCTGCAATAACTGAAACCGCAGATGACTTAGGTGCACCACTGACTGACCCCGGAGGTGAGATTGACTCGAGGATACTGCGCCACGAAACTCCAGAAACCAAATCTCCTTCAACATCAGATACCAAATGCTGTAAACCTGGATGATCCTGACTGTAAAGCAGCCGAGAGACTTCGACGGTGCCGCTTTCACAAATCATTCCTAAATCATTTCGCATGAGATCCACGATCATGATGTTCTCAGATTGATCTTTGGTTCCAAACTCGGAAGAGCCTAATAGCTGGGTGCCCTTGATGGGGGATGTTTTAACTCTCGAACCTGAGCGTTGCAGAAACAGTTCAGGTGATGCAGATGCAATGTTTAGGTTTGGAATCTCGAGATAACTTGCCCATGGTGCGGGATTGCTTTTGAGAATCCCTTTAAACAAGCCACGTAAATTTGAGTTTGAATCATCAGTAGTTAATCGGCGACATGCGTTAACTTGATAGACCCAACCTTGAGCAATCAACTCTCGAATCCGCTCGACGTAACCGATGTACCCGGCTTGATCAGGAACGCTTCGCCATTGGGATTTAATGGGCGACCAACTGGCATCTGGGAAATCTGAATCAACAACGGTTGCAAACTTCGCGGCGGTAAAAGCTCCTTCAAAGGTTGTAGACACCGCCCAAAAATCTCCATCATCCAAACAGGAAGGCTCATGCGAGATCTGAACGAGATCAGTTGCTAATCGTCCCCCCATCCAAAACATGGGTTGATTCATCTGGTTTGGCACGGGATAACGCTAACCAATCCCCCTCACTTTGGCGCTTACGGCTCTCCTGCGCTAGATTTGCCCTCCTCGCGGACGTAGCGCAGTTGGTAGCGCGGAACCTTGCCAAGGTTCAGGTCGCCGGTTCGAACCCGGTCGTCCGCTCTGATACTCGCCGTTTAGATTGAACTCTCTTCAAAGAATTAAATCTAGCGGCGATATTTATATGGTCGGGTGGCCGAGAGGCGAGGCAAGGGACTGCAAATCCCTCTACACGGGTTCAAATCCCGTCCCGACCTCCATTACTTGTGAAAGGGTAATCTCCTAAACATAACAAAGGACGTTGGCAATGTTTGAAGATGAATCAGTTCGACCTTGGGGGCGTTACGAAGTTCTGCAAGAAAGTGATCACCATAAAGTTAAGTGCATTTACGTTTCATCAGGTTTCAGACTTTCGTATCAACGTCATGAAAAAAGAGCCGAGCATTGGTTTATTGTTTCTGGAGTTGCAACGGTAGTACTAGATGGGAAGAGCTTTACTCGTAAAGCGGGAGACACTGTCGACATAGAAATTGGTCAGCTACATCGAATTGGAAACGAAGGTTCTGAAGAACTTGTCTTCATCGAGGTTCAAACTGGAACTTACTTCGGTGAGGATGATATTGAGCGTATAGAGGATGATTATTCGCGGTAAATGACTGTTGTATAGTTCTCACACCTAGGACGATTGGCTCAGCGGTAGAGCACCACATTGACATTGTGGGGGTCACTGGTTCGATCCCAGTATCGTCCACACAGAACAAATTACTGAATGACCAGATTTACCCATGAGTATCCAAGGAGTTTAGATAAAGTTCGGGGATGTACAAGCCCGAAGATTTCTCCCAATTTTTAACTTCGCGAAGAAGCACGCGTGATTTTCTTTCAACACCGGTGCCGCAAGGAATTCTCGAACAAGTCCTGAAAGACAGCCTTACCGCGCCAAGTTGGTCAAATACACGTCCATTTAAAGTGGCTGTTGCATCAGGTGATGTTCGTGATCGAATTAGTACCGAGTTCCTTTCGCGTTGGGGCGTTCTTTCCAAAATCATGCGCAAAGGAATTTTGAACAAACTCAGGATCATTTATTCTAGATACGGACTTCCTACAAGTAATCGTTCAATTGCAAAGCCATACCCTGCTGACTTAAAGCCTCGGGCCGAACGCGTTGGTCGAGAAATGTATGAATTCTTTGGCGTTGCACGAGGAGATCGTCCAGCTCGCGATGAACAATGGGCTAAGAATTATTCATTCTTTGGTGCACCGGTTGAGCTCTTCATTTATGTTCACAAGTCGCTGCATGTCTACGCGGCATCTGATGCTGGATTGATGATGCAAAACTTGATCTTGTCGGCACATGCCCACGGTCTAGGAACATGTGCTCAAGGCGCTGTTGCTATTTGGGATGATGTTGTTCGCAAAGAGTTTGATGTACCTAAGGGATATCGATTGCTGTGTGGAATTTCGCTGGGTTACCCAAGTGAGTCTTCAATCAATGATTTCAGAGCTAATCGTTTGGAAGTTGAGGAATTAACGCTAAAGCCGCGTAAGGTCTAGTTCTGACGCTCTTAGAAAATCTCCCCTCTTTTATCCTGGCAACTACTTTGTTGGTGATGATCCCCGGCCAAGGAGTTGCAATGGTCTTGCGTCAATCAATTATTGGCGGACCGAAAGCTGCATTTCTGTCCTCCATTGGAAACTGCGCAGGCATATTGATTTGGAGCGTTTCGAGTGCAATCGGTCTTTCTGCGATATTTACTGAATCAGAAACTGCTTATTTGATTCTCAAATGGTCTGGGGTTATCTTCTTGACCTTCATTTCTGCACAAACCTTTCTATCTCTTCGAAAAGAATTCGGAAAGTTTGATCTAGAAAGTCATGAGGAATCAACTAACTGGGGTTCCTTCAGATTGGGTTTGATTACTAATCTCACTAATGCAAAGGCTGCGGTGTATGCCGTTGCTTTTATCCCTGCATTTATTCCTAAGGAAACTTCTCTAGGATTTGGAATTCTTTCGTTGGGCGCGGTGTGGGCTCTGATTTCGATAGTGTGGAACATTGGCTTGATTTGGACGGTGAAAAAATCTTCGTCTTACATCCAAAAAACTGTGGTCCGCAGATCGCTCACTGGGATCTCTGCAATAGGAATTCTAGGTATCGCAGTAGGTCTAGCTCTCTCGTAAAACTACTTGGTGTTCGCTTCGATAAAAGTTAACGAGTTTTGAAAGATTAGCTCTTGGTCATAATCCATGGTTGCCACGTGATAACTATTTACTAATTCGATTCGGCTTTTATTGGTTGATCCAATTTCGCTAAGAATGATTTCAGTGTTAGTGACCGGAAGGGTGTGGTCTTCCACTGAATGGAACAACTGAACTGGCACCGTTATCTTGCCCAAGTTGCCTCTAGTGATTCTCAGCATCTTAAGAAGTTGATGAATACCCCGTGTCGGCAATGCGTCATATCCCCATTCAGTAATTCCGGGGCGTTTGATGTCATCGCCAACGCTGGTGCGCATTTTTTGGAACCTTGATAAAAAGAAGGCAAGTTCGACTGGAACACCCTTCACATGAATCATTGGATTAACCAAAATCAGTCCCGCTAATTCGTCATTTATCGATGCCGCTACATTAAGAACTGTTCCACCGCCCATGGACAGCCCAACTAGAAAGATCACATCACAGGTTTTACGAAGCTCACTTAATTCAAATTCAACTTTAGCTGGCCACTCTTGCCATTTAACTTTGTTTAAATCTTCTGGTTGTGTTCCATGTCCCGGTAGTAATGGCACGCGGACTGTGTACCCCTTCGAATGAAGGAACTCTCCCCAAGGGCGCATTGATGCGGGCGATCCAGTAAATCCATGAACCAACAAGACACCTACGTGTGCGTTTTTACCTGAGCCTAAAGCAGCCCAATCCTGCATCCAACCTTCTGGTGCTCCTTGAACTGCCATGGTTCAAGAGTACGACTTAATCTTTGTCAGATCAATGACATACGATTCATTACATGCCAAAGGTTGAAGAGCGAACTCTCGTTGAAACAACTTTTGCGGTACTAGATCTTGAAACATCTGGTGGCTCTCCTCGATTAGGGGCAGGAATCACCGAGATCGGTGTTGTTAAAGTAAAAGGTGGCCAAGTTCTAGGAACTTTTCAAAGCTTTGTAGATCCTGGTCATTCCTTGCCGGTTTTCATTACACAACTGACTGGAATTTCAGATGAGATGTTGATTTCAGCCCCTTTCATTGATGAAATCCTGCCAACATTGTTTGATTTTCTTGGCAGCGCTGATGAAACCGTTGTTGTTGCCCACAACTCTCCGTTTGATTTAAGTTTTTTGAAGGCCGCAGCAAAAGCTCATGCGATGGATTGGCCAGATTATTTGACTGTGGATACGGCACGACTTGCACGAGCGGTGCTTGATCGAGATGAAGTGATTAACTGCAAGCTATCTACCTTGGCTGATTTCTTTGGCGCAACAACATCACCTAATCACCGAGCCCTAGATGATGCAATGGCAACTGTTGATGTGCTCCATGGACTCATAGA
>Ga0214921_10010957_pt1 | contig 11111 bp, 12 predicted proteins | sample LL1505_MetaG_FD_177992 | JGI IMG/M metagenome (GOLD analysis project Ga0214921, IMG submission 177992) | Freshwater microbial communities from Lake Lanier, Atlanta, Georgia, United States - LL-1505 | ecosystem: Environmental > Aquatic > Freshwater > Lake | place: USA: Georgia | collected...
TCCAGCTCCTCGATCATCTCTGCCAGGCGTTGGATACCCTCCGTACACCTGACAACCTGCATCTCTTGCCGGGCCTTTGCCTCAGCCAGGAATTCCTCCTGCCCCTCTGGCTCCAGCGTGAAGTGGGGCGATTCGGCCGTGGCGAGGATCTCGCCGGTGGTCGAGAGATGGGCAATGCTCGCGTCGCCCGCCACCCAGAGCGAGCCGTCCGGGCCGGCGGTGACGCTGCGCGGTACGAAATCAAGCGGCACGGCCCGCTCCTCGTGGCCGTCAGCGGCAAGCCATACCAGCCGACTCTCGACCGCGTCGTCCTCTTTCGCCCTGGCGGCGCCATACGGACTCGCTGCGCCGGTGAGCAGCGCGAGCCGCCCCTCGCCGAGCGTGCAGAAGCCAAGAATCTTTCCAGAAGAAGTATCGACGGAGATCGTTCGCGCTTGGCGGTAGGGGGAGGTGCGACGGAATTCGTCGAGCGACTCCCGTTCGCGTTTCTGATGCTCCTCGTATTGAGCCTGCGCGGCCTGCAGGTTTTCTGCGGCCTGGAGGTCATCTGGGGTGCGTTCTTTGATTTCGGTCGCGGGGGTAAGCCGGACATTGGGCACTTCGGCCGGCTTGCGCGACGCATAGGCAAACCAGGCGAGGATCGCTGCGGCTGCATAGGCAACCACTGTGGCTCCGTGACTCATGTCATTGCTCTCCCGTGTGCTGGGTGTTCGCTGAAACGTCCCCACCGGCTCATTCCAGCCGTCCACTCACTCCCAAGAGTAGATCGGCCCCCTCTCGTGACTGCAAGCCAACAAACTGGCAGCAGGCTGCGAATAGTTTGTTTCGCCGCTCGATACGGTAGCTGACGACACGCAGTGCACCGGCGGACTTGACGTGCTCCAGCCACTTTGTGTATTAATGCATTAATACACACTGGCGTGGGCTGGTGTGACGTACTGGGGGGATAGCGCAGGCATGTCTCGGTCAGACCCCATCTTCGTCGTCCATCCATCGTCGGGCGTGCCGATCTACCGGCAGCTGATCGATCAGGTGGAGGCGTTGGTGGCGGGGGGACAGTTGCAGCCCGGCGACACCGTGCCGAGCGTGCGGCAGGTGGCTGCCGCCCTGGGGATCAACATGATGACCGTCTCCAAGGCGTGGAGCCGACTTGAGGCCGACGGCCTGCTCCAGCGGGACCGAGGCCGGGGGATGGTGGTGGCCGTCTCGCGGGAGACTCGATCGCTTGCCGACCGGAAGGGGCAGGTGCGAGCACTCGTCGATCAGGCGGTGGTGCGCGGTCTCCAACTCGGCCTCAGCCCAGCTCAGATTCTCGCGGTGGTGAAATCATCTCTGGAGGAGAAGTCGTCATGATAGACCATGCCTTGCCGGGTGATGCGATTGCCGTGACCGGCCTTGTAAAACGCTTTGGCTCCCGGACCGTGCTCGATTCGATCGATCTGCGGGTGCCGTCGGGGCAGGTGATCGGCCTGCTGGGGCTCAATGGCTCAGGCAAGAGCACGCTGATCAAGTGCCTGCTGGGGCTGCTGCGAACCGATGCCGGCTCAACGCTCGTGCTTGGCACCAATGCCTGGGAGCTGGCAGATCGCGAAAAGTCACGGATCGGCTATGTGCCGCAGGAGGCCACGCTCTATCCCTGGCTCACCATCCGCCAGACTGTCGCCTATGTGTCGTCGTTCTATCCCCACTGGGACCGGGCCTGGGGAGAAGAACTGCTGGCCCGCTGGGATCTACCGCCGGGCCAGAAAACAGGCGTGCTCTCGGTGGGGCAAAAGCAAAAGCTCGCACTCGTGCTCGCCCTCGGCCACCGGCCCGACCTGCTCATCCTCGACGAGCCAGTGGCGAGCCTCGATCCGGTGGCGCGGCGGTGGTTTCTCGAAGCAGTGCTTGAGACGACCGCCGATGGCGCTGGCACTGTGCTCTTCTCCACGCACATTACTTCTGATCTCGAGCGGGTGGCCTCGCATGTGGCGATCCTCCGGGAGGGGCACGTCGTCTTTCACGATGAAATCGATCTGCTCAAAGATCGCGTGAAGCGACTGCGGCTCGAAGCCTCAGCCGACTTGCCGGCCGATCTCGCGGTGCCCGGCCTGCTGCGGGCCGAGGTGGAGGGCACGCGGGCCCTCCTGACGGTTGACGGGGTGACGCCTGCCCTCCTCGCCGACTTGCGGCAGCGGCTGCATACCAACGTGTTCGTCGATGATCTCAACCTCGAGGAGATCTTCCTGGAGCTGCACTCCGGAACAGCCGCCCATCCCCACACCGCGAGATGATTGCCATGCGTCTCATTGCCCGCCGGTATCTGCTTGTGTTGTGGGCGATCCTCGCCCGGCCATGGACATTGCTCATGCTCGCCTGGGCGATTCCGATGGGCGGATGGGCTCTTGCCAACCTGAGCGGCCCTGGCTTCGCTTCCAGGTCTCAGACTGTGCCGTTGGTCGATTCGCCTCCTCCCCTGATCGCAGAATCGCTCCGGGCTTTGGCGAAAAAGGGCCAGCTCGACAGCGTGACCGATTTCAACATGGGAGCCCACGACGCATCTCAGATCGAGGGAGGATTCATCCTCGGGCCTGATGGTCGGCCGGTCCCCGAGCACCCTGGCCACCAAGGAGACTGGAAAATCCTCGATCAGCTCTCGTCGCTCAAGCGACTCTGGTTGCCCGCCGTCCAAAGCCTGACGGCCGAGGGCTGGCAGCGGATCGGCACGCATCCGTCGCTCGAGCTGCTCTCTATGCGCCTCAGTTCATTCCCGGAGGGGGTTCCAGAGGCAGCCCGCGCGGCACTGCGCCAGCTGCCTCGGCTGCGGCACCTCGATGTGTTTCTTGCCGGTGGTGAGCATGGTTTTCTGGTTCCGCCGCTGCCGGCACTGGAAACGATCACCATCGACTCGCGCAGTCTTGAGGAGAATCTCCGCACGCTGGCCGATGGTTCACCGCGGCTGGCCACCATCTCCCTGGAACCCCCGTGGGATTTCAAACTCAGCCGGGGGATGCTGGAGAGCCTGAAACGGATGCCGAATCTCAGGCGGCTCTATATCGCAAGCATCTTCATCACAAAAAATGACGGCGGCCGACGGGAGCTCGCCGCACTCCGCGCCGCACTCCCCGGAGTGAGCGTTCTTCCCGGCGAGTACTCCAGCGATCGCGTCTTGACGGCGATGTTTGCGCCCCTCCTTCTCGCAGCGGTCCCCTTTGCGTTTTGGTTTCAAACGGTAGTCCTGCTCGGCACGCCGCTGGGCTGGATGCTCCCCGGCCGGCTCGCGCCCCACCTCCTCTGGCCGCTGGCGGTCTCGTCGGTCTGCGGCGGCCTGATAGTAACGCTGGCGCTATCGCTCGGGATCACTTGGACGCCAGCCATCACCCTGGCGGTTTTCTCCACGCTCGCCATCACAACCACCGGAAGGGCGGATGTGGGAGGATTTGCCGATCGGATCTCCACAGCCACCACGGCTGTCGTGCTATCAACAGCGGCTGCGGCCGTAGCGACGGCGCTGATGGCCCCATGGGTTGTCGATCGCTGGCTCTGTGGGGATATGCCGCTGCCCGCCGCTGCGATCCTCTTGCTCGTGACGGTAATTTCCGCCTGGCAGGTCGCCAGATACGCCCGGTTGCCACAGATCTTCGCCCGGCAAGGGCTGGTGAATCCGCCGGGGCTGGTGCTGGGAACTGCACAGCAGCAGCAGACTTGCTCTCCGTGGAACACGTTATTCCGACCTTTTTTCACTTGGTCGGCCACAGGAGACGCTGAGGGTTTCTCGGATCGACACTCGCCGCATCCGACGGCGAAAAACTCTGCCCACGGCCTGCTGAGAATGCTCACCGGTTACAGTTCCGTCGCTGATGACATCGATCAGCAGATCGGCCGGCCCGTTCCGGCTCCCTTTGCCGACATGCTCCGCCGCCCGCTGTCGCGGACTGCCCTTTTACGTCTTTTCTTGTTTGTTGGGGCGAGCTTGTTCCTCTACGGTTGGCTCACCCGATTCTTCACAGCGCAGCCGGGGAACCTTGTCTGGGCCTGGCTCCACCTCATGCTGTGCCAAGTGTGCTTCGGGACGATCTTTATGACTGTAGGCCTCTGGATCCCGCGCCGCGATAGCCTGCGCCTTGAGTTTCTCCGGCCAGTGTCTCGCCATGGCTATTGGCAGGGACTGCGGCATGCGATCGCCCGCGATCTCTGGCTTCCGGCAGGTCTCGGCGCCGCCTGCCTCGCGATGGTCGTGGCCTACCGAGAAACCGCTCGTGTCGAGCCCGCGATCGTGGCGGTGGCCCTCTTTTGTGGCTGGATCGCGGGCACCCATGCCATGCTCCTTCTCGTCGCCATAACGCGGCGGCCGCAGATCGTGACGACGCTCGCCGCGGTTCTCTTCATAGCAGCGATCGTCGCCTCCAGCTTCGCTATGGCTCTCTCCGTGGGGGCGTTGGGAACGACCCTGATCGGCTGGCGGATCGAATTCCTGATCGCCGCCGCGATTCTCGCCATCGGATTCACGATTCGGTCCGCTATGCTCTATAGGCTTGAGGACCGGGAGATCGGATAGCCTTTTATCGTGAACTAACGGCCCGGGAGTTACACTCTTTATGTTGTCTTGGAGGAATGTGCTGTGACCTTAAGAATCCGACTCGTGCTCTGTTGGCTGATGACTGTCGGCGTGGCGGCAGCGGCGGTTGGTGCCGTAATGGCGGCCTCGTCCACCAGCAGTCATCGAAGCGGCATCGCGGCGACCTTGGCATTCATGATCATCCTCACTGGATGGATTTGGTCGATACTTCTCCGCGTTCCGTCGCCGATGGAATGCTCCGATAATCTGAAGACCTAGTTCGCGTGCCGCTGGGGAAATTCTTGCCGCCTAGCAAGATGATGCAAAGGGCTCACGGAAATTGTCGTGAGTGATTGCTGACTCGTGGGCCGCAAGCCGTTGATCTTTCCCGTCAGCCGGCACGAAAGCACCCTCAAATGAAACGCACCAACACATGTCCGAAGTGTGGTTCAAGCGATGTCATCGCCGATGCCAAGGGGATTGACCGCGCACACTACAACGCGGTGACGGAGTTGTCCGTCGGGACATTTCGCAAACCAGAGGCTCTCCTGTTCAAGGGGCGACTCACCTCGACTCTTTCGGCCTGGGTTTGTGCAGACTGCGGATACGTTGAGTTTTATGCTGATTCACCAAAGAGTATCAAAACAGAGACGCAGAAAACCTCAGACAGCATTCCCGTGCTGCCCCTCACTTCCGGCACTCTCAGAGAGGAGTCCTCATGAAGAAGCTGACGGTTCTAGCGGTCGTTTTTGTTCTCTGCACGCTCATTCCCAGCGTTCTGTCGGCTGACGACCGCGACAGCGATCCGCTGTACGCAGCAGCCCGACAGGCTTGGGTCGCACGGTCGCAACAGGTGCGGTCGTTTCGTGTTACCTGGACCCAGCGTCAGGTGCTTTCGGATGGGCTAGAGACTCCAGATCGTGAGCTCAACGCAGCTATCGCAGAAGGTGCTGGAAACGTAGTGCACGATCGGTTTGTGTTGTCGATTGTCGGCGAAAAGGCGCGGTTGACCAAAGAGTCGCTTGCCGACAGTTACGGACCAGTTGGAAAAGGCACGTCCGTGTTTAACGGCAGCATCACAAAGACGGTGGGGCAATTTGAAGGAAAAAACCATCAGGGGACGCTGACGCATCAGCCGTTCCCGAGCAAGCATGTCCCGGATTACCTGGCCATCTTTTTGCACCTTCGCGGCGCTGACGGCCCCGCCACTCCAATTCCCGTCTGCAATTCTATTCGGTCAGAGGAGACGGAAGATGCGAGCGGACGTCGTATGTGCAAGTTTGTCTGCGGTGGAGTCGATCCGAACGCCACGGCCTTCGAGTTGTGGGCTGATCCTGAAAACCAATGGGCGATTACTCAATTCAACCTCAGCGAAGGAGCAGAACACCGCAGTCAATTGACGATCTCATACGCTGAGAATGATGTGATCGGAACCGTGCCAGACCGGTGGACATTCGCAAGGTACCGTGGGATTCAGAAGGTTGCCGAGATCACCGGAGTATTTGAGAAGTGGGAGTTCAATCCCTCGTTGAACGACGCTGATTTTGAATTGGAATTCCCACCCGGCACGCGGTATTTCGATGTCACAACCGGAGAGGTCAAGGGCGTCGAGTCCGGTAGTTGACCCGCCCCGACGGTAAACGGAACTGCGTCCAGCGAGAGCATCTCGGGCCAAATTTTTCGAAATCCCTGAAAAAACAGGGATATGGGCACCCGAGAATAAGCGAGTTTCCCGTTCGGACAGTTCGGCTATTCCCGCCTGTTTGTGCCCACGAAAACAGCGGTGTTTTCGTCACCCGCAGTGGCGGCGGTTGAACTGACGGGCCTGGGCCTGCCGCGACGCGTGACTCTCCAGGAGATAGACGCCGCGACCGACGAGCCACTGGGCCAACGACATGCGGAGATGGCGAGCGCGGCCGCCGGGCCGCCGCTCGTAAAGCTTAAGGATGACCGTGCCGTCGGGCATGTATCGCACATGCCGCACGGGACGGTCGTTGAAAGTGGTGATTTTCACCATGGAACCTTCCGTAAAAAAAAGAAGGCAGGGGCGGCACCCGAAGGCACCGCCCCTGCCGTGATGAACGTTGTTACGGCCGCCGGCTCAAATGCGCAGCGGCGCTTGCCGCCGCCATCTGGCGGGGCGAAGATAAGGACGTTAGGCGAGTTTGAAGTGCCGATGCATCGGTGAGTGAATGCCGACTCTTTACGTCAAAACGTCGATCGTCAGTTACCTTCGGGGCCGACCAAGCGGTCAGGTCGTCGATACGGCGCGGCAACGAACTTCCTGACTTTTTCCGAAGGTTTTTGACGTACTGGCTCATGCGGGACTCGCAAAGCCGATCATCTGTACCCCCGAGGAGCTATTGAGCGATGACACAGAAATCTCCTGATCGCGACACGACGATCGGAGATATTCACGCGACGCGGCAACGCATCGCCGAGAAGTTCGGGCACGATCTCGCGGCCATCATCGAGGACGCACAAAAGCGGCAAGCAGCGTCTGGCCGTGAAATCTGGCGGCCGAAACCGAAGGCACCGATCGCAAAGCCGGACTTGGATTAATCCATCCTCGCCACCGGGACATGCGGATAGGACAGAATCCGCCGATCCATAGTCACCAGTTCACTTCCATGATTCCGCGCGGTGGCGACAATGATCTGATCTGCCGGGTCGCTATGAAAATCACCCGGCAGACAACAGGCGTCGGCGGCAATATCTGGCGAGAGCTCGAGGAGCTTCACGCCTGGATATGCAAGGGCGGCGTGAAGCCATTGATCCGTCGGCATCGGCAGTTTGAGCCGACCTCGTTCCACCAATTTGGCCACTTCCCAGCAGGAGATGGCACTCACTCCGATGTGTCGAGTCTCATGTTGGGCGATGAAGGCTTTGGCTTTCGATGAAAGCCGATCATCCTGATGCACCCACCATACCCACACATGCGTGTCGAGAACGATCACTTCGTGGCTTCCCACTCATCTGCGGCAACGCTCTCGAACGGCTGTTCGTACTCAACCTTCAACCCGCTCAGTGAATACCGCCTCGGCTGGCCAGCAACCTGAGAACTGATCGGGCTGATGGTCACGTCCACCCGTTGGCCGGGCTCGTACGGCAGTTGGTCAAGCGTCACGGAGCCATGGGCACCAACGGTCGCTTGCACGTGCATTTGCTTTTCAGATGGATTCATGGCGCGTCGGCATAGTGGTTCGAGGACGTCCCTGGACAAGTATACGCTACCATCGAGATCTCCGGCATCACCGCCTTCGAGCCCCCTTCATGACGAAAGACAGCAGGGGCGGCCCCACAAGGCACCGCCCCTGCCGTACGCTCCTCAATAGCCGCCCCGGCTACGCCCCCTTGCGACGCTTCCCGCCGCCCTTACGCTCGCCCGCCTTCAGCCAGTGCTTGCTGCACCACTGCGGCACATGGTCGGGCTTCTCGGTCAGCCGGCTGTACGGCTCCGTGAGCCCTGCGGCTTCCATGAGCCGCACAATCGCGGCGCAGTTCTCCATGTGATACTCCGTCAGGTCCAGTTCCTTGGCGATCGCTTTGTAGGTCTTTCCCGCCAGCCGCTGCTCAACGATCACGCGGGCATGTTTCACCAGCTGCGGCTCGGCGAACGCATTGACCAGGAGCCGCCGTTTGAGCATGACGGACGGCGTACCAGATGGCGTGTCGCCTTCCGCCGCGGCCGCCTGGCGAAGCGGGCCCGCCACCACGGACGGTAGTGCCGCCACGAGGTTGATGGTGAACTCCAGCCGCGGCACCACTCGCTTGCCATCGATCCGCATGAAGGGCATTACCCGGATCGGCCCGTCGAGTATTTGCCGCAGGATCACGGCCGCTCGCCCCTCGTCGCCAAGCAACTGCCCCTTCACCGCCTCAAGATGCTCGAGCAGCTTTGCTGCGGTCGGCAGCTTGCCCTTGCGACCGGCCTGTTCCTCGACATCCTGCCGGCGAGCCCGCACCATCGCCAGCTCCCGCTCCCGCTCGGCCAGCCGCGAGGTGAGCGACGCGAGAGCCCCGTCGCCGCTTTCCACGGCCGCGGAGAGCCGCTCGATCCCCGCCACGAGCCTCTTCTCCTCCGTGTCGAGCTTCTTGATTTCAGCGGCCACCGAGCCGCCCTTCTCATGGAGCTCCTTCACGCGGGCAAGCACCGCATCACCGACGCCGTCGAGCGACAGCACCTCGTTGACAACGGCCTTGAGCACGGCGGGATACACCCGCTCCCGCATGCAATAGCCGCGGTTCCAGCACTTGCCCGTCGCCGAGGCCGAACAACGAAAAGATCCGTCCGTCTTCCCGTAGGAATACATAGGCGACCCGCAGACGCCGCAGACGAATACGCCGGCAAGTAGGCCACGACGCTGCCGGGTCGTGCCGCGGAGCGGATGGCCCGCACCGCGAACAGGCTTTTGGAAAACGCGACGCTTGTCGACGACCTCGTTGGCCTTGTACCAGAGGTGATCCGACACGATCCGCAGGTGCGGGCTCTCCCGCGTCTGGATTTTGTCCTCGTCGTTCCAGACGGGCTCCGACTTGCCAGTACGGAGTTTTCGCTTCGCCACTTTTACGCGGTTGGTCTCGAAGCCCCGGTATTTGGTCCGCCGGATCACCGCGTTGACGTTGCCCGCCGTCCACTTCGCCTGCCGGGCCCACTTCGCCTTGGCGAACTTGATCGAATCGAGCCACTCAGCCACCTCCGCGGCCGTCTCGCCAGCCGCGATTCGCTCGAACACCTCTTCGATCACCGCCGCCGGCACGGGATCAACTTCGTCGTAGAACGGTCCCTTGGCAGGCTCGCTCTCCGTCGCCGGCACCGTGGGGCGGCGTTTGTAGCCGATGACCGTGTTGCCGACGACGGCCCCGCGGGCCCACAGCCCGTCGTGAGCCCGCCGGATCCGCTGGCGGGTGTAGAAGTTCGACCGGGAGTGCTGCATCTGGCACATGTGCAGCCGGTCAGGCCAGTCGTCGTCGGCCGTGTCGATATAGTCCGACGGGCAGATCACCCGAACATCGGCGTCCACCGCCGACTCGAAGAGCTCGCCCGCCTTCGTGTGGTGGCGGTAGAGGCGGCTCGACTCCTCTGCGATGATCACCTGCCACCGCTTGGCCTCGATGCCTGCCCACACCTTGTTGATTCCCGGTCGGTCAGCGATCTCGCCGCTGACCTCGGGCTCGGTGATGACGTCGATCTCGATCTGCTGCGGCGTCCAGCCCTTGGGCAGGTTTGATTCCAGGAACGTCCGGCAGGCGGCGACCTGGTCGTCGATGCTCGACTGCCGCTGCTCCTCGGTGGAGAACCGGGCGTGGATAAGGGCACGGAGCGGCTGCCCGTTGGGCGGCAGCTGGATAGGCTGTCGGAGGTGCATCATCGCGCACCTCCCTTCCGGCCGTTGGCTTTCTTGGCCGTCTTGGCCTTCTTCACGTGCCCGCGGCGGCCGGCCCGTTTCGTGGTGCCGGATTTTGCGCCGCCTGACCCCCTGCCCTTACGTTTTTCCCGAGTGAAACCCGGCTTGTTCTCTCCCTGTCGAGGGTATTCAACGGCCCCGGGCGTTTCCGCAAGGAGATGCACGGGGCCGCATTCTTTCGCAAACACGGCGAAAACGCAGGTTCTCAGTTTTGCGTCTGTCGCTCCTTGCGGTTCTATTCGCCTCCTGCGTGCAGGTGCACGTGTGGATTTCCGGAAGTGATTGCGGGGTATGCCCAGCTACGGCCGCGTGGACTTCCGCGCGCGATCTGGCTCAGCCTTTTCCATCTGTCTGCGTGGCATCGAGAAAATAAGGTGCCAGCCACCAAATCTGCGCACGATGCCAGCTTCTCTATTTTTGGTGGCTGGCACCGTTGTCGTTCGTTGCTGCCGGATTTTCCCGGCTATTGAACGTTGGGCTCTCCGGCTGGAGTGGGCTGGTCCTGGAAAACCGTAGCCGCCCGTGCGATGTCGAAATGCGGGCAATCGACGAATTCATAGAGTTGACGCAGGACGCTCTCGGTGCGTGCGACGAGTTCCTCGAGTCTTACGTGTTGTAGTGAAAAGGCCTGATGTGCAGTCATGTAGGTCAGTCCCACTTGAAGATTTCGCCGGAATTCCTGTTGGCGGTCTGAGAAGGTGGCGTCACCCACCTTGGCGAACACCCTCCGATAGGACGCCTCGCGGGCGGCATCGTCACGGTGCATGACGAGCACCTTGTACGTCACCTTCAAGGGCAGCCAATTGATGAACTTCGGAAACACCTTGGCGGCGTGACCGTCCGGGATGCCCTGACGGATCAGTCGTTCCTCGCGAAGTTCGAAAAAACCGTCTCGATTCGCCGTGGGAAATGCCCTACCAAAGCGTGTCTCAAGATCTGGATCGTAGAAGAGAGGAATTCCGCCGGCTCGGACCGCTCGCATCATCACCGATGTGCCGCTGCGAGGCAGCCCCGTAATGATCACACGCATCGATGCCGCCTTACGCTCCGTAGGGATATACGGACTCTACCGTGATCGTGAAGACCTTCTCAAACGTGTTGCCGGCCAGATCCTGAACCTGCACGCGAATCGAGTAGGACGTATCCGCCTCAATCGAGAACTCCTG
>Ga0214921_10010958_pt1 | contig 11111 bp, 8 predicted proteins | sample LL1505_MetaG_FD_177992 | JGI IMG/M metagenome (GOLD analysis project Ga0214921, IMG submission 177992) | Freshwater microbial communities from Lake Lanier, Atlanta, Georgia, United States - LL-1505 | ecosystem: Environmental > Aquatic > Freshwater > Lake | place: USA: Georgia | collected 2015-05-28
GAGAAGTAAAAGAACACCTAGAATTATTAAAGCTATCTACAGAGGGATTGATGAAAGCTCTGGAATTTCCCGGAAAGGAGATTGTGGAAAAAGAAGGCTTACCCAACATTGAAAGTTCAGAATTAGGATCTACTGAGAAACCTTCTCCATAAAAACTAAGCAAGCTTTATCAGTTCTTATTTCAGATTTAACAATAATTTTTGATTTTAAAAGGATTTCAATATTTTCTAATGAATAGGAACAAGTAGTTCCTGCGATCACAATTTGTTCAAAAAAATATGGGTTTTTATTGTACTCCTTTGTATTTAGAGCTAATTTTATTTTTTGTTTATAAGCTGATTTAACAAATACAAGTTCAGTATCAACTTTATTCAAGTGAGACGGTTCGATTTGGTTTATAAGTAAAGTATTTTTATGTAACTTATTTTCTATTTCTTTTTCATAAAAAATAGGAATATCATATATTGAAAGTTTTCCACCAAAGCATAAATGAACAGATGAAAATTCATCTCTAATTTTGCTATATAAAGACGATATCGAGAGGGAAACAAATAAAAGTATTCCTAAAAAATAAAAAGAATTATTGTTTGAGTATAATTTTTTTATATTATAAATAGAATTAATTTTATAGTGAAAATTAAATAAAAGAGATTGAATATATGCCAATGAATAGTTAATTTTTTTTTGAAATATAGATTTTTCACTTAAGTATAAAAAACTTCCCAAAATAAGAGAGGGATAAAGATGAAATACATGCCTGGCTTGATGATTTGGAGTAAGGAATGTCAATCCCAATATTGATATAAATATGAAACAAGAGTAAATAAAAGATGGGTATAGAAAAATCTTTGCTTTATTTTTAATGTGTAAAATCAATCCTGAGACTAATGATAACATTTGTATCACAAAAAAGAAAAGTCCTATTTTTGAGTTATTCCAAATATCATTGTATAAAGTTATAAAAAAAGATAGATAATAATTTATATCTTTTTCTAAGATTTCTCCCACAAATTTTCCTTCAGCTTGGATATGAGAAATAGTTCCAGAAGAGCTGCCAACTCTATCGGGATGCAATATCGTAAATATTACAATTGGTAGTACTATATATTGTAAAGAAATTGAAAGTTTTGTGCTGTGTCTTTTATTTACTTTCAAAATGAAAATACTAGAGAAACATGAAAGAATTACTATAGATAAATATAATAAATAGAATGGTAACTTTCCAGGAAGAGCCTTTGAAAAAAACAAGGAAATAAGAAAAATGACAATTGTTAAAAATGTAAAAAAGATATATGTTTTAGAAAAAAGAGTCATACTAAAATCTTTTATGTATTTAAAACATTCCTTCCCGGAAGTTAATGCAAAAAAAATAAGAATAAAAAATATGATTATATATCCATAAGGATACTTTGTTTGGTAAGAAAGAAAACCATAAAAAGCAGGGTAAAAAATATTAATCTTATTATTTAAAAAGTTATAAAAAGAAAATAAAAATAGAAGTGTAAATAAACTTCCCTGTATTTCAAGCATCGGGGAGAATACATATAATAAAATTGTTTCAGAGTAAAACAATAGAAGTAGTGAAATAAAAGAGGAAAATAAAAAAGGGGCAGAAATTTTTTTCTTAGATTGTAAAAGATATAGATAAGGGAAGCATCCGATTACTAGAACATAGGTAAAAACAGTTAGATTTGTATCTACGGTTCCATTGAATCCAAAAATAAAAAAGGAAAATACTTGGAAGAGGTTTCTTAAGGTAGGCCAAGTTGGAGAGTCAAGTAGCTGGAACACAAAAGAAAAAATATTCCAAGATCGAAGGGCATCCATCATTCTCAAGGAACTTATAAATCTTAGATCTCCATCCCAGGAAAGAAAATCAGGATAGGGGCATTCCAAAAATCTTACTTCTAGAATCCATAATAGAATTCCCGAAATAAAGCCATAAATTCCCCAAAAAGCTAAAAATCGGATTCCCAACTGAAATTTCATTCCCATTGCAATGTAAAATTAGTAAAAAAGAAATCCACTCATTAAAAAACAATTGTCGATGAGTAAAGTAGGAAGGATATTTCAAATAATAATTGTAAATAACTGAAGATATCTGTACTAAATTCAAAAATTTGAATTGAAAAAATAAAAAACTAAAATAACCTGATTATACTTTAACCGCATGGAACAATTGTCAATAGCAAACAATCAGGATTTAACCTCAGCATTTGAACCAGAGGTTTCCATAAAAAGGCTTAGTAGAGTCTTAAAAAATTATCTGGATGCGAATAAAAATAGGTCTACTGAGGAAATTCTTAGAGAATCACTTCCCCCGGCAATACATAGTAAAATTCAGATTGATTCAAGTTTTTGGATCACTTCAAAAATGGAAGAAGAGATTTATTCCCAAATGAAAGGGGGATTTTCGGTAAATGATTCCATTTATTTAGCTGGTAGGGAGTTTCTTTTAAATGAGTCCTATGATTTGTTGCCCGCAGATGACACATTATTAAGTTACAGGGATTTTCTGCTAAGAATACCAATTGCAATTTCAAAGTATCTACTTTACTTCCGTTTAAAAGTTATCCAAATCAATGAAAAGTCAGTAGTATATTCCATTCACTCAGAAGAGGGAAGCATGGAAAAAATATATGATTTCTGCTTTTTGAAAGGGATTTTTGAAGGAACAATTATGCTCTTCCAAATAAAAAATTGGAAACTATTTGTGGAAAAAACAATCAATTCAGAGGTAGATGGGAAGTACATTGAATCTGCGGGAGAATTTAATTCCATTGAATCCTTGATTCGGATGGAATGGGAAGATTCCACCATCCAGGTCGGTAAGTCTGCCTTGAACGCCAGCCTTCCTCCTCGGGTTTCCCAAACATTTGTGATTTCTCAGACAGATAGCAAAGAAAATGTAGAATTCTCTTATATAGATTTAAATGCAGTTATCAATAAATCTAAAGAATTGGTGATTGAAAATAGAGATTTAGAAGCTGCTGTGGAAGTGTTAAATTCATTGCGGGACGAGATGATTGTTAAGCACAAGGCCATTTCCAAAGACTTGCGAATGGCTAGGAATATCCAAAGAGGAATTATTCCCCAGCATATCCCAGACTGGAAGGGTTTACAGTTTGATTTTAGCTACTTACCTATGCAGGAAGTAAGTGGTGACTATTACGATTACTTTAATTTTGGATCCAATAAGATAGGAATTATGTTATCAGATGTATCGGGTCATGGTGTTCCCGCTGCGTTCATTACCGCTATTTCAAAATTACTTTTCACAAACTATAAACTAGATAGTCCCGCAGAAATTTTTAGCAATGCCAACCGTGAATTGATTGATCTCGTAAAACAGCAGGGTTATCTGACCTGCTTTTATGGAATCATTGATTCTACCTATGAATTAAAATATTGCATTGCTGGGCATCCCAGGCCTATCTTGCTTCGATATGCAACTGGTGAGATTGAAATATTGGAAGGTGAGGGAACCTTTCTGGGAATGTTTGAAGATGCGGATAAATACTTCAAAGATTATAAGATAAAATTAGAACCCGGAGACAAACTATTTATCTATACAGACGGTCTCTTAGAGGGAGAAAATGATAGGGGTGAACAATTCCAGCAGGATATGTTGATTGATCTTATCAAAAAAACTCTCAATATGAAAGTCAAAGATGCTATTGACTTTATTATGAAAGATTTCAAAGAATTTTGTAGGGGAACAGACCAGGGAGATGATATCACAATCCTTGCAATGGGAGTATCCTTGCATATGGCAGAATTCCAAAGATATAAAACCATTGCAGAGAAGTATTACGGCGAAAAGCTTTACCACCTAGCTTGTGATTATATGTACAAGGCAAAAGAAATCTTTCCTACCGACGTGAATGTTCTTTTCCAATTAGGCAAATACCTAGCAAAAGAGAAGCTGTATTTGGATTCTTCTAAACATTTAGAAGAATACAACAGTTTGAAAACTTCCAATGCTGACTCACACTTAATTCTTGGGTACTGTTATTACAAATTAGAAAATTTCGGGAAAGCAGAAATGGAATTTGTACGAGCAATGTCTATGAGGACTGGGAATATAACTGCAATGTTCAATCTCTCCAAAGTGTACCAAAAGCAAAAAGAATTTGAAAAAGCTATTGAAATACTTCAAAAGATTCTAACTTTTGATCCTAACCATACCCAATCTAAAAAATCAATTCATAATCTAGTGAAAATGCTAGAGAGAAGAAAGAATTCAATAGATATATCCAATAGTTAATGAAATATATATTTCGTTTATTATATATTTTTTATATACTATTTATCCAAACTCTTATAGCTTTGGAGTTTCCATTGGATCATACTTTTCATAAAGATTATAGGTTAGAGTGGTGCTATTTTGTTGGGAACTTAAAATCTATAGATGGAATGGATTTGGGTTATGAGCTTAGTTTTTTTAGAGCTAAATTGGATGGAAAAGAGGACATATTTCCAGTTCACTTTGCTATCTCAGATCCTAAGAATAAACAACATCATACAAATGATGTTCTTCATCGAAGGTTTGGATCAATTGCTTCCTATTCAATTTCAAAAATCCAAAGTGGTGATTATTCCATTCAAATCAAATCACCTCTGGAATTTGAAATCAAAGCAAACCCCCGAGGAGCTAATATGAGTTTGCAGTTGAATTTAACCATTGCATCTCTTAAGGAAATTTTACCACAAGGGGAAGATGGAGTATCACTTAAAAGTAGAAAGTATCCTGATGTAGTATCAAATTATTATTCCATTCCCAGGTTAAAAACTAGTGGTATCATACGATTAGATTCCAAAGAATATATAATCAAAGATGGTTTTTCTTGGATGGATCATGAGTGGAGCTCACCTATTGCCCAAAAGGAAAGTAGAATAGGATCGAAAGAAAGCCAATGGGATTGGATTTGTATCAACCTAGAAAATGGAACAGACATCATAGCATTTAATTTTAGATATTCAGGCAAAGAAAAATCAGAATCATTTGGTACAATCCGAGACCCCAATGGAAAAATCCAATACTTCAAAGAAGAGGGTGGTGTTTCATTTTATCCAGGGAATAAAATATGGAAAAGTCAAAAAACAGAGAAAAAGTATCCGATGGAATGGCATTTGAAATTGGGAGCCTATGCATTTGAAATCTCACCAACATTTGAAGAGCAAGAATTTATCGCAGACCGCTCCACCGGGAATTCATATTGGGAGGGGGGTGTTCGGGTCATTGGTGAATATGATGGAAAAATTGTAAAAGGAAAGGGCTATTTAGAGCTGAAATAACTAGAATGATTAAGATGACCCATATTGCACTCCATGTAAAGAATCCTCAGAAATCTTTAGAATTTTATAGCAAGTATTGTGGATTAAAGGTAGTACACGATCGATCGGATTCGGGAAAACGAGTTCTTTGGATGGGAGAAGAGGGCAAAGAAACTGAGTTTATTCTGGTCTTTATCGCAGGTGGAACGAAGGAAGTCCAAAAAGAAAATGACTTTTCTCATTTAGGATTTGCTGTTTCTTCTAAAGAAGAAGTTGACCGTAAAGCAAGTATGGCAAAGCAAGATAATTGTTTGAGATGGGATGTTAGAGAAGAACCATTTCCTGTGGGATATTACTGTGGAATAACTGATCCAGATGGAACTGTTTTGGAATTTAGCTTTGGACAGCCACTAGGAAATCTGTGACTCTTTAGCTAGCACTTTCTAAGATCTCTCTTTTAATTGCACCATTTTTTATCACAAAGAATTGAAAAAAAGAATAGCCTAAAATTATTATAAAAATATACACTTTTTATATAGTAATCTTATTATAATGTAGATAAAGATCGGAGGTCATAAGTGGTCACCATAAAAATTGACGGGAAAGAGTTCAAGGTTGATGATAAAAAAAATCTCATCGATGCAGTCAAGGAAGTAGGAGAAGATATTCCTTATTTCTGCTATCATCCTGCTCTAAAAATTGTTGGCATGTGCCGTATGTGTTTGATTGAGATTGAGGGAAATCCAAAAATCCAAGCGGCTTGTAATACTCCTGTCAAAGAGGGGCTTTCTATTATTACAAAGAGTGCTCGAGTCAAAGAAGCTAGAGAGGGTACTATGGAATTCTTATTAGCTAATCATCCTCTGGATTGTCCGGTATGTGATAAAGCTGGCGAGTGCGACCTTCAGGATAATGCTTTTTCATCTGGAAAAGGTGTATCACGTTTTGAATTTAATAAACGTAATGTTCCCCAAGAAGAAATTGGTGAAAATTTACTGATTAATCATAATAGATGTATTGTATGCTATCGATGTGTACGTTTTGAAGAAGAAAAAGTAGGCGAATCTAATTTGGGTCTATTTGAAAGGGGTTATCACTCCTTAATTGGTTTAGCCAAAGATAAGTTAATAGCTCATAACTACCAAGGCGCACTTTCCGATATCTGTCCAACTGGAGCACTTTTAAATAAAAAAACATTATTTAAATCCAGAGTTTGGTGGTACAAAACTGCAAAGTCAGTATGTCATGGTTGTAGTACAGGTTGTAATATTGAGACTAATGTAAGAGATAATAAAATGTATCGGTATATGACCAGAGAAAATCGTGAACAAGGTATGTACTTTTTATGTGATAAAGGTCGCTTTGATTTAGATTGGATCAATGAAAATAGACTTCAGTCCTACCAAGAAAAAGGTTTGCCGGTTGAAAGTTCTAAAGTGATACCTTCAATTCTTTCTAAGATTAAAACTGCAAATAAAATAGCAATCATTGGTGGAGCACATGAATCAAATGAAAATTTATCTGTAATACTTGAAGAAGCTAAAAAGTGGAAAAAAACAGTAATTACAGAAGTAAGAGTGATTGATTCACAATATGAAGCTCCCAAACAAGTAGATTTTTTAATGACCAGTGATCCTCATCCAAATACAAAAGGTGCGGTAGACTTGGGTTTTGTATCCTCTGAAAAGATAAGTGATATAGTATCTGATTTTAATAAAGGTGGAATAGATCTTTTGGTTGTAATAAAGGAAAATATTCCCGAAGGTATTCAGCATGGAAAAGGCTTGGTAGTGGTACTTCATACAAATATAACTGCTTCTGTAAAAGATGCGGACATAGCAGTTCCTATCAAAGCATTTACAGAACAGTCTGGAACATTTACAAATAAAAATGGTATTAAGCAAGAATTTGAAGCAGCTATGAATCCAGTTTTAGGAATGCCTTCTTCTGGTGATTTTTTTAGAAGATTGAGTCTGGAGCTTACAAGAAAAGAGGAGGTTTTAGTTGGCAACCATTAATGTAGTCAATGTAGCTAAGCGTCATACTTTTAAGTGGTATGAGAAATTTTATTTTTATTCAATAACAAAAGGCTTAGGTATTACTCTAAAGCATTTTATAAAGTCCGCGTTTCTTGGTAAACGTGTTACTCTGGAATATCCAGAAAAGAAGAGGCAATATTCGTCTAGATTTAGAGGTATGCATTCTCTGAAAAGGGATGAACAGGGAAGGGAGAGATGTACCTCTTGTTTCTGCTGTATGTGGATTTGTCCCGCTGATGCAATCTACATTGAAGCAGCTGAGACCACTCCTGCAGACCAACACCTACATCCGGAAGATAAGTATGCTAAGAAGTTTGAAATCGATTTGTTGAGATGCATCTTTTGTGGTTTGTGTGAAGAAGCCTGTCCCAAAGGAGCAATTTATCTAGATGGCAATGGAGAAATGGCAACAGATAATAGACAAGATTTAATCTTAACCAAAGAAAGAATGACAGAAAAGTTTGGTGGGTCTATTTTAGGTCAAAGAAATTAAATACTAAAAATAAATACTTTGTGAAATTGAATTAATTTCACAAAGTAATTAGCAATTTTTTAATTATTTTTTAGCGGGAGTAAGAGCGCCTAAAGATTTTGCAGTGTCTGTAAATGCAATGACTTGGGGTCTATCTGTTTTGTATGTGCTAAGTGGGCTTAAGCTATAAAGTATTACAGCACCTTTTCCACTTGGACAGAGAATAGCATCAGCGTCTATACTGTCAGCACCTGCATAAGCAGGTAATACTTGAACATCAACACCACCTGAAGATTTTCTTGCTCTAGGAGCTGCGGATTTTAAGTTATCATTTTTTAATAAATCTTTCATTTCTTCGATAACTTTTCCTTGAATAGCTGCTATGTCTTTTTCAGTTGTGAAGTCTACAATGATATCTATTTTGTCTTTAACGATATGAAGAGTAGAACCAGCCATTTCCCCTTTCCAACCTGCAGGAACTGTTAAGGAAAGTTGACATCCTGGAACTTCATAAACTTTTGAAGAAGATCCATCTAAATCGGAAACGGGAATTCTTGGTAATGATCCACAATTGCTGGCTAGAGCAATGAGGAATGCGATCATGCTAATTGAAATTTTTTTGTTCATTTCTAATCCTTTTGTTTATTGAGAAATTTCTCATAACATAGCCTTATTCAAAAGGAATAATTTGTAAATCGTTTTTAAGAGACCTACAATTGGAGAGAACCCAAAAAGTTTATTTTTATCTCTAAAATCTTAAACCTTCTAAGAAAAAAGTAACGAATTTTGTATGCTCTTATAAATCCTTTTTACTCCATCCATATTTTTCTTGGGCTAATTGCATAGTATGTTCATAGGTTGTTTTATTCTTTAGAAAAGTAAATTTACCCTCAGATATTTGTTTTTGGTACTTTTCAGATTTGTATATTTCTAATAAAATAGGTTTTAATTTTCTATTTCCAAGAGTTTTTAAAAATTCTGTGAAGTCAGCTTCCATAACAAGGCTTTTTCCGTAATTGGATTGGATGATGTCTAATTTTGGATCATTTAGTAGGCCTTGGATCAATAGACTCCAGATTAGGTTTTTACTTTTTGAATTTACATCATAATATTTTTCTCCGGTGCTCTCTGATACAGCCTTTACAATGCTGCCCAGTCGGAATTGGATTTTATAGAGAAGAACAATAGTTTCAGAACTGGATTCGAGATACTTTCTCTTAAAGGTATTGTAATATTTTCTTTCATCTTCAAAAATATCTCTCAGCTTGTGAATCTTATCTAATTCTCCTTGGAGGGATAGGTAGGTTTGTGCTAGTTTTTTAATTTGGATAGATTTGTTTTGTGCTATTCCCATCTCCCCCAAATCATCATCTGTTAGAGAATCAAATGCATTTTCTTGCCTTTCATAATAGATACCTAGGTCTTCTTTGAATTTATCAGAAAACTCTAATTGCAATAGATCAGAGGCTCTGAGATTCCATGGTTCTACGGGATTTTGACGATTTGTATTTATAGTTACATTTGCTATAAAATCTGAATGATCTATTTTTTGATTGGGAAGTATCACTTTTCCTAAAACTTCTATGGAGTGGAAAATTTTATTTTTTTCCATTTGTAAAGAGGGGGTAGAATTTTCTTCAATAAATTTTACCACACTTGTGACTGTTTGTGCCCCATTTAAAATTCTAGGCTCTGTTAAGAGTAATTTATTTCCAATCACTTCTATGTGTTCAGATGAAATTGTAATACCATTATGAAAAAATGTAAAATTTACTGGATCTTCCTGGCCTGATATAATACTTTTTAAACTTTTTCGTATAGATTTATTGGGGTTGTTTTCTGGAGATAACCCGGATCGAATATTTTTTTCAAAGAGTCTTTGGCCCATTTTTGTATAAATCAAATAAAGATCATATAGCTTAATGAATCCTAAGAGGAGTCTATGATTGTTTTTATTGGATTTTTCTAGGTGATTGTTAATTTCAATTTCAAAGCGAAATGATTTGTCTGTTATTTTAAATTTTGCGATCCTTTTATTTTCATTGGAAACAAAATCAACAGTTAAGCTAATTTCTCTTTTTTTAAAATAACTATCTATAATATATTTTTTTGACTCTAGATCTTCTCGAAGGCTTGAAAGTGTAGCACTGTTATTTGCTTTTTCCGAATCACCATTGAAAACAAAATAAATAAAAATTCTGTTTATACCGTCAGCATTTTCATACAATGTTCTTCTAAATTCATTTAGAAATTTGGATGCGGATTCATCTAATGAAAAAAGTGATTCCAGCCCTGGCTGGAGGAGGGATTGGAGCCTTTCCTTAAAAAGTTTATGATTTTCTGTCCAAATAAAAGAATAGAGGTATAGATTTTTTCTATCTCTATCAAAATAAAATGCATTGATACCGGGATTTGTTTTTTCCGTGCATAGGTTAGGGAGTAGATCGTGTTCCAGTTTCTTAAATTCTTTGGAAAGATACATAATTCCAAATGATAAATCATTCGTATGGGGAAGATCTTTTAAAATTCTATTGCCATTTTCCAAGTCTATTTTTGAAACCATCATATGCTTAACTCCCCAAAAATGAATATCCTACTTTCAGGATATAATATTTATATTTATGGAATACTTACAAGTAATTAAGAATGGGAAAGTAGTTTTTGACTCATTTTATAAATTAAAAATATTTTTTTTTAAGGAATTTGCCGGGGTATGGCATTGTGGTTGGGATGAAGCAGAGGTATAGATTCGAAAAAAGACAGTGCCCAGACCTAGGCAAACTAGAAGAATTCCCGAATAAGAGAGTGCTTTTGGGGAAATGAATTTTCGAAGGAAATGAATGGATTCACCTGCAAAAAAAAGAGCTGGAAATGTACCCAAAAAAAACGAGCCCATGATCAAACCACCACCAAATAAATTGCCGCTAGAAAAAGCCAGGGCATAGGCAGGATAGAGGACGCCACAGGGCAAGAATCCACTTAAGGAGCCAAATAAAAAGGCGGTAAGGTATGGATTTTTATTTGGTTGGCTTCGCCGATTGTAAATGGGGGAAGAGAATTTTGCAAAATAGGGCAGGAAGGGATTGTGAAAGGAGGTGCCCATTATGATTTTAGATCCCATATACACCAAAAAGATTCCTGAAACCACACCAGACATCCATTGGATTTGGGTAAGGTCACCAAGAGAGTCCGCACCCGTTCCGCTTAGTCCTAAAATCATTCCCAACACAGTATAGGAAAAAAACCTACCCATTTGGTAGATTCCATTCGATATCCACTTAGAGCTTTGTAAAGTTGTCACTGCTCCTAGAAGGGGACCACAC
>Ga0214921_10010961_pt1 | contig 11109 bp, 9 predicted proteins | sample LL1505_MetaG_FD_177992 | JGI IMG/M metagenome (GOLD analysis project Ga0214921, IMG submission 177992) | Freshwater microbial communities from Lake Lanier, Atlanta, Georgia, United States - LL-1505 | ecosystem: Environmental > Aquatic > Freshwater > Lake | place: USA: Georgia | collected 2015-05-28
TCGTGGGCTTGGCCGCTGGCATCGACGGTTTGGTTCACTTGTCCGACTTGTCATGGAACGAAACCGGCGAAGCCGCTGTTCGCAACTACAAGAAGGGTCAAGACGTTGAAGCCATCGTGTTGGCAGTGGACGTTGAGCGTGAGCGCATCAGCTTGGGCATCAAACAACTCGACGGCGACCCCTTCACCACCTTCGTGACAGTGAACGACAAGGGCCAAACAGTGACCGGTAAAGTCAAAACTGTTGACGCTCGCGGCGCTGAAATCGATTTGGGCGACGACATCATTGGTTACTTGCGCGCCAGCGAAATTTCACGCGATCGCGTGGAAGACGCACGCAGCTTGTTGAAAGAAGGCGACGAAGTCACTGCCGTGGTCGTCAACGTCGATCGCAAGACACGCAACATCCAGTTGTCCATCAAGGCCAAAGATGCTGCCGATCAGAGTGAAGCCATGGCCAACTTGAGCCAGCAGTCTTCACGCGAAAACGCTGGCACCACCAGCTTGGGCGCTTTGTTGCGTGCCAAGTTGGACAACAACGACGCAGCCGAATGATCTGCTGAAGACTAAAGCCTCTTGCCTTTCCCCTCTATGGGGTCAGGCAGAGGCTTTTTCTATGCCTCTCGCACATTCCCACCTATGACTCGCTCCGACCTCGTTGAAGCCTTGGCTGCCCGCTTTGAGCAACTAACTCACCGTGACGCCGAATTCGCTGTCAAAACGGTGTTAGATGCCATGAGCGAAGCTTTGGTCAAAGGCCATCGCATTGAAATTCGCGGATTTGGCAGCTTCACCATCAATCGCCGGCCACCCCGCCTTGGGCGCAACCCCAGATCTGGCGAAAGCGTGCAAATTCCAGAAAAACGCGTGCCCCATTTCAAACCTGGCAAAGCTTTGCGCGAGGCTGTCGACCAAGGGTCCTTGGACGTATTGCATGGCAAGTCTGAATGAGCCTGCGCAAGCACAGACGGAATCACATACGGAATAATTGGGCCCTATCAGGGCCTTTTTTGTTACTTCGCTTGGCATCGCCTTAAAATGACAGGGCTGTCTGAGGCTATTCATGAAACAATTTCTCAAGCTGCTTCAGTGGACACTGAATGCCGCTGTCTTTTTTACCTTGTTTGCCTTCGCGCTGAACAACCAGCACGAGGCCAAGGTTTACTTTTTCTTTGGCACCCAATGGCGCTCGCCCATGGTCCTGATCGTGCTTGCTGCGTTTGCGCTAGGCATGGTGGTGGGTGTTCTGGGTATGGTTCCTCGATGGTGGCGCCAGAGGCAAGAGGCCAAATCGGCCCAAAACAGCCCAGCCGCCCCTTCAAGCACCGAACAGACGGAAGCCTCACATGGAACTTGATCTGATTTGGATTTTGGTGGGCTTGCCAGCTGCGTTTGGATTGGGTTGGCTGGCCTCTCGCCTTGATTTAAGGCAATTGCGAATCGACAACCGGCAAGCCCCTCGGGCTTATTTCAAAGGTCTCAATTTCTTATTGAACGAGCAACAAGACAAGGCCATTGATGCTTTCATTGAAGCCGTTCAAAACGACCCTGACACTTCCGAGTTGCACTTTGCATTGGGCAATTTATTTCGCCGGCGCGGCGAATACGAGCGCGCTGTTCGGGTGCATGAACATTTGCTGTCGCGTGGCGACCTGAGCACAGCCGACCGTCAGCGCGCGCAAAATGCGTTGGCCAAAGATTTCGTCAAAGCTGGCTTGTTAGACCGCGCAGAAGACGCCTTGCGCAAACTCGAAGGCACGGCCTTCGAAGGTCAAGCTCGCTTGGCGCGCTTGGCCATTTATGAACGGTCTCGTGAATGGCCGCAAGCACGGGAAGTGGCCACCCAACTTGAACAATCAGGCGAAGTGAGCTTCGCAGTTCGCAAGGCGCATTACCTGTGCGAACAAGCCAGAGAACTCAATGCCCAAGGCAATGCAAGCGGCGCTTTGCAATGCCTTCAAAATGCTTTGACAGAGGCCCCTGATGCACCACGCCCTCGCCTCTTGCTAGGACAACTGCAACTCAACCAAGGCCAAGCACTTCAAGCCTGCGCCACTTTGAGTCAACTGTTTGAGTCAGCTTCTGTGGCAGCCCCTTTGGCTGCCGCCAGCTTGGTGCGTGCCGCCCAAGCAGCCAACCAAGTGCCAGCGGCTTTGTCATTGCTCCAACAGCACTACGCGCAAAGCCCTTGCATCGATGTCATGGATGCCATCGTGGCATTGGAAAAAACGGGCGCAGAGGCAGACAAGCTGACCCGTCAGCGATACATCGAGCACCTCCAAAAGCAACCTTCCTTGATAGCAGCCTCTCGCTGGTTAGCCGGTGCTGACTTGGGCGCCGAGGCCACAAGTGCCCCTTTGCAAAAGGCACTCGAACAAGCGGCCCGGCCCTTGGCACGTTATCGCTGCGCTTCTTGCGGATTCGAAGCCAAAGAACATTTTTGGCACTGCCCTGGCTGCCAAGCGTGGGACAGCTACCCACCACGCCGCGTCGAAGAACTCTAAATTACTTTCAAGGCATTGCTTGCGCTCACCTTGAATTGCAAAACAAGCTTCTTCCGTTCAATCCGCAGTTGAATCAGGTTTGCATCACCGTTGGGGTGATGCCAAACCAAGGAATTCAACATGTTGAAAAAAATCTTAACGACCACCGCATTGCTGTTTTCACTCAGCAGCTTTGCCGCTGTGGATGTCAACAAAGCCAATGCAGCCGATCTGGATGGCATCAAGGGCATTGGCCCCTCCCTGTCAGGCAAAATATTGAAGGAGCGCAACAAAGGCAACTTCAAAGATTGGCCCGATCTCATGCACCGCGTCAGCGGCATGGGCGAAAAAAGTTCGGCCAAGCTGTCAGCGCAAGGCTTGACTGTCAACGGTTCTGCCTACCAAGGCGGCTCATCAAGTGAGGCCGCCACCGCAAAGCCAGCAGACAAGGCTAAAGCGGGCAAGTCTTAAGTGAAACGGCTTGCTTTGAGCTTGAGCCTGTTCAAACTTGAGGCAAGCCAAACCCACCGCCACCCGGCGTGTGAATTTCAAACACATCACCTGGTGCCATCTCCACTTGACCAATGTGTTTGAGCACCTCCACGCGGCCATCTGTGCGCATGACTTGATTGATGCCAGCAGCACCAGATTGCCCCCCCGCCATGCCAAATGCCGGATGCACTCGGCCATTGGACAAGATGCTTGCAGTCATGGTTTCTAAAAAACGAATGCGGCGCACTCCGCCCATGCCGCCATGCCATTGACCCAGTCCACCCGAGCCTTCGCGCAGGGCATAACTTTCCAAACGCACAGGGAATCGGAACTCCAAAATTTCAGGATCGGTCAGGCGTGAGTTGGTCATGTGGGTTTGAACCACCGAGGTGCCATGAAAGCCCGAGGTGGTTTGCCCCTGCTCGTCCACCATCACGCCAGCACCACTGCCGCCCGAAATGGTTTCGTAGTACTGGTACTTGGCATTGCCAAAGGTGAAGTTGTTCATGGTGGGCTGGCTGCCCGCCATCACGCCCAAGGCGCCAAACAGCGCATTGGTGATGCAGCTCGATGTTTCCACATTGCCCGCCACCACAGAAGCAGGAAAATTGGGGTTGAGCATGCAGCCCTCAGGAATGATCACCTTCAGAGGTTTCAGGCAACCCGCATTCAAGGGGATGTCGTCGTTCACCAAACTTCTGAACACATACAACACGGCAGCCATGCACACGGCAGTGGGCGCATTGAAGTTGTTGGTCTGCTGGGCACTGGTGCCTGTGAAGTCAATTTCAGCACTGCGGTTTTGAGCATCCACTCGAACGGCCACTTGAATTTGGGAGCCATTGTCTAGCGGCAATGTGAAGCTGCCATTCTTCAATCGTGTGATCACGCGGCGTACAGACTCTTCGGCATTGTCTTGCACATGGCGCATGTAAGCCTGCACCACCTCCAACCCAAACTCGGCCACCATTTTGTGCAGCTCTTGCACACCCTTTTCGTTGGCTGCCAATTGAGCGCGCAAATCGGCCATGTTTTGCTGAGGATTGCGGCTGGGGTATTGGCCACTGGCCAACAGCGCTAGCATGTCTTGCTCTTGCAAAACGCCCTCTGATACCAACTTGAAGTTGTTGATTTGTACGCCTTCTTCTTGAATGGTGGTAGAAAAAGGCGGCATTGAGCCAGGCGTGGTGCCGCCAATATCGGCATGGTGTCCCCGCGAGCCCACATAAAACTCTGCTTGAGTGGCACCCTCTAAAAACACAGGCGTGATGACAGTCACATCGGGCAAGTGCGTGCCGCCGTGGTAGGGGTCATTGAGCACAAACACATCGCCGCGGCGCATCGTGCCTGCGTTTTCGCGAATGACGGTTTTGATGCTTTCACCCATGCTGCCCAAGTGCACAGGCATGTGGGGCGCGTTGGCAATGAGGTGCCCCTCAGCACTGAACAAGGCACAAGAAAAATCGAGGCGCTCTTTGATATTCACCGAGTAAGCGGTGTTTTGCAATTGCAAACCCATTTGCTCTGCAATGTTCATGAAGAGGTTGTTGAACACTTCGAGCAACACCGGATCGACCGTGGTACCCGCAGCATGTTTGGTTTGACGCACTTCTACGCGGTTGAGCAGCAGATGGTTTAAAGCTGTCACTTGCGCTTGCCATCCAGGCTCTACCACCGTGGTGGCATTTTTCTCGGCAATGATGGCGGGGCCTGCAATGACATCGCCAATGCGCAAATCTTCGCGCACAAACAAACCAGCCTCCCACCAACGCGACTCGCCATCTGAACCAGGAGAGTACATGCGAACGCTAGCGCGCTGAGGCACATCACGCACAGGATTTAGCGCATGAGGCACTTCAAGCGCCGCATCACCTAGGATCACCGCTTCGACAGAAACAGCTTCCACCATGAGCGCTTTGCCAGTCATTAGAAATGCAAACCGTTGGCGGTAAGCCTGTTCAAAACGCGCTGTGATTTCCTGAAGGCTTCCCATACCAACCACCAAGGCTGAATCACTGCCTTCGTAGCGCACGTGCACACGCTCGTGCAACTCAATCACGTCGCCCAAGGCTTGCTTGGCCAGGGCAGATTTCGCAGCATCTGCCAAACTTTTGAGGGGCGCCACCAGGGAGGGCATGGCCTTGGGTGTGAGGCGCAATTCAACTGCTTGCTCGCGAATCAAGCTTTGATCGGCCAAGCCCATGCCATACGCCGACAACACGCCAGCCAAAGGGTGCACAAAGACTTGCTTCATGCCAAGCGCATCGGCCACCAAGCACGCGTGTTGCCCACCCGCGCCACCAAAGCACTGCAAGGTATAGCGCGTGACGTCGTAGCCGCGTGCCACTGAAATTTTCTTGATGGCGTTGGCCATCTGCTGAACCGCAATGCGCAAGAAACCATCCGCAATGGCTTCAGCAGGCCGCTTCATTTGCTGGGACAAATGCGCAAAACGTTCTGTCACCGCCTGCTTGTCCAAGCGTTGATTGCCTTCGGGGCCAAACACCGCGGGAAAGAAATCGGGTTGTACCTTGCCCACCAACACATTGGCATCGGTCACAGCCAAAGGACCGCCGCGCCTGTAGCTGGCAGGGCCAGGATTGGCGCCAGCGCTTTGCGGTCCGACGCGCAAACGAGCACCGTCAAATTGCAACAAGGAACCACCACCTGCAGCCACCGTATGGATGCTCATCATGGGCGCGCGCATGCGAATGCCTGCCACTTGCGTTTCAAACTCTCGCTCAAACTGCCCCGCGTAATGCGATACATCGGTTGACGTGCCGCCCATGTCAAAGCCAATCACTTTGTCGTGCCCAGCGCCTTGTGCCGTGCGAGCCATGCCAACAATTCCGCCTGCGGGGCCACTCAAAATAGCATCTTTGCCGGCAAAGGCATGCGCATCGGTGAGGCCACCAGAGGACTGCATGAACATCAATTTGACACCCGGCATTTCACTGGCCACTTGATCGACGTAGCGGCGCAAGATGGGCGACAAATAAGCGTCCACCACTGTGGTATCGCCGCGGCTGACAAACTTCATCAACGGACTGGTTTCATGCGACGTGCTAATTTGGGCAAAGCCAATTTCACTTGCCAATTTGGCAGCTGCGATTTCGTGCGCTTGATAACGATAAGCATGCATGAAGACAATGGCCACGCTGCGAATGCCGGCATCAAATTGCGTCTGCAACTGAGCGCGCAATGCATCGGCATTCAAAGACTCAATGACTTCACCTTGCGCCGACATGCGCTCTTGTGCTTCGATCACTTCGCTGTACAAAAGCTCGGGCAACACAATGTGTCGGTCAAACAAGCGGGGTCGGTTTTGATAAGCAATGCGCAGTGCATCTCTAAATCCGCGCGTTGTGACCAACAGTGTTTTTTCACCCTTGCGCTCAAGCAATGCATTGGTGGCCACTGTCGTGCCCATCTTCACGCAACTCACTGCCGACGGCGTGACGGCCTCGTGCGGTTTCAAACCCAGCAAATACCGAATGCCAGCAACAGCGGCATCTTTGTACTGACCCGGATTTTCTGACAAGAGTTTGTGCGTGACCAGCTGACCATCGGGTCGTTTGCCGACGATGTCAGTGAAAGTGCCTCCCCGGTCAATCCAGAATTGCCAAGTTGTTTGATCTAAGATGGTTGCGAGAGGAAGCGACTGCATTTTGTGTTGACTGATGCGAATAGAAACATGGTTTCTACTATGATTGATCCATATTTGACTTTAGGTCAAACAACCCCTCAAGGATATACGTGTTTAAAAATGTCATGGCCTATCGAATAGGGCCCAACTGGAACGCCACCGTACCAGAAATTGAAACTGCTTTTTCAGCCAACCGATTTATCGAATGCACACCGGGTCAAGACAAATCCGTCGGCTGGACCGAGCCAAGGGGTATTGACAATGGTCCTTTGATGGAGTCTATCGGCGGTCAGTGGATTGCCAAGCTGATGATTGAAACCAAAGCGGTTCCCTCGTCTGTTGTCAAACGCAAAGCTGAACTGCAGGCACAAGATATCCAAGCCAAGACTGGACGCAAGCCTGGCAAAAAAGAAACTCGCGAAATGCGCGAAGACATTCTGCACAGCCTGCTGCCCCAAGCCTTTGCCAAGCAAGCTTCTGTCATGGTCTGGATCAACCCCAAAGATCGAATATTGGCCATTGACGCTGCCAGCACAGGCAAGGCTGATGAGGTCATCACGCAGTTGGTGCGCGCCTTGCCGGGTCTCGATTTGAACTTGTTGCAAACCGCCACATCCCCCCAAACCGGGATGGCAGCCTGGCTGTTGGCCACCGACACCGACGATCTGCCAAGATCTTTGAGCATTGAAAAAGAATGTGTTTTGAAGTCGGGCGCAGAGGACCAACCCATGGTGAAGTACACACGGCACACTCTCAGCACCGAGGAAGTGCGCAAACATGTGCGCGAGGGCAAACGACCTACCCAGTTGGCACTCAGCTGGGAGGGCAAAGCCAGCTTCGTTTTGACCGAGAGCTTGCAGCTTAAAAAAGTCGCCTTTCTTGATGGCACCCAAGCAGACGCTGGCAGCACCGAAGGCGAAGACAAGTTTGATGCCGATGTGGTTCTGAGCACTGGCATGCTTGGCCCCTTGCTCAAAGATGTGGTGGAGGCACTGGGCGGCGAAAACGTCTTTGCAGAGTCTGCAAGCGACGAAGAGGGTCCGCCCTTTTAAGACCAGTAAGACAAATCTGAAAGGCAGAACAACATGCTTTCCATCATGGCCATCTGCATGGGTGCTTGTCTAGGCGCTTTGGCCCGGTGGCAACTGGGCTTGTGGCTCAACCCAAGCACCCCCGGCGATGGCATTTTTCCCTGGGGTACTTTGGCTGCCAATCTCATTGGCGGCTATCTGATTGGTCTTTGCGTGGGTATCTTCCAAAACTTACCCCAACTCGATCCAGAGTGGCGCCTTTTCTGCATCACGGGCTTTTTAGGCGCCTTAACCACCTTTTCCACCTTTTCAATGGAAGTGGTTGGCATGCTACAGCAAGGGCGCTTGTTTTGGGCCATGGGCACGGCCAGTGTGCATTTGGTGGGATCGCTGGTTTTGACCTATTTCGGGCTTTACACCGTCAAATTGATCAGTATCAGTTCGACGTCCTAAACCAATTCGCCAAGCTAAGGGAAAGTACTTAAAAAGAAGGGGCTGGCTGCGTGATCTACTGGAGGACAAATTCACCCTCAGGAGTTACGCATGCAGGTTCAAATGAAGGTCAACGGCAAATCAGTTTCCGTTGACGCAGCCCCCAATACATTGCTCGTGAATGCACTGCGCGAGCACCTCAAACTCACTGGCACTCACGTAGGTTGCGACACCGCCCAATGCGGCGCATGCACTGTGCATGTCAACGGTCGTGCCGTGAAGTCTTGCAACATGCTCACCGCGCAAGCCCAAGGCGCCGAAGTCACCACCATTGAAGGCATGGCCCAAGCCGACGGCACCATGCACCCCATGCAGGCGGCATTCAAAGAATGCCACGGCTTGCAGTGCGGCTTTTGCACACCTGGCATGGTCATGAGCGCCGTCGACATTGCCAATCGCCACCCCAACGCCAGCGAACTCGAAATTCGCGAATTGCTCGAAGGCAATCTGTGCCGTTGCACCGGTTACCAAAACATTGTCAAAGCCGTGCAGCAAGGTTGTGCTGCTATGAAAGCTTAAGGAGCTCATCATGGGTGCATCAGATTTCTCCAAACTTCCTCACATTGGTGAGTCCTTGCGTCGCAAGGAAGACTACCGCTTCCTCACTGGCGCCGGCAACTACACCGACGACATTCGCCTAGACAACATGACACACGCTGTGTTCGTGCGCTCGCCGCATGCCCACGCCAACATCAAGAGTATCAACAAAGCCAAAGCTTTGGCTGCGCCTGGTGTTGTGGCCGTGCTCGATGGCCCCGATGTGGTCGATGCCAAGATCAATGGTCTGCCTTGCGGCTGGCTCATTACCGACACCAGCGGCAAACCCATGAACGAGCCACCCCACCCCATCCTTGCCAATGGCAAGGTTCGCTACGTGGGCGACCACGTGGCCATGGTGGTGGCCGAAACTTTGGAGCAAGCTAAAAACGCAGCCGAGTTGGTGGAAGTAGAGTACGACGTCTTGCCCGCCGTGGTCGATGTGCGTCAAGCCAAATCTGCCACTGCCCTGCACGCTGAAGCCCCCAACAACCATTGCTACAACTGGGCCATCGGCGACAAAGCCGCTGTAGACGCTGCATTTGCAGGCGCGGCTCACGTCACCAAGCTCGACCTCATCAACAACCGCTTGGCCCCCAACCCCATGGAGCCCCGCGCCGCCATTGGCAGCTACAACCGCGCCAGCGACGAATACACCCTTTATGTGTCAAACCAAAATCCGCACGTCGAGCGCTTGCTCATGACTGCGTTTGTATTGGGCTTGCCCGAACACAAAGTGCGCGTCATTGCACCCGATGTGGGCGGTGGTTTTGGCGCCAAAATTTATTTGTACGCCGAAGACGTTTGCCTGACATGGGCTTCTAAAAAGCTCAATCGCAACATCAAATGGAATTGCGACCGCTCCGAAGCATTCTTGAGCGATGCGCACGGCCGTGACCACTCCAGCCACGCCGAATTGGCCATTGACAAAGACGGCAAGTTCTTGGCTTTGCGTGTTCACACCGACGCCAACTTGGGCGCGTACCTGTCTACGTTCTCCACAGCGGTTCCGACTATTTTGTATGCCACTTTGTTGGCCGGCCAATACGCCACACCGCAGGTTTATGTGGAAGTAGATGCTTGGTTCACCAACACTGCCCCTGTCGACGCTTACCGCGGCGCGGGTCGCCCAGAAGCCACTTACCTGCTCGAGCGCATTGTGTCCCGCGCAGCCTTCGAGCTGGGCATGACGCAAGACGCTATTCGCAGCAAGAACTTCATCACGCAGTTCCCCTACCAAACGCCAGTGGCTTTGCAGTACGACACCGGCGATTTCCATGCCCTCATGAACCACGCCAACAAACTGGGCGATGTGGCTGGCTTCCCTGCCCGCAAAGCGGCCAGTGCAGCCAAGGGCCTGCTGCGCGGCATTGGTTACTCCAGCTACATCGAAGCTTGCGGCTTGGCCCCTAGCAACGTGGCAGGCGCATTGGGCGCTCGTGCAGGTTTGTTCGAGTGCGGCGAAGTTCGTGTGCACCCCACAGGCAGTGTGACTGTGTTCACTGGTTCACACAGCCATGGCCAAGGCCACGAAACCACCTTCGCACAAGTGGTGGCTGCGCGCTTGGGCATTCCCGTTGAAAACGTCGACATCGTTCACGGCGACACCGGCCGCGTGCCTTTCGGCATGGGCACCTATGGCTCACGCTCTATTTCTGTAGGCGGCGCTGCACTCATGCGCGCCCTCGACAAAATTGAAGCCAAGGCCAAGAAAATTGCAGCCCACCTGATGGAAGCAGGCGATGCCGACATTGAGTTTGCCAATGGCGAATTCAGTGTCAAAGGCACCGACAAGAAAATTCCATTTGGCAGCGTTGCGCTCACCGCTTATGTGCCGCACAACTACCCCTTGGACAAGTTGGAGCCGGGCCTCAACGAAACGGCTTTCTACGACCCCACCAACTTCACTTTCCCAGCAGGCACTTACATCTGCGAAGTGGAAATTGACCCCCAAACAGGCGTCACCAAAATCGACAAGTTCACCGCAGTCGACGACTTCGGCACCATCATCAACCCCATGATTGTGGAAGGCCAAGTGCATGGCGGTTTGGTGCAAGGCATTGGCCAAGCGCTCATGGAAAACTGTGTGTACGACAAAGAAACCGGCCAACTCTTAACCGGCTCTTTCATGGACTACACCATGCCCCGTGCCGACGACTTCCCTCAGTTTGCCATTGGCCACGAGTGCACACCTTGCACCACCAATCCTTTGGGCACCAAGGGTTGCGGCGAAGCGGGCGCCATTGGCTCACCCCCATCAGTCATCAATGCCGTGCTAGACGCTTTGGCCCCATTGGGCGTCAAGGACTTTGACATGCCTGCGACGCCTCACCGCGTGTGGGAAGCCATTCAAGCCGCCAAGCATTAATTAGAAATTCGGAGAACTCAACATGTACGCATTCAAATACGAACGCCCTACCGCATTGGCA
>Ga0214921_10010962_pt1 | contig 11109 bp, 10 predicted proteins | sample LL1505_MetaG_FD_177992 | JGI IMG/M metagenome (GOLD analysis project Ga0214921, IMG submission 177992) | Freshwater microbial communities from Lake Lanier, Atlanta, Georgia, United States - LL-1505 | ecosystem: Environmental > Aquatic > Freshwater > Lake | place: USA: Georgia | collected...
TACCCGCTGTTTTTTTAAAATTCCACTTTGATTTTTCAGACAAAATACACGTTTTAAAAAACTCAACAAATTCATTGGGGACGGTTTCTTTATGATCGCCATATATCTTAACGTTTAGTTTGGGCTTGCACTGCTTTGAGGTGTCTTGAACCATCTCGAATACAAATTTTCTATTTTCAGAAATAAGCTCTAACAATAAAGGAGAGGTAAGATTTCGCGAAAATTTCTCTTTAAGTTTCTTGTTCGCATTTCTTTTGATTTTTTTTAGCGAGCCCGAAGGCTGAGGAATCGCAAAAAGAGTAGCAACTTCCCGCTCATCTGCATTATTAAGGCAAATACGCTGTTCTTCTAAAACAGGCAACAAGCAACGTGTAACTCTGCACTCATAGGAGATTTCCAAAAAGTCATCAACATACAAAACTTGGGCCGAACAACCATCAGCCGCCAAGAAATATACCACAAAAAGAAGAAACCCAAGAAATAAACGCCGCATGATAAAACCAGATAAGAACGCACATAATGCACTATTTTATCGGATCTCAATGTGAATATATAAAAAGAGGCACGCAGGAGAAAAAACCCTGGTTTCTAGCCAAAAAATATGATTGAGTGATTCAATTTGAAATGTTAATAAACAACCATTTCTACTTTGACCGGCTGATCTTTACGTTGTTTTTTCCATACAACAACCTTGTCTTGCTCTTCAAAAAAGGGCCGCATTTCAAGCGATAGAAAATTAGATTTAACCGCCTGCCTGCCAAGATTATTGTCCAACGGTGACAGCGTTTCAAGGCGTGTTGGGTCTTTTTCAAGCTTTCGTTCATAAATCTCTTGCTCAGAGAGCAGCACAATGCGCGGCACTTGAACAAATTGAGACCCAAGCTCGAATGGCCAATATTCAAGTTTTTTTACCCTGTTTGGATTCATCACAACCACAATAGTTTTATCTGGCGCGTACAAATAATTTCTTTTTTCAAGAGATGTTGGCTTGATAACAATCTCACCATTTGGACGCGTTGAATTCTGGGCGATGAACGAGAAAAAGAGGTGCGGTGCTCCTGCAATTTGGCGGAACCCCGATACATCATTCCAGCCCTCCACAACATGCTGAACATTTTGCGTAATAAGTAAGTAGTATTTATCCGCCTTTATCCCCGGCGTAATGAGCGGACTTACACTTGGCGCAGGTGCTTCTTCACCGATATCGCGCGCATCAATCGATTGTGTCATTTTTTTCTTAAACGGAATGGGCTCAAACGCTTCCTGATCATTCTTTTTCACAAAAGAAAAGAACCCGTTCTTATCAACTGATGCCCGTTCGCCACGAAACATCACCACAACAGGCTCCATATCTGTTTTGTCTGGCGCAACAACCGCGCCCTGCAGGATATGGTCTGTTGCTTGAAATTCAAGTTTAACTGGTTTTTTAGCAGCAACATCTGGCGTAGCAGCAACACTGCCAACAAAAGAAAAAAGGCTTAGAAGAACAAAAAATTTCATATTCATATGGCAATCCATAACAGTAACCCCGAGGGATAATAGAAGTTTATACCATAATTTGATAATCTGCTGCTTAGTCTGCATAGATCACGCACGTTTTACCAGCAAACCGTTCACCAACAAAAAGCCGCTATGAAAATTTTGAGTACCAATAAAGAAGTATTTTTTAATTACCACATCGAAGAAACGTTTCAAGCAGGCGTGGTACTCACTGGCGATGAAATAAAATCAATACGCAGAGGTTTTGGTGCCATCAAGGACGCTTTTGTAACCGTTCACGACGGGCAAGCCTTTGTCATCAACTGGTACATCACCCCCTATTCTCATGCCTACAACAAAGAAACTACTGGCAACAACGATGGCAGACGGTCGCGCGTATTACTCCTTAATAAACGAGAAATCGACTCCATCATGGGCGCTATCTCTCGCAAAGGACTCACAGCGCTTCCCCTGAAAATGTACCTCAACGACAAAAATCTGGTCAAACTTGAAATCGGGCTCGCTAAGCACAAAAAACTTATTGATAAGCGGAACAAAATCAAAGAACGCGAATCTGACCGCGAAATGAAGCGAGAACTCAAATACCGAGCTTCATAAGCCAGAAAACCAAATCACCTGCACATGCCATACAATCAAAATGCTTCATCTCGCGGTGCAATACAGCTATGTATTTTTTATAAAGATTTATGCACAAAAACATGTGTAGTGCTGTGCGCCCAATGCAACAAGCTTCTCTGCCTACCACAAACAGATCCAATATCCCACTACTCTTCTCATCTCTCCACAGGATACGGTTCTACCACCAACCGCTAGTCTTCATACTTCGGCAACAGAAGAGCTCTTACGCATTTCACTATCAAAAAACTTATAACTGCAACATTTTAGCAGTACGCTAGCACCAGTACGCCGTAGCCCCTTCAACGGACATTATTATGAAACGTATCCATGTTGTTATTGGTGCCTTGCTGCTCATTGGTGCAGTAGGTTTTTTTGTGTACGCCACCCAAAATCAAAATGATGACCTAAGCCCACTACCTTTTGAAATTAAAGAAAAACTAAGCAAGCCAGACAAAAACATTCAGGAGACATATTTTAAAGCACGCGATGGTAAAGATCTTTTCTACCGCTTTCTTGCACCTAAAAACACAGAGCATCTTGTTGTATTACTCCATGGCTCAAGCTACCACGGCGCGTACCTCACCCCACTTGCAGAAAAACTTCATGCGCACGCAGATGTGTGCATTCCCGATTTTCGTGGGCACGGTAAATCATCCCCACCAGCTGGCACCTGTAGCTACATTGGCCAATTAGAAGACGATCTGGCTGACTTAATCAAACAGCTCCCAAAAACTTACACTAAAATAACGCTTATCGGTCACTCAAGTGGCGGTGGATTTGCGATTAGATTTGCTTCTAGCAAATACAAAGACATGGCGCACAATCTTATTTTGCTCTCGCCAGCTATCGTTACCGCACCAACCATGAACACACCTGGGGCACGCGCATGGGCTCATCCAAAGATGGTAAAAGTGGGAGAATTACTCGCACTCAACGCAATTGGTATAACGCGGTTCAACACCACGACAGTTCTTACTTTTAACAAGCCACCAGAACATTGCGACGGAACAGAAACACTGGCCTATGATTGGAACCTTGCGGTATCTATGCATCCGCGCGTCCCCTACAAAAAAGATCTTGCCGCAGCTTCAAAAAAAGCGATGATACTCGTGGGAGAAAAAGACGAAATTAACAATCCATACGCATTTGAGCAGCTGTTCCCCAAAGATCGCATAGTCATTCTAAAAAATGTACGGCACCTTGATATTGTAACACATCAAGATGCCGTAACGCAGATTCTCAAATACTTATAATTTATGCAGGTGTAGCTTGCGATGTTTCTTTTTCATCACAGACCTCTTCTGCGGTAAGCAAATCAACCAACATATTTCTCCCAACTCCCGCGTTGCTTTCACATTCTTGATCATTTTTGTGAAAGAAATACAACGGATTACTACCACCAAACGCTGGACGCTCGGTGTCTAAAAACACAACTGTTGGGTGCCCTGAATCATTGAACGTGAACACAAAGTTGCCGGCACCTTCTGAAAAATCCCACAAAGCACACCCGTCCACAACCCTAAACAGATTGATGAGCATCTTATGAAAAGGATCAGAAAGATCGCGCGTTTCGGATGATTTGTAAGTGACATATGCAGCACGAACAAGCGCAAGGAATGCATCTTGATACTCAGGCTTGAATGATACAAAATCAGCCACCACAAATAGATTTTCATCGTTCAGTGGTTTATCTTCATGCCCCGGAAACACAAACAAATATTTGTTGGGAATTTGGATGTTTTTAATGGTATATGCCGCAAGAAAGGCTTTAATCTCTTCTGCATACAATACGCGCGCCACAAGCTGCGCAGGAAACTCAAATTCGCTAATTTTTGTTCCTGGAACCGCACATGAAAGGCATCCATGCTCATCGTAAAAACCAAGCCGGTAGCCATTGCGCGCACGCATTTTCACGACGTATTGAGGAAATGCATCAAACTGAATAACCAGAGCTGTCGGACATTCATGATGAGGATTTTTTAGAATGTGTGCTGAAAATTTGGCAAGAGCGGCCTGAAAAGCCTCAAGCCAAGCATTATAGACAGCTTCCTGTTCTTCTTTTGCTTTTAAGTGCAATTCTCGTTCTTCTTTGAAAGCATCTTCTTCACCATCTTTAGGCTCTGGAAGACGATCTTTTATGGTTTTGCCTGCGTAGTCAAAATGCGGACGCGATGCCAACAATGCCGACACTTCTTCATGCAAAACAAACGCGTTTAAAAAGGAATTAAATACCGAGTCATGCAAAACCAACGCATGCTCTTTTTTTAAACGATCCGCTTCAGAAGATGCACACCAAGCAGTCATGTATTCATGGTTAGCTTTATCTGCATCACACACAAAGTTGGGCGCAAAAAGAGAAGTAGCAAGAAGCGCGCATAACAATAGTTGTAACATTTTTTGAGTCCTTAAAAAGCATTTATTTTAAAATTTTATTTTCGTCGCGACCCGCCACTGGCAGAACCTTCTGTGGTTGTATCAGCATCTTCATCATCTGAATATACGCCTTCATCAAGTGCTGGGCCAAAAATTTCTTCGATGCGCAAATCTAATCCCAAGCCCTTAAAGAAGGACTTGAACAAAGAAACAAGGCCAACACCAGAATTTACATGCACATCTAAGCTATGCATCCAATTCTCTACTAAGAAGTTATATGCGTGACTACCACCCATCGCAGGACGCTCAAGGTTTCTTACAACCATTTGTGTGCCATCTTTACGGAAGAAATAGTTAACGGGATTTTTAAAACTATACCCACGGGTTTTTCTTAAAAACTCTGGAAATTCACCGATCTTCAACATCGCATTCATAGATTGTCGAGGCTGGTTTGCTGGAACAACAAAATCTTCTTGGACCACAAACACATCCCAATCATCTAGCGGCAAGCCCTCTGTTCCAGGAAGCGGGAATAAATAATTACGTGCAACACGGACAAACGATTCATTAAGTTCGCGCATCCAGTCTTCGTAAAAACAACGGCTAACCATTTGAAACGTAAACGGGAAAGGGCTAATGGCTTTGCAACCCCAGAGGTTACAATCATTTCCCTTGTCATCATAAAAACCTAAACGCCATCCATTACGGCATAACAGTTTTACTACATAACCTTCTCGGCGAACGCCAGGAGCATCAGGAAACTTAATTTCTATGGTTATTGGGAGATTTTTTTCTGAAACAGGCGTCAATAATTGACCATTAAATCTCTCAGATTCAACTGCCGCCTTAAATGCCGTAAGCCATCCATGAATAGCAGCTGCTTCTTCAGAGGACAAACCACCAACAGACCGGTCCCGGTACACAATTTCAGGACGCTGTGCGAGCAATGCTGCAACCTCATCATCTTTAACAAAAGCAGTTAAAAATTCAGCAAATTCAGGTTCCACTTTTCCAATATGTCTGGATATTTTTAGCCCAATAAATCGTTGTGAAAGATCTGCAAGATTTTGCCAACTTCTTTCATCATCGGCACAGAGAGGATCTCCTGCTGGTCCTGAAAAAGAATCATTCCAAAATGTCTCAATGCTTCGTGGTGCTTCAACCAACGATGAAACGGCAAAAAATACACCTAAAAATAAAAGATTTTTTTTGAACATCTTAACCCCATTCGGTACAGAATCCACTAGCGCCCAGGCACCCAAATGCTAATCCCTTTTTATGCATTGCACAAGAATTAAGTTGGAACGCAAAAAAAGCTAAAAAGCTTCTTCATATGACCATAATTCCAGCATACACAAGGGGGCGAGATCCTACAAAGCCCTACAAACCCAGACGGGCAAAATCAGGTTTTATGGTGAAAAATTAACAAAAAGGGAGCTTTACAGTCTTAACTTAAAGCCGGGAAGCAGCTTTATCGGCCAGGAAGTGCCGGTTGAAAAAGTATTCAAGCACCTCGCCATCTGAGCCATTTTTAAGCTCTAGATCAATTTCATAAAGCTGGGAATGAAGCTGCTCGCAGTATTCTCTGGAGTATTTTTTCCAACCATTTTTCCAGGTAAACGAGGGAGAAAGCCCATGTTCTGCGCCTGCCGGGGTAATTTTTGCAACTTGTTGAGCCCGTTGAATGTACAAATAGGCCAGCCAGAGCTGGGTTGACCAGTAAGCCACCCAAAAAGCCTCGGGGTATTCTGGGCCAATGCGACGCCATTCAGTAAAAAAACGCTTAGAATTGCGCACCCAGAACGATTCAGACAAATCGCGCAGCTGAGAGTTGCTCGCAAGCAAGCCAAATGAATACTCTTTAAACGCATCCCAGGTCCGCTTGCTCACACAAGAGGCATGCTCAAACAGCACAAGTGCATGATCAAGGGGCATTTCAAGCCGCATTGCAAAGAGATCTTGCAGGGGAATACTTGAAGAAAAGCCTATAAGATCAGCACATTTTGCAAATTCATCCAGCGTTAACGCCTCGGGAAGTTTTACAAAAACGCACGTACTCAGCTCATCAAAGAAAGCCTTTGCTCCTTCAAAATCTTTAACAGAAACTTCAAAAAAGTACGCTTTATTAGGGTTCTTCCCCAAAACAGCTGCTAATTTTGAGCACTCCGCTGTTTTTTGTGCCTGGGTTAAAAACCCCGCTGATTCTGCGGGCACTAAAAAGTCCTGCAACCACGTCATATGCCCAGTTGTCTGTATCTCACCTGTGCTAAAAAGCCCAAGCTGTGAAGTCTGATCGTACGCGGACGCCTCCAGTTCATCGGGAATTGAGGTTGCGACCAGCTTTTGCCCGGCCTTTTTTTCAAGAACCTGGGACACAAAATCATACAAGCTGAGTTGTGGCTCTCGCACAACAAAACATATGTGAGAAAAAGAATTTTTTTTGGCTTCTAGCTGCTGCAAAAACCACAGAAACGACTGCGTCATGCAAATCTACTTTTTTTGAATTCTATTTCCGATAGAGAACATCGCAGGCTTGTTATTTGATTGCTTATGTTCAGAAGAATTACGCAGTGGCGCTTTGCCAATCGGCCTAAGCACTTCGTCATTAACGGAAGAAACTGCTTTTTTGAACATACTCATGACGACCTCAGGAGAGGTTTCATCATTTTTTTCCCACAATGCAAAGACATCGCGGATACCATTTTGGCCATATTCATAAAATTTCTGAAAGACATCCGGACCCACTGGTTTTTTTTCGCAAGTACCCTGAATTTCAATAATTTCACCAGCTGCGGTCATCACAAAATTGAAATCGGCATCAACCGTGTTGTCTTCATCTTGATCAAGATCGAGCAGTACAACGCCGTCTTTTGCGCCAACTGAAATAGCGCCGACTTTTTGAACGGTTAAATCTTGAGGAATGATGCCAGATGCACGCCATTTTTCACATGCTCTGCTCAGCGCCAACGAAACTGCCGCAATCGCCGCAGTGCGCGTGCCACCATCTGCCTGCAAAACATCGCAATCGATATTCACGGTGTGCTCACCAAGGCGAGACACATCAAAAACGGATCTAAAAACACGTCCAACAAGACGAGAAATTTCCACCGAGCGGGAATTGCGTTGAGCCTGTGTCGACTCACGTTGCGTACGCTTACGCGTTGCAACAGGTACCATTTCATACTCTGCAGTTAACCAGCCTTCACCCTTACCCCGCAAAAACGGCGGAACTCCAGCGGTTAAGGAAATTGAGGCCAACACAAGAGTGTCGCCTGCGCGATAGAGCACAGATGAAGGAGCAAATCCGAATGGATCATATACAAATGAAACCGGGCGAACCTCATCGGTTCGCCGGTTTCCGCGTCGAAAAATATTTTTTTCGTTTGCCACGATTATTCAAGCTCAGGTGCTAATAAGCGAATTCGCCCTGTTGCTGAATCGGTTGCCATTACGCGAACGGTCAACTTATCGTTTGGCTTATACTTGCGTGTAACGTCAGGTTGCTTGTGTTTAGCAATTGAAGAAATGTGCACAAGACCATCACAGCCTGGAACGATTTCAACAAAAATACCAAAATCAACAATTTTTCTGACCGTGCCTTCAAAGACTGCACCAATCTCGAAATCGCCAACAATAGCCTTAATCCAACGAACAGCCTTGTCAGCTTGCTCACCAGATCTGCCATAAACTTTTACCAAGCCACTGTCTTCGATGTCGATTTCGCACTCGGTGGAAGCCATAATTTCTTTAATGACCTTACCGCCCGTACCAATAACCGCACCAATTTTTGATGGATTGATAGTAACCGTCAAGAACTGAGGAGCACGTGATGAAAGCTGTTTGCGAGAAGCAGCCAACGTTTTTGCCATCTCATCCAAGATGTGATTACGAGCTTTTTCTGCACGAGCAAAAGACTCAACAAAAAGTTCTTTAGTTAATCCAATGCCATGCTTTACGTCCATCTGCAAGCCAGCGATACCACGTCGTGTACCAGTAACTTTAAGATCCATAAAACCAAATGCATCTTCATCACCCAAAATATCTGTGAGAACTTTGAATTTGCCGTGCCCGCCAGATACTAATCCCATTGCAACACCAGCCACAGGATCTGTTACCGGAACACCAGCATCCATGAGTGCCAAGCTTGTTACGCAAACAGCAGCCATTGAGCTAGAACCGTTAGATCCCAAAATATCGACAAGCGATCTGATGGTGTAAGGGAAGTTTTCTTTTGCTGGAAGCACGTGCTTGAAAGAGATTTCAGCCAAGTGACCATGACCAATTTCACGTCGGCTTACCGAGCGAACAGGTCGGCATTCACCAACTGAAAATGGAGGAAAGTTGTAGTGAAGCATGAACTCTTGTTCTTGAGCACCATACGCAAGCGATTCAACTTTTTGCGCATCTTGCCCCGTTCCAAGCGTTAATGTCCCCAATGCTTGTGTGTCCCCACGCTGAAACAACGCAGATCCGTGCGTTGCTGGCAATACACCAACTTCGCTTGAGATCGGACGTACTTCATCAAGAGATCTGCCATCAAAGCGGATTTCTTTTTCGTACACAAACATAGGAAGCAATTCTTTGATTTCTGCATCAATTAAGTATTTAAGGATCGAAGCACCAATGTAACCTGCCGCAACATCTGCTTCAAAATGAGAGAGAACAAATGCTTTGCAGTCACGTACAGCTGCCTTAAATTCAGCCTTGGCATGCTGCCCAACAAGCGACTTAACCATATCAACAGGAATCGCTGCTTTAACCTTAGCTTGCCAGCCGTGCCAGTCAATCTTTCCAGCTACATCAGCTTTTTGTTTGCCAACTTCGCTAATAATTTTTGCTTGCCATTCAATTTGCTCAATAATGAGAGCATGGGCCTTGAACAACACATCAATCATCTCTGCGTTTGAAAGATCTTTTGTGTATCCTTCAACCATTGAAATCCCGTCTCGAGTTCCTGCAATCACCAAAGCAGAATCAGCGTCTTTTGCGGTTACGGAGTCGGTATTAAACTTCCATGTTCCACTAACACGGTGCGCATACGCTGCAGCTACCGGCTCTTGGAAAGGAATATCAGAAAGATTAATAGCAAGCGACGCACCAAGAACAGCTAAGACACCTGATGGAAATGCCGAATCAGAAGAAAGCAATTGAGAGGAAAGCTGTACTTCTTTGAAATAAAATTGAGGAAATAAAGGACGAACAGATCTATCGATCAGGCGAGATAACAAGACCTCAGACTCTGACAATTTGGTCTCGCGCTTCATAAAACCGCCAGGAAACTTCCCGACTGAAGCTGGACGCTCGCGATGCTCGACCGTTAATGGGAAAAACCCCTGAAAATCACGTTCTTCTTCGCTCGCACACACAGCGGTCATTACAATACAGTCACCTTTACGGACCCAAACGGAACCATTTGCCTGTAATGCAACTTTACCAACCTCAACCTCAAGTCCAACAGACTCAAGAACAAATTTTTTTATCTTATTCACCAGTAACCCCAAATTCTCTCAAAAATAAACGCTTAAACTTCAAGCTTTTTACCAAGCTCTGCGTACAGCGATGGGTTTGAGTTGCGAAGATAGGTCAAAAATCTTTTTCTCTGGCCAACCATCTTGATCAAACCATGACGAGAGTGGAAATCCTTAGGAAAAACCTTAAGATGTCCGCTTACTTTACGAATTCGCGCATTAAGCAAACCGACCTGAACTGCAGCTGAGCCTGTATCTGAAGCATTTGCTCCGAATTGCTCAACAATAGATTGTTTTACGTTTTTATCTAACATTCTAAAAAAACCTTTATCACTTAAACCAAGTACCACTTTTTATGGTAGGCGCGAGCGGACTCGAACCGCTGACCCCTGCTACGTCAAAGCAGTGCTCTACCAGCTGAGCTACGCGCCTACACTATTTTTTGTTCTAAGAACCAGTAGGAAGAGAAATTTTGTCTAAACCTACTTCAAGAAGCTCTTCTTCTGTCGCACGTCTTTCAAAATCTGACCGATTGTCGCCAATATATTTTTGCCGGAAGGAAGGAATTCCAGTTCCCGCAGGAATCATTCTACCAATAATGATATTGGACTTCAAGCACGACAAGTAGTCAACCTGACCCATAACTGCCGCTTCGGTAAGCACTCGAGTTGTCTCTTGGAAAGATGCTGCGGCAAGGAAGCTGTCTGTCTCAAGCGATGCTTTGGTAATACCCATAAGCAACGGTCGAGCAATAGCTATCTTGCGAGTATCTTTGGCTAACAATGCATTCACGGACTGCAAATGGTGTCTATCGACACGATCGCCAACCACAAAGCTTGTATCACCCGGATCAACCACGCGAACTTTCTTCAACATTTGACGAACAATGATTTCAACGTGCTTGTCATCGATCATTTGGCCTTGATCGGCATACACTTCCTGTACACCACCAACCAAATATCGCTGCAATTCGTCTGGTCCCAAGATACGCAAAATGTCATGAGGAGCAGGTAAACCGTCAGTCAACTGGTCACCAGCACGAACAAATTCACCATCTTCAACGTTCAAGTGCTTGCTACGCGCAATATTGTACTCGAAAACCTCGCCATCATCGGTAGTGACCGTAATGCGACGTTGTCCGCGATGAATA
>Ga0214921_10010963_pt1 | contig 11109 bp, 19 predicted proteins | sample LL1505_MetaG_FD_177992 | JGI IMG/M metagenome (GOLD analysis project Ga0214921, IMG submission 177992) | Freshwater microbial communities from Lake Lanier, Atlanta, Georgia, United States - LL-1505 | ecosystem: Environmental > Aquatic > Freshwater > Lake | place: USA: Georgia | collected...
TCCACAACGACTATGAGCATAGTTTTACCGATGAAAATCTGTTGAAAGAATTCCGTGATTTTATAAAACAAGAAAAGAAAACTATTAGAACTTTACAGAAAGATATTAATGTTAAAGAATTAAAACAGAAATGTATGTTCTTTTTTATGAAGCTACAGGAAAACGGAATATTCGAGGTGAGTGAACGTAAGTATATTCTTATTTATACAGATATGTGTTTAGAGAGAATTCTGTAAAGAATGAAAGGAAGGAAACCGAATTATATAAAATTGAATTTATATTTTGTATTTTTAAGGTATTAAAAATGCAGAAGATAATTGTTCACGGAGTTCCCTTTCTAGTAGATAAGTTAAATAACCTATATAGTTTTGAGCAAGATAAGAAGAATCTCATTATTCTAGGAACTTATAATCCAGAAAAAGAGACCTATACACTAAAGGACAATTGGGAGGAGTTATACCAAGAGAAGTTGGACGATTATCGTAAAAACTTGAAAAATCGTGAGCGAAAGGATAATAAGGTAGAACTAAAATGAACAAGAGTTATGTCAGTCCAGATGCTATTCTAGAAACAAATCCAGATCCACGACCTATATATATACCAAATGCGGTTGCCGGTTATATAGCAGATGTTATTATAGCGATTGCTAAAAATAAAGTTAAGAACGTTGGCAAGAAGGTCTCTGGTTAAACTGTCCCATTAAATACTGCATTCGTTCTAAATCGGTTTTAAATTTGATATAGTTTGTATTATTTTGTCTAGCATTTTGAACAAAAGCATCCGTAGTTGAACGGTTTACATAGATATTATTACATGCGGATTGATAGCCAGGGGAAACAAAGGTAAAAGGTGTGCTTACAACCGTTTGGCAAATTGTTATAATATTGGACATCTACTATTATATTTTTTAATTCTGTTCTACAGAATTCCAATTAGATGTAGGATAAATACGTTGATGAAGAAACTGTCCTTGACGGAAAGAATCTCTTTCAGCATACGATACATAAGTATAGAACAGTAAGTTACTGTCATTAGTTGTTACTCTTAGAGTGCTAACATTACTATTAAACGACTGAATTCTAGTATAATCATTCCATGCTTGTTGATATATTAGCTTTTGAGACTGATTTAATGTTAAGAATCCTAATGTAGTAAAAATGGGGAAAGGGCATGAATTACTCATTCTTTTACTACATTAGATGCAAACTTATATATCAGGACCCAGAATATCTAGATTCTTAGTTGATGTTGTTTCAACACCTGAAGATATGGCACGAGGTCTAAGTGGAAGAACTTTTTTATCTCCGAGACAAGGAATGTTATTTATATTCTCAGATGTATCTGTTCATAGTATGTGGATGCCGAACATGTATTTTCCTCTTGATATTGTTTGGTTAGATTCTAACAAAAAAATAGTTAAGATTTACGAAAATGTTGAACCTTGTTCTGGAAATCACAATTGTAAAAGCTATAGTTCAATCTATCCGACAAAATACGCTATAGAATTAAATGCTTTTGACGCTTCCCGTATAGGTTTACACGTAGGTCTACAATTAACCTTTTAATGTAAAGTAAAAAGATAAAGTAACTGATTTAATTCTGCCAACATCTCATCTCTTATATTTACTAAATCAGTATCAGTTTCTTTTAGTTTCTTTACTAAGTCATTATTTAAATAATTAATACAATTTTTAATAAAACCTATAATACTTTTTTCTGTTAAATTACGTATTTTAACAGTCCCAGTCTCCGTATTCACTTTCATGCGACCATACTTTCCCATGTAAACTTCAACATATGTGTCAATTGATTTATCTAAAGATTCTATCACTTCATCCGTAGCCTTGTGTCGTGAATAAACTTTTGTCTGCCAGTGATATAACTTAATTTGCTCTCGCATGTTGAAAAAAAATTGAGTATCCTTAGCCGACATTACCTATTAAAATGTGCGATAATTGCAAAGAGATTCTCGGTTCTTGCATCTCTAGCCATGAGTCTAGTAAGTGTCCGCTAAAGAGAGCATCTTACTGTCTAAACTGTCATGACTATGGGCATGTAGAAAGTGAGTGTGTTGTTGCAGAGGACTATTTAGAATTAGAGCAACTAATTCCTAGTAAACTTCTAATAGAGTGTGGAATTCAAACACATACCCCAGTCGTGAAATCTTCTACAATTGGAATTTATGAGAAAAAAGCGGTTCCAGAATTTATAGAAGAACTTATTCCAGAATTCTACTTGAAGAAGTATAAAATTTCAAGTAGAACTCCATTAGTTGCTGTAAAGAAACTCTATGAACCAACTCCTATGAAGCCTGTGATTGATATCTTAGATAATCCTAAGGTAATCAGAGATTATCTTAAAGCTTGTAATAGTATGCCTAAAAAACAAGACCGTTCTAAAGATAAGTATAAGATTCATCTTAACAAGATTGCTTCCAAGGCAGGCTATGCTGTAGAATACATACCGATTTCTGAGCCCGAACAAAATAGATTCGTATAATAGAGGATGCTCTGTAGAGAATATAGTGTTCTACCATTTGAGCCAACAGTAGAATCTACAAGAAAAACGATAGAAGTTGATCTTCCACTAGTATCTGGAATTCCAATCGAAGAAAATTTTTTACAATGTAAAACCTCAGAATATAATAAAACTATAGAATATATAGACCAACCAATCAAAGGACCAGAATCTGTAAAACAAGCATCTATTGTATCTTTTTCATTAAAAGATATAGACAATATTGAAACGTTTAAAAATAGTTTAAGAGGTCTTAGTAAACCTATTGAAATTAGAGATAAACCATCTTTCGTTACTGACTACAATAGTTATAAAGGAACTATCTTATCTATAGTATCAACATTAACAAATAAGATTATAATCAATACCGATGACTATTTAAGTGATATTATAAATGATGCGGCGAGTTATAGTGGGAGTATACAAGCAGTTGGAACTTCTGTATATGGGATTTGTGCAAAACAGAATCCAAAAGTTAAAGATTTATTATACTATATTATTAACACTAATACTCTAGTAGAACAGATAAGAATTCTTAAGAATAATAATATTGATTTAATAATTGATATTGATTCTATTTGCACTCCTACAGAAGGTGTAACTAACACGTATGCCTCTCAACTCTGGTTAGTTGATTTTTTATGTCAGATATCTAGTATTGGAATAAAAAACGTTTTTGTAAATATGGATTCTTATTCAAATGTATATGGAATTCTCAATTACTTATATATAACTAGGAACAAAGCAGTTTTGAAATCATATAATTTTATAAAAGATATGAATATCAATATTTACGTATCAGAAAATATAAGAGAATACTTTGTAACTGTTATTCATAAGGATGATTCACTTGATAACGTATTGATAAGCGTTAAAACTCCTTTTTCAAATACTGGTTCTATCATGCGTTTAATATCTAATCAGACATATGAAGGAACTTGCGGTATGACGTTTGGTGAACTGACTTTTGATGGTTCTAAGGATGGGTATCCAATTCAAGTAAAAACCAGAGAAAAGAACTTTAGATTTTCAGCTTCTACAGTTACGCCAGATAGTAAAGAGTTCTCATTCTTAAATGTAATGTCAGAGAATGGAACTCTATCTTTTGCTATCTCTCCTATGTCAATCACAGTTATTAAGATTCCTAAGACTCAGAGTGGAGGAGCGTATTTTGAGAATATAAACGAATCAGATGAGAAAAATACAATAGTAACAATAAGACCAAACCAACTATCTGATGAGTATGATTCTATACCGACTACTATGACAATAAGAGATTTTCAAAAGAAGTATCAACCTTATATGTAGAAGGTCTAAAAAAAGAACACGATAATACAGTAAGGAGAATGCCAAATTTAACAGGAGGAAAAAATTATAAGAAGACAAAACATGCCGCTGAAAAGACTAAGTATGTCGATAGAGAAGAAGACCAGCAATTTGCCAGAATTCTACAAGTTCTTGGGAACAGAAATACTTTAGCTTACTGTAACGATAATATTATTCGTTTATGTCATATTCGTGGATCTATTCGTAAAGATATGTGGATAAATGTTGGCGATATTGTTCTAGTAAGTCTTCGAGATTTTTTACAAGATAAGAAAGATAAGTATGAAAAGGCAGATATTCTTCATAAGTATGATAGAGAATACTATTCCAAACTAAAAAAAGAAGAAGGTTTTAATGAAAAACTACTATTTACTTTAGAAACTTCTGATATAGAACAACTGAAACGTATCAAAGAAATGAAATTTAGCGCGATGGTCAGTAATGAAGAGGATATTTTTGAACATGAAGAGGTGAAAGAAGATGATGATGATGTAGATATAGACAATATCTAAATCGTAATTTATTAATTTTTAGAAAGATAAACACTTTTAGATGAATAATGATTTAACTTCAGGAAATTTTGCATCTGTTGATTTTCCGGATGCTACAGAAATATCTTTGGCAGACTATCCTATAGATTCTTATTCAACAACACTAAATAACTGTGTTATACAGCATTTAAATGAGATAAGAGAGAAGAATCCCACAAGTCACAGTATAAATCAAAATATAAATTGGAAGAAACGTTTTAGAGAATTTATATTAACAAAGAATAATAAGTTACTTGAATTTCTCACAACACGTCTTGAGAAACATCCAGTTTTGGGACCAGTTGAAGTATTATTTGCTAAATTTTCAAAGCAGACTCATACAAATAGAACAATTAAAGATGTTGTTTTAGATGTATCCGCAAATGTCTTGGAAACGATTGATAATTCTTGTGTAGAAAGAGGATGGCTACCACTTGATAAGTATGCAGAACAGACACAGTATTTAATGGATCAGTATAAGATAATAACCGAAAGAATTCTAGATAAAGAAAAACTTTTAAAGATAAAACTTGTTAATTTAGATTCTATTCAAACAAAACTAAACAGTTTAATAACATTAAATCAGAATGAACATTACAATTCTTTAATGGAGAGTATGGAAAAGTATATGGAAACTACATTTAATGAGAATAGTATTGAAGAAGACTATAATTCAATCATAGAAGAGTATCGTAGATTCTTATCTCTTCGTGATATTATTAAAACAATTAGAACAGTTGAATCAACTGAGAAAGAACCTTTATGTTCTATATGTTTTGATGATACTATTCAGTATGCGTTTGCACCTTGCGGACACACATTCTGTTCCACATGCACTAAAAAACAAGTGTTAAACTGTTCAATTTGTCGTGGTCAGATACGTGAAATTGTAAAGATCTATTTTACCTAATACGAGCGTAGTAATGGTTCGGTTTCAGATATACCTTTTTTAAAGCATCTGCTTGTTTATCGTCTAGTTCATAGATTGTAATAGCTTTATTTACAACTTTCTCAGCAACAGAATACCAGAGTATACGAAAGTAGTCTAGTGCTATTGTTTTACGATCCATTCTATAAATGGAAACAGTATTAGCTTATTTCAATTTTACACTTCATCCGCAGTATTATAAGTGCCAGAACCAATACAATCATAACATTTACCATCGCAAATAAATCCACAATAACCAATCTCAATAGGGTTCTGTTCTAGTTCATCTTGAACCATTTCATCATACTGATTTGAAATCTCTTCAATCTGATTTAGTTCCTCCTCAGTAAAGGTATATTCACAGGAATACATATCATCTTGATTGAAAGACATTTTTGATACTATCTTCTAATAAAAAGTTTTTTCAATTTTTTATATTCTATAAAAAATGATTCCAATTTTTATTTTTATACTCTATAATTAGAAATGGCCGGCTCATGTACTCGCAAGAATCGTCGCAGCAACATGCGTAAGAATCAAACGATGTCCGGCGGCAAACGCAAGATGAATCCTTACATGAAGTTCGCCAACAAACACCGTGCTGAAATTATGCGCTCTAATCCCAAGATGAAGATTCCCGACGTAGGCCGTGCTCTAGGTAAGAAGTGGCGCTCTATGTCCGAGGCCCAGAAGAAGTCTTATGCTTAAGTATTTTTAGTATAAAAAAATTTTTAATTTTTAAATACTACAATCTAATCATCTTTACAGACCCAATTATCATTATAACGTTCAAGAATCTCAACAAACTCTTCAATTCGCTCATTATCCATCTCTTTCAAAGTTGGATAGATACGTGTAAAGAGATCATAAGGATTCTCATTCTCCTTTACGTAACGCAAACACTCAATTTCACCGCTAATAACACTTGAAAGAGTATTAACAATATACGATGTATCGCTATTTTTTGATGCATTATTGATACAAGACAATACAAATCCAATTAACAGAACTCCGGAAATACCTAGCCCTAGCATTAAATCATTAGGATTAACAATATACGTATCCATTTCTATTTATATATATTTGCTATTTTTTAAACCATTAATACAAATTGGTATAATAGAGTTTTTGAATATTAGAATATGATGGACGTTGAAATGATAATTTATTACGAAAATAAAATCTATTTGGAAGACTTCTCCAGTACTGATCTATAACATGAAATCCGTTCCCGCTATTTTTTAATAACTCGTAACCTTCATGTGATCTACTATATACTATATCAATAGTTTTCTTATTTAAGAAAAAACCTCCAGTAGCAGTGACCCATTGTGTTGTAATTCCTAAAACATCATCATACGGTTTTAATTGTTCGCCCCAACGACTAAGTGCTAAAAAGCATAGAGTATATTCTATATCTTTATTTAAAAAATATGATATACAATCTTGAACATATTCTATTTTATTAATAAAAGTTATATCATCTTCTAAAACAAGACATGTATTTAAATTAGAATCTTTAAAATGTTTCATAATACCTACATGATTTTTTGTGCATTCTTCATGTGATTTTTCACCTTCTTTTACAACAAAATGATGAATTTTATGAAGTGGAGCACCAATTCTACATAATTCAACTAAAATCTCATAATACCTATCTTTACGCACATCAATATTTAATATATATATTAAATCTAGTTTATCCCAACATTTGTGTGTTTCAATATTTGTATGTTTTAAAGAATTAAATAAATATGGATGTCTATATAATTTTGAACTATGAGGAAGATAATGATACCAAAATGGGAAATTTCCGTAGATAATAACTATTTCATCATCTTTTGGTTCACGTTCTGGATCAAAAGAAGCAATTATTTTTTTATTTAAACTATAAATAAGATTATTTGATTCTAATACAATTTTATCATCAAACTCTGCAAATTCAAATTGTTTTAACCAATACTGACATCTCTTATAATCTTTCAAATTATAATTCGCAATATAAGCATTATAAAATATAGAACATTTATATCTACTCATTCCATCAATTAGAACATATTCGGGATTAATATTATTAGTTACTATTTGAGCTTCAAGAAATTGATTATTATTTATTAAATCATTAATATAATTTATAACTTCTAAAGTTATACTATTTTTTTTAATAGAATCTATAATATCTTGCTTCATTTATAAAATAAAAATATAATAACGGCTTAAAATTATCGCACGTTATATACTTAGTAAAATGGAAGTTCATAAACAAGTTCTTGTAAATAACGATAATGCATCAGTCCGCTCCTCTGGATCAAAGAATGAAACTGTTCCGTTAAGTCCTGAAGAACAAGTGAAGGCTCAGCAAGAACTTTCTCAGCTATCTAATATTATTAAAGAGTGGAAAGAAACAAATGAACAAGTAAAGACTCTAAATGAGCAGATTCGTGAGAAGCGTAAACGTCTAAAGGTTCAAGAAGAGATGATTCTACGAATCATGAAGAAACACAATATCGGTGCTCTAGATCTGAAAGGTTCTGGTGGTAGAATTCTATATCGTCGCTCCACGTCAAAGGGTGGAATGAACGAGAAACTACTGTTTGGTCTTTTATCACAGCATCTAAAATCAGAGACGGCTGCTGCTGATGCTGTAAAATTTATTACAGAGAATCGTGAAGCGAAGACTAAAGAGAGTTTGCTATACGAGAAGGAATAGTAAACTATTCCCCCCAGAGTATGAATACTGAGAAAGAATAAATGTCCGACAAATAGATGGGATTATCTGCTTTAACAAAAGCCGCTGTAGAAGGATTTACTGGTAATACTGAATCCAAAGAACGTAGGAATGCTTACGTAGACTTCTTAGCATATCTATTGGCTTTCTTACTGTCTATGATTATTCTAGGTTTTGTCGGTAAACTCTTATGGAATGATGTAATTGTAGAACTGTTTAGTATTGCTAAACCAGCTAGATCTGTATGGCATATAATTGGGTTAATGTTATTTGTTAATTTAGTTGTCCCTAGATAAATAGAATGTATGAGTATAAGAAACCATGGTATAGTTTTGGAATAATAAAAAGAATTTATTATTCTAAATCTTATGTGGTTGAATTTAGGAATGGTAATGTAAAATATCTGTATGAATGTAAGATAGATGATTTCTATTATAATTCAGATAGAACTGCTTATGTAAACGCAAAAAATTCGGCTATTAACGAGAGTGTTGTGGTAGTATATGAGAATTAGTAGTATCCTTTATACTCTCTTAACTCTTCTAGAGCAGGAGGAGTATAAGGATTTACATCACGAGGACCTCTTTTACCGCCAATAGAAGATTCACCTTTTAAACACTTCCCCTTCGCGATATCATAGACATCAGCGATTAGAGATTTATAATTCTTATCTACATTATTCACTTCAGAGTCAGATAACACAAAGCTAGTGCATAGTTTACGTATTAACTCTTTACCTCTCATGGTCCACTTATCAAACGAGAGCTCTAAATCACGAGGAGGGATTGTTTTTGCTAAGCAACGTGCTGTTGTCTCAGCAACAGGTTCTAAGTCATGAGCCGTAGAGTATTGTTGATAACGTGTTGCTTCAACAATTCCAGAAGGGCTGAGTAAATCTTTCTTCAAACAGCAGAGCTTGCTGAGAATTAGCGTTAGTTCGCGTAAATCATCTGGTCCTTCTTCAGACGTATTAGTCTTTGTTGCGAATTGCTCATAGATATCAGACGCTTCTTGAGAATCACGTAAACAGTCCGGAATACCCGCTCCTTTAGCAGGTCCAGCGAACCCTTCGTTCCTTTTGAGTTGAGCAAACCCTTCTGTATTTGATGATATCTTCCATACAGATACTATAAAGTAGACTGTAACGGCTGTTACTAAGATTGCTAAAAAAAATTGTGATCCAGCGCTTTTAAGATTCATTCCACTCTATCTTACATACATAATTTAGTGTCGGCGCATCCCAGAACAGTAGCATTCAACTTCTCTTTTAAAGACGCCTTGTTCTTCATCCAAATGTCAATATTGCGAATATTAGCAGATTCTTCTTGCTGAAGGAACAGCTTGTGAACGACGACTTGGTTCTTCTGACCGATGCGAACCGCTCGCCCAACGCCTTGGTCAATTGCCGCTTGAGTCCACCATGGGCTGTTGAAGATGATTCTGTCAAACTCTTGGAGATTCAGACCCACGCCACCAGCCTTCAGCTGGATGAGAAGCACATCTGCCTTCTTCTCATCCTCAGCGAAAGGCACTCTCACCTTGACGAGCGCCGCCTCCTTCTCTGAGCTATCTAGCGAACCAGAATACGTCTCGATGTGGCGGATCTTATCAGACTCACCAAGATACTTCTCCAGCAGAAGCATCTCGTCGTTGAAGTTACAGAAGATAATCCACTTGTGCTGCTCATGCGACTCACTCTCAATCAGTTCTTTAATCTTAATGAATTTAGTGCTCGGCTCCTCCCATGCAGGGAAGACGATATCGCTGTTTGCCTTCTTGCGGGCGTTCAGATAAACTTGCGGGTGAATGCTGACTTGGCGCAGAATCATGATAAGACGGAGAACCATCAGAGCATTATCCTTGAATGTGAGTTGCTTTTCTACGTTGTTCTGGATGGAGATATAGAAGTCCTTCTCCTTCTCGGACTCAAACTCTAGCTTGTGTTGAATCGTGATGGGTTTGTTTGGCGCGTCAGGGATTACAGAGCGGAGCTGCTCCATCGTGCGTGCGAGCGCGAACTGGCTCATCAGCTCGTTAATCGGCTTCGTCACGAGCTTGGGGTTGAGGAGAGCGAAGAGAGAGAGCACGTCATCTTCAGAGTTGACGATGGGCGTGGCGGTGAGAAACCACTTGGAGTCAGCGACCACTTGAGAGGCAACGCGGTAGTTAATCTTCTTGATCGGCTTTCCAGAGGCAACCAGCTTTGCGATCTTGTAAACGCCCAGACGCTGCGCCTCGTCAAAGACTACGCGGTCAAAGTGGATTGTTGAGACAGATGCAATCTTCTTCGCCAGGGCCTCGTAACCGATCATGTAGATGCAGGGCATGTTGGGGAAGGGTGAGGAGACGAGTTTCCAGCTAGTATTCTCGTTGGTAAGCACGTTGATGCGGCAGCGAATCGCGGTGTCCTTCCACTGGTTCATGACGGCGACAGGCAGCACCAGCAGAGTCTTCTTGATTCCAGACTCCTTGATAAGCCCTAGCATCTGAATCGTCTTCCCCAGACCCATCTCGTCGCATAGGAGCCCGCCCTTCATGTCGCCAGTCTCACGCTCTAGCATCCAGCGCACACCATACTCTTGGTGCGGCTTGTAGCCGAAGCCGCTCCACAGAGGTGTGAGAGTCTGCTTGTCCATCTTATCGCTTGGTGTATGTGTGAGGTCGGACCGGCGGCCGCGCGGGTAAATTTTTCAGTCTAAGAGAGCTGTCTCTGGGGAGGCTCTCTTGGCTCTTACATCTACCAATAAAAAAAGAGGTTGTTTTGGGGGTTTGTTAATGTTGTATTGGTATTTATGTTTACTCGTTGTCGCTGTCTGTCGTGACGGGAGCAACCTTCTTGGGGCGCCCGCGCTTCTTGGATGACGTCTCGCTGCCGCTGTCGCTCGTCTTGCGCATCGCGGTGTCGCTCTTGTAGTCAGGGTTGTTCTGTAGGAACTCAATCGCAGCCTTCACATCATCGAGAGTGGGCTTCTCGTTGCCATTCTTCTTCAGATAGCCGGCGACCTTCATGTGAAGCCCGTTGGGCATCTTCTCGCCGTTCAGAACCTCCTTTACAAGAGGCGTATACACCTCCCTCATAG
>Ga0214921_10010965_pt1 | contig 11107 bp, 14 predicted proteins | sample LL1505_MetaG_FD_177992 | JGI IMG/M metagenome (GOLD analysis project Ga0214921, IMG submission 177992) | Freshwater microbial communities from Lake Lanier, Atlanta, Georgia, United States - LL-1505 | ecosystem: Environmental > Aquatic > Freshwater > Lake | place: USA: Georgia | collected...
AGTTTGCAATAACCAATGGCTTTGAATTATTAATGTAAGGTAATGCCATCAACGTGGTACACGCAGCACCTTCAGTAACAATATCCAATGGAATAATTGTACCCTGTTGCTCCAGAAATTCTTGAAGTCCGTTATCTAAATGTTCCTTTAATGCAATAAAAATAAAATTACATTGACTATGTTTCGACGTAAGTGAATCAATAACTCTTTTAATCATTGGAACACCAACTACATCAATCATTGGTTTAGGTTTATCGTAACCACTTTCAACAAATCGCTGACCTCTCCCGGCCATTGGAATAACTATATTAATCATTTAACTCCTTATCCAAGGTAGTTCATAAACCTCATATGGAAATTTAGCTAAAATTTCTTCGTTAATTGGAATCTTACCACGCAGACGATCGGTATAATCCCTGGTACAGATACTTGTTAGTAGGTGACCACTCAATTGTGGTTCTTCACTCATGAAGTGAATATTTTCTGCACCCATGATAGGTGCAAGAATAGAGTAAAAATTATGCATGTGATTGGGATCAAACTTTGCTAACTCAGCAAACCCTTCTACCACTTGTTTATGAAGACGTTTCGGCCAGGCATAAAAGGTATCACCTACAAATTGTTGACTTTCCCAGTGTCCGTTACCTTCACGTGATACAATATTAAATTTGTCCCAGTCTAAGTTAAAGTCTTTTAAACTTTTATTGTAATGAACGTCAAACCTTGACATAATATAAAAATCAATACTCTCATCATCCTCCGTAAGTTTAACGGCAGCAGCACGGGTAGGATTTTGCTTACTGCCTTCAAAAGGTATAGAAGCAAGTCTTTTAGGGTTAAGGAGTCTGGTAACTTCATCCATTCTGTCATTATCATACGTCATGACGTATTTGTAGACAGAATGTTTTTCTTTAAGCGGTTGAATTAAGTTACGATCAATGTTAGGAAAACAATGATTAAAGTCTCTTTCTGATTTATGACCGAATGATATACCTGCAAAAATTAATGCTATGTTCATATTCACCTTTTTTATATTTATTTATGATAAATTTGCTGCATGAATGGCTCTAAAGCTAACTCCTTACTACGTGACAGATAATCCTGGTAGATAGCATTAAGTTTTTCTTCATTAGTGTTATGCTGTGTACCATAGCCTTTAGCAAAATCTGATGGGGGTATCTTAGTTTGTATTTGTAGTTTTCTTTTAACTGCTTCTGTATTATACGGTGAGAATCCATACCAAAGAACAACCATTTTTTCTGTTGTATGTGGTGTATCAAAATGTCTGCCAAGAGGATAAACATATAAACGTTTACTATGAATAACTCTTGATCTTCTTATTTTAGATGCACCATCGTTATAATGCATACCGTATGTTTTCTGTTCTACCAAAGACTTAGTAGGATCAGGAATAACATCTGGCTTACCATCTACCATTACACAACAAGGAAGAACAAGATTATCTACTGTTACAGTATCAAGAATAGAATAATCTCCAACTAAAAATTCTGTGACATTAAGACACATTTTCCACCCAGGGTATTGACTTTCATAATCAATAACTTCGTCATCGCAAAGTTTAGCATCAAAGAATTCATTTCTTGACTTAACAATAGTCCATGTTGGACATATCTTCTTAATAATCTCAACAGATGAATCGGTAGAATTATAATCGATCATAACCCCGTGATCAAAGTATTTTTTATGATGCTCTAGCCACCAAGGGAGTAAATACTCTTCATTAAAAAAATGAGTAACAACTGTTTTACGCATAATTAACTTTCAAAATTTTGGATCTAATTTATAGTCTTCAAACGACTTAGCGTTTTTATCTTTATCGGAGATTATAGCTTTATTTCTTGAAAAAGGCAAGTCAAGCATCAATGTAGTATCAAGGGGACAAATAGCACCTTCGGATTCAGCATTATGTACTGCTGAACAGCTATAGCAAAAGTGAGTTTCATCTTCTAGGGAGATAAATGCATGACCAAACCCAGGTGGTACCCAGACTTGTTTAAAATTATCTTCAGAAAGATATACCATTACATATTTACCAAAGGTAGGTGAGTTGGCACGCAGGTCAACTGCTACATCCATACCTGAACCTTTTACTACTCGACATAACTTACCCATTGGGTTATTCCATTGGTAGTGAATACCCCTGATAACATATTTGTGAGACATAGAATGATTGTCTTGCACGAACGTCACACCAAGTATTTGTTCAACAAGAGGGTTAAGAGACTCAGTAAAGAAACCACGGTGATCAGAATAAACTGGTCTCTTGATTATCTTAACATCTGGTATAAAAGGATTAGATTCAATTTTCATAATTAATATTTCTGTATAATGTTTCTTAAGTCTTGTTTAGACTGCTCATTCCATCTTCTATGTGACCCTGCTACGTAGTGCATACCCATTAGATCACCTAGTTCATTTTTAAAATAGCAATCGCCATAATATGTAGCATCTGTTTGCCAGGCCAATGTCTTAATTTGGTTATCTAATATATGTTTTCTTATTTTCCAACCAACCTCTACAAACCCTGTTGACCGGTTTTGATCTACTTCTTGTTGTGTTAGTATCCAACTCTTAGCCCGAGCAAGGTTAATGTCATAGTATGAACCAAAACAACAAGGTATGTTTTTAAAATTATCTGGATTAATATTTACCCATTGACTGGTATCCTTACCGTCGTTGTACTCTGTACCAACTGCTTTATAACCTTGTTCAAACTTGTCAATAATGTAGTAATGTATGTTATTGTTCAATATAAAATAATCAGAGTCTATAATTGATACAACACCTGTTTTACAAAATGTTAAACCGTAATCTATTGCTCTACCGTGGGAAAGACCATCAAAGGTAGGTGCGCTATTACAATACACATATTGATAGTCTTCTGTTTCTGGGAGAACCTTTTTTTCAGAGTCAGGAGTATTATCCATTACAATTAAATTGTAATGTTTTTTATCGAATCTTTTTTTAAAATTTTCGACCTGCAAATCTAATAGATCGTAATTTCTATAGATTACTGTTACATAATCAATCATTGTATTCTATGTAGTCTTTTCTTATTACGACATTAGTCGATGGGTCTTTGTAGCAATTAACAACACTATCAACTGTTGACTCAATTGTTTCAATAAACTTAAAGTCATAGTCTTTACAAAGTTTATCGGTATTGATATCGAAGTTATAAGCACCAGCAGTATTACCCTTATCCACAATTTCAATACCAAGCTTCTTACTAACATAAGTAGAAATCTCATCTACAGTAGCAGTAAAAGATGCAAGATTGTACATACCAGGAATAAAGTTATGTCTACCTTGGTAAACTATACGCTCTACTGCTCGAACCAAATCATCAATACCCAAAATAGAACGGTTAATGTGTTTGTTAGCTACTGTAATTTTACCCTCATTGAGTGCATTATACACCATCATATTAATCATAAGGTCGCGACGAATAACAGGGCTTCCACCATTAACTGTACCGAATCTTAAACCTAAAAGCTGTCTGCCTTGGGCAAGATATTTTTGAGCTGCGATATCTAGGGTAATTTTAGTAAGGTCGTAGTTATTAAGAATCTCTAACGACATTTTATTTTCAAAAGACATGTCATCTGAATTACCGTATACGGATGCACTACTTGCGTAAATAATTTTAGTATCTTTAGAAGTTTTATCTACAAGGTTAATAAAATTACGAACATTATTATGCCACGGAGACCTAACATCACCAACACACATCTGTACGCTTGAATGACCTGCTAAAAGAATAATTGTCTTGAACCGTTCAAGAAATTTTATAGTAAGTTTATTGTAATCGTTAGATCTATTACCGTAAGCTACCACGTCATGATTATGACTTCTTAAATGAGGTACTAATCGTGAACCTATGTACCCGTTACCCCCAATTACTAAAATACTCATATTATTTTCCTGTATAATTATTCAATGTTTTAATAATATGTTCTTGTTCAAGCATAGTGATCCAAAAACCGTTGGGTATACAAATTTGTGTTTCTGTAAAAGCTGTTACTCCCGGCAGATCACCTTCACGGAATTGCGTAATACTACTGTACATATCGTTTCTAAAGTGTACTGGGCTTGACACAATACCGTTATCGGTTAGATACTTGGTAAAGTTATCCTTAAGACCTGGTTTAACATGCATACTGAATAACCAATAAGAGCAGTTATTATCCCATTTAGGTAAAGCTAGTAAAGGGTTATTAACCTTATTAATATACTCTCTAGAATTTCTTCTACTACAAGCTACAGAGTATTCTGCTTTACTAATATTAGATAAACCAATAGAGGCATTAATATCGTTCATGTGATACTTAAACCCAACTTTAGTAATGTCTTGCGTACATCTAAAAGACTCATTTTTGGTTCTGTCTAAACCATACCAGCGAAGTGTTCGTGCTTCGTTTTCTGTATCAGGTGGGCATATTAAAATACCACCATCCCCTGTAGTCAAAAATTTAATTGCTTGAAAACTGTAGCAAATATAATCTCCGCGTTCTAATATATCTGTTGCATGCACGTCCCAGCAATGGGCAGCATCTTCAATAACCGGAACACCTGTTGCCTTGAGAGCTTTATAATCACAAAACTTACCAGCCCAGTTGACAGCTAAAATAGCTTTAGTTTTAGGTGTAACTAATTTTTTAACTGACTCAGGATCAATCAAGCCTGTCAAAGGATCAATATCAGCCCAACGAATTTTTGCACCGCGATGAATTGCACCAACGTTAGAGGCAAAACACGTCTGTGGCGTAGCAATAACCTCATCACCAGGTTTAATACCAATTATATCCAGAGACAGATCAATAGCAGCGGTACAGGAATTAACTGTCACTGGTCTTGTCTTACTACCTAATACTTTCCATAGTTCATCTTCAAACTCTTCTACAACAGGACCTTGACCGATAAAACCGGACTTTAAAACTTCTATAACTCTGTCTGCGGTAACGTCAGACATTCCAACTTTAAATAACGGAATCATATTGATACTCCATAAAAATTAATTTTTCGTTTTCACCTGTTACTTTAAAGTTCAGGCCTTCGTACGTCTTAAATGCTCGTGTATTGGTCTTTAATACTTCAAGCCGAATAGGTAATGACTTGTGACATTGGTCAACAAGAAACTTAAAAATAACTTTACCTAACCCTTTGTCTCTATATTCAGGTACTAGACCCCCTGTTAAGAGAAACTCATCTTCATTTTTATGAACAACTCCAAAACCAGCATCGACAATACATACACCATGCTCGATAGCATATGCAATGTAAAGATCGTATTTACGGAATGCAGTCTTAAACCACTCTTCTTGCTGCTCTGGGGTAATGTAGTCTGTACTACGAGTCATATATTCCCTACACTTATTACGTATAGTACGAAGGATCTCTGCCTCAGCAGGCGTTGTAACTCTTTTAAAAACTATCTGTGTCATAGAAACACCTCTTTAAATTTATTCATTACAGGTACCGGTTTAAATTGCTCTACCCTCTTAGTCCAATCTTCTTTAAAGTCAGGTAGATTGTGAAGTAGATAATTTAAATGACTTGCATCATTATATAATAGACCGCTATCTTTTAACATATCTAAATGGTTTAAATCATGGCCATTGTTCCAGGCAAGGACCGGTTTATTAAGCGATAAGAACTCGGCAATCGATAGACCAAAGCTCTCCCCTCTCTCCCTTGCATGAAGCATTGCATCACATGTATTAATAAAGTCTGCTTTACGCTGAACGTCGTGAATTTCGTTAATAAATTTTACGTTAGGATGAGATACGAAAGGCTCGGTACCCATCATGAGAAAAACAAACTTATCATCATCTTTAACCAGCTTGGTAATATAATCTTTTACGAATTTAATATCGAAGGTATAATAACCACCAAGACGACCAATAATGATCTGATCAGGTCTAATACCTAATGCTTCTCTGTAGTCTTTTTTAGGTTCAGGTAAATCTACGATATGCGGAACAAACGGTAACTTACCATCTGACATTTTGTTAGATAACCATTCAGAGATATATGCGTACCGATCACCATGCGGTTCATAATGCTGGAATACCGAATGAATAGCAGTCTTAGTATTAGTTACCAGATCACCTTCCTTATGACCGGCTCTGATAAAGTAAGCCATATCAACTTTTTCTTTATCTATCAATTTTTGTAATTGACCTTCTTTATAACATTCGATCTTAAATCGTTGTTTAAGGTTATGGAGTACAACGGCCTCAGTGCCCATGTCTTTTTCATAACCTAGACTCTCATTGTAAACAATTACGCTTTCATTACCTAAGACTTCTTGATTGTATCTTGCGTAATCGGTAACAGCAACAGTCGTACCACGAAAGTTTAATGTATTAGCGTGAAATAATATTTTCATAGAGTAAATGTAGTAGCAGGTGTAAAGAACTCAGTTGTAAATTCGTCTCTTGTAACTTGATCACAACGCTTGACAAACATCTCTATGTTCTCTGCCATTCGTGATTGATACAGATGGTAAATAGAATCATCAAACACTGTACCGATACCATAATAACCAAGATTGCTTAAAGGCCAAATACCCTCTGAAGAAGGCTTCTCAAAATATGTAGGCATCAATGCACGATACTTTATACCTCTTTCTTCAGCCATGTAGCAAATTTCTTCCGCGGTATCTGAACGACGTGTTTCAGTAAATGAAGGTCGACCTAGCCTGTCGTATGCTTTCTTTGAGATTGCATAGAAACCGGGTGCGGCGTAGATATGAGATTTAGGGGGGATATGATTTGATACTTGAGCAATGCCAACGAACGTATCATTTCTATTTGCGTACTTAATATATTCTAAGTAGTTCTTATTAAGAGGTATACAATCGGGTTCCATAAACACAATAACATCACTTAATGAATTATTAATTACCCATTGCATCCACATACCATGATTATGACCATCCCGGTTATCATAATTCATTGGAATCTTAAAATAATCCATAACGCGTTGATGTGCCGATAGCATATCCTTATCAACGTTGTCCCAATGCAAAGAATTAAACTCAATTTTCATTTAACATGCCTTTTTAATAAAATAATTATCTCTAGAAATTTTAATAAATTCCTGGTGTGAGTAAGTGGAAGCCTCAGTTATATTTTTAACTTGTTCTTCTGCAAAAGACACATTTTGTATATTATAAGATGCCCGGTTATTATTCCATCTTTCCTGAAGTATTGTTTTATCAATTAAATTTAACCCAGCAAGAACTTGATAGTAGTTGGATATTTTAAACATATTCAAGTCTTTGGTTAAAGATGGGTCAAATATACCCTGTTTAAATAAAGGCATGTTATCCTTTATAAAGTCAGTTAATTCGAAAGGTTTGTCTTTCCAAAATTTTGTATCACACCTATCTCCTAAATAATGCAATTGTAAGTAGTCAATAACATTATCAAAAACCTCATCCATTTCATAATTATACTTCTCACTTATTTTTTTATTATAAGGCCAAACGTCTAAACAGGCAAGCAAGCGTTGGGCTTGAATAATAGTAAATCCAATACTTTGAGCTTCTAAAGGCTCAGCAAAACTACCAGAAAGACCAACACTTACAACATTCTTTTTCCAGAACTTGTCAATTTTACCCGCTTCAAATTTTATTTCTCTTGCAGCTTTTTCGACATTTTTACCTAGTACTTGATTAATTTCTGCAAGTGCACTGTCAGCATTAATATAATTACTATCAAATACATAACCATTACCATATCTGTCTTGTGTTGGTATTTTCCAAGACCAACCTGCTGATAATGCTGTTGACGTTGTAAAAGGTTCTATTTCCAACGGATCATCAAGGTCGGTAGGAAAGGCAATCGCTGTATTGAGTGGGAGATATTTGGCTTTTGAGACCCAGTTATTATCTAATTTTTTAGATAACACTCTTCTAAAACCACTACAGTCAATAAATAAATCTCCCGGTATATTATTTTTTTCTGTAATTAATTCCTGTATATTACCATTGTTATCTAATAAAACATCTGTAACAATTGCGTCTATAAAACCAATATTTCTTAAAACGCATTTTTTAACTAAGTAGTCATTAAGCTTAAATGTATCAAAGTGAAATTGGTTGGATGGTTTAAAATTTGGAGTTATATAAACGCGATTTTTATAATACGTATTCTCAAAGCCAGGGGAAAGCGGGAAGTTTTTTGCATCTCTATTTAAATGTAAATAGTTAAACGTTTCATGGCGACCTAATCCTGAAAGACTTGAGGTAAATACAGAGTGAGCGTAGTCGGGCCCGCTACTCCAATTTTTAAATAAAATTCCTATTTTTATTGTAGCTTTTGTTTCGTATATTAATTCTAAAACATCTATACCAACAAAATTCATAAAAGACATCCAGTGCTCTGTAGAACCCTCTCCGACTCCTACGATACCTAATTCTCCCGATTTAACAACAGTAATATTTACCAACGGATATTTTTCCCGTATCATTAAGGCAGTAATTAAACCAGCTGTACCTGCGCCAAGAACGACTATATTCATTTTATTTTTCACTTTGGTTTTTTAAACGATACTATAAAATAATTCGCACTTTCATCTAAATACCGTTGCTCATCAGCTATCATTCGTGGAACTATAATATTATTTTTATCTATCTTTTGAATTGCATACTTGTTAATAGCTACTGCTGTTCTAACATTCTTATTAATATTTTGCCACCCTGACATAACAAAACCACGCTTAATAAAATTAGGAAAATAATCTGTTAGTGCAAGAAGCCAAGGCGAAGCAATTATTAAACTTCCTCCCGGCTTAAGTACCCGATAAGTTTCTTTAATGAATGAATCAAATGGATGATAATAAGAACATGCTTCAACTGACGTTATAATACTTACACTACTATCCCCCAAGGGTAGATTGGTAGCAGAAGCATTAATAAAGCTAACGTCGGCTACTTTTCTCCTACATAACGCTATATGAAGAGGATTTAAATCTATGCCAAACAAATTTTTAATATTATAAAAATCCCGATAGAAAGATAAACCACCACCTACACCACAGCTAACATCAAGAAGTGAATCAACCGATGTATTAAAGTCTACATTAACAACATCTAAAACTTTTTTATATAATAAAGCTTGATATTGCCAAGCTGCATATTTTGTACCTGGGTTGAATTCCGTTACTGCTAGAGGTAACTCATTATCGTCTAAGTTAACGTAACCATCGTTTAAAAAAATAATCTCTTCATCGTTAAAGGATTGTGGTATCCCTTTATTGAACCGAGTATACTTATTAATTATACTATTTTCATAATCGGTAAAAGTTTCTATCATAATTAATGTTTTATATAAATGTAATTACACATACAATTCGGTTTTCCCCTGGCAAGCAAAAACCTTGCGCGTGCTCATACCCGGGAAACATTACAGCATTATATTTCTTGGGTGTTGTTTTGTATAATAATTCTGTATCTTCCGAAAATATAAACGTAGAGCCGTTGGAAAATGTATTAAGGTAAAGCAAAAATACTGAATGGGGAAATTCATGATCAAAATGAGGGTCCCCGTACGGTTCAGGCATAAAAGATGTATTATTTACAGCTGCTCTATATATTCTTTTGCAAGTAATATTATTTTGAAAGCAGAAATAATTAAATATATCTAAAAAAAAGTTTAAATGTGGAGAATGTGCGACCCCCTCAGTATCTTTATCAAACGAACGTTTAACGAGAGTATGATTAAACGAGGTGTATTTGTATGAGGTAGTACTAGGTGTAAAGAACCAGGGAAAAGACGACCCTCTTATAACATTATTAATATAATGATCTTGCTCTTTTGTAATATAGCATTCACGTTCAATTATATCCATAGCGGGTACTCGTAATTTTTTTCACTTCACTCTCAAATATATATCTATTTAATATAAAGGCATTAAAGATCTTTACAGTTAATGGCCCGTATAGTTGAATTAATATTTCCCGATCTTTAAGAAGAAGGATTGTAGGTATGTTATGAATCTTATATTTTTTAAGTATTTTTTCAAGTTCAAAATCTTTATCTAAATTATCACAAAGCACCTCTTCAATCTTGAAAGGTACTTTATCGCGCACCTTATCTATTACTTTCATAAACTTCTTACTTTCCCTGCACCACGTGGCGTGAAATACTAATACTTGCATCCTAAATACCTAAAATAAATGGTACGAGCGACCGGAATCGAACCGATACGCATTACACGGCAGATTTTAAGTCTGCTGGGTCTACCTATTCCCCCACGCTCGCCTGCTAAATAAGTATATATTATAACTACAAACCCTCAATGAATCCATACAATATACTGGATGTTTCGGTAACTGCTTCCTTTGAAGAGATTAGGCAAAGATACAGAACTCTTGCGCAAATGCATCATCCTGATAAAGGCGGGGATGAGGAGGCGTTTAAACGCATAAAATTAGCATATGAAATACTAAGTGATCCAGTCCGCAGAAAACAATACGACATTACTGGGGAGACCACCACAACGAATGCTAAAGATGAAGCCTTATCTAATATTATACAGATAATACTTCATGTAGTACCAGGGTTCAATGCAGATCAAGATGACTTAATTGCCATTGCAGAAGGTGAGACTAGAGCAATGCTAGATATGGTGAATAAAGATATTAATAATACTGAAATGCAAATTAAAAAATTTGAAGTTGTATTAAAAAAGCTTCGAATTAAAACCGCTGGTGAAAATATTTTGGAAAATATAATTGTAAAACAAATTCAGATAAGAAAAAAAGACTTAGTGGTATTTCATAAAAATGTAAAAGTCTGTATGCTTATGTTAGAGATACTTAAAGATTATGAATATGGATTAATGAATCTTATATTTGAATCACCACCTGTAGAATAATTGGTCCGGCGACCAGGAATCGAACCTGGATTGATAGCTTAGAAGGCTACTGTTCTATCCATTGAACTACCGCCAGAAAAATGGTGCCCCAGAGGAGACTTGAACTCCTAAAATTTGGCTTCTAAGACCAACACGTATACCAATTCCGTCACCGGGGCAGAAGCACTCTTGTTTGGATTCGAACCTTGTTCTAGTATTG
>Ga0214921_10010966_pt1 | contig 11107 bp, 12 predicted proteins | sample LL1505_MetaG_FD_177992 | JGI IMG/M metagenome (GOLD analysis project Ga0214921, IMG submission 177992) | Freshwater microbial communities from Lake Lanier, Atlanta, Georgia, United States - LL-1505 | ecosystem: Environmental > Aquatic > Freshwater > Lake | place: USA: Georgia | collected...
ATCAGAGTGTAAATTTGAATCATTCGCACGTCTTATAGAATTAATATTTTTTGCTAATTTACGTGCTAAATCAAATTTATGTTCATCAGATTTTGCTTTAAAATCAGATTTTGCCCCCAACCATACATATTTTGTTTTGCCTGTAATATTATCTTTCCAAGAGGCGAGCCATTCCAATGTATTATCGTGAATTATTTTGCCCCATTTATGATTTTTATAAAAAGATGGTAATTCAGGCACAGGTGCATGTTTATCAATATTAAGTGTAATATCTTCAGGATAAATTCTTTCTTTAATTTTTCCTGCTTTAGGATGACAACCGCGACCCAAAAAGATTCCGGGTGGTTCCATACGAAAATTTCCGACAGGTTGTTCTTTATCATCAACAATAGCGATTTTATATTTTAATTCCTCTTTATCCTTTTTTTCTTTAATAATTTTCTTTTCTTCTTTAGACATATCATTAGTAATTTCTTTTTGTTTAACAATATGTTTAATAATTAGTGAAAAATCGCATTTATCAAGATCAGTAATTTTAATATTATTTTTTTGAAGATATTTTTTCCAATCATGGAAAAAGTTTTTATTAAAAACTTTATTTTTTACATATTCAGTGTCAACAAATTTAGCATAAATAGTAGCATATTCTTCTGATTTTTCATCTAATATTATTTTCATTCCATCATAAATTATAGGTACATGGTGTGGTTTATATGGTTGAGGAAACAATACTCCATTATGTTTAAAAGTTTTCCATTTTGCTTTATCATTTTTACCACCGAATTGTAAATTTATAAAATAATTAAATAATTTATTATCCATTAAATATTATAAATAAAAAGTTTTTTATATTTAGTAAATAATTATGGATGAAATAAATACAGGATATTTTAAAGTTATAGATAATAAAAATATTTATGTTATTGGAGATATACATGGAGATTATGAAGTATTTACACATATATTAGTAGATTTGGCTCAAGTATGCAATGTTGAAAATAATAAATTAGTATGGAAAGAAAATAATGATAGTATAATAGTATTTTGCGGAGATGTTATACATAGAAAAAGATTTATAGATCATGTATTAGATGATGAAAATTCAGATATACTTATTTTAGATACCATATTTCAATTACAAAAAGATTCAAAACGAAATAATGGTCGTGTTATATTAATTGCAGGAAATCATGAAATTATGAGTATAATAAATCCAGAAGATTTATCATATACAAGTGAAAAAAATGTTAACGATAATGTTAAATTTTTTGATAATAAAGATAGAGTTAATGAATTTATTAATAATAGTTATGCATGGGTAAAAATCAATGATACATTAATAGCACACGGTGGTTTATGTAGTGATTATTTAGGAACTATACAACATTATAGTGATATAATTAAAAATTATTCTAAAGATGATAATAATATAATAAGTACAGTAAATAATATTTATAGGAAATTTTTTATAAAAGAAACAGAAGACGATGATATAAAAAAAATAGGTTATTCATTATTTGTAGAATATGATTTAGATAATAAATTTAAACATAATATGTTTTGGTGTAGAGAATGGGGTTATGATGAAATTGATTGTGAAAATTTTAAAAATAATTTAGAACAAATTGATTGTAAAAAAATGATAATAGCACATTGTCCGCAATTTATGTCACCTAAAAAACCCAAAACAATAACTTTTCAATGTGTAAATGGTGAAAATAATAATTATAATTTAGCAAGATTAGATTTAGGAATGTCAAGATGTTTTGATTATAATAAAGAAGATCAATTTCTATTTTATTTACAACATAATCATTATAGAAAAATGTCAATTTTAAAAATATTTTCCAAAAATAATAATATGATTTTATCTCCTAAAAATATTATTACAAAAAAATTATCAGCAATTCAATATGTTCTTATCAAAAATGGTTATACTATTGATAAATGGAAAGAAAAAGGTTTAGAATCAAATTGGTTAGGGTTTTCTTATATAAAAGAATATATTAATACTATGAAAAATAATAAAAAAACACATGAAGGTGGTATGAATAATACTAAAGATGTTTTTGAAAAATTATTAGAACCTGTTTTTAATAAACAACTTAAAAAAGAATTAATGTCTATAAATTATTAATTTTTATATTATTATAAAAATTAAAAAATATTTTAAAATATTATATTATCTAATATTATATAATATATTATGTAATGAGTTCAATTAATGATATAATACATAATATTTTGAATACTAATAATGAAATATTTATTTTAATCGGAGCATTTATTTTATATCTATATGAACATGATAAAAATAATACAGGTTTATTTATTAATTTAGTAACTTTATGTTTTGTTATAGCATTATTTGATGTTATTCTTAAAAAAATTATTTTATTTGATGTTAAAGGAGATTATTATAAATTTATTGCAAATAGTGTAATAACTATAATTACTATCAATTTGTTATTTTATATTATTAATAATTCTACTGATAAGATAACATTCCAAAATCTTTTTAATACTATAATTGCTATATTATTTTATGAAGTTATCATTTTCAAATTATTTAATTATAATAATATTCTCGATTGTAAATTAAGAAATATTACAAAAATTATTATGCGACTTGCGACTGTTCATATATTAACCAATTATCTTAATGATAAACCATATGATCAAGAATGGTTTAATTTTGCTTTTGCTCAAATATTTAATTTTAGTTTATCTGCTGTTATGTTTCAATAAGTTAATTTATTCATTAAGTTTTTCTACACGTCGAATATATTTCTTTTTAGCATCACGTTCTGACATACCTTCTAATGCTTTCCATGCTTTCCATTTTTCTTTTTCAACCAAGTTAAATAAACCCGGTTTATCAGTTTTACAATCACCCTCAGTGGCTTGTTTATATAAAGCATATAATTCTAATTTTTGTTCATCACTTACTTTGGCTTTAATTTTTCCATCACGTACAGCCTTTGCTGCATCACGGAAATCGTCGTCAGTACCCATTATAATTTATAATATATAATATAAATTATATTTTTAAACTTATATTTTATTTAAAAAAAATTATTCTTCATCTTCATCATCTGAAATTTCAATGGTATGCTTAACCTGTGGCTTTGCCTTGACATCATCATCAGCATCATCCTTTGATTTACCCTTACCCTTTACTGGAGCCTTTGGAGCAGCAGCCTTAGTCTTACCCTTTACAGGAGTCTTTGGTGCCTCATCTTCAGATTCCTTGGTTGATTCAACCTTTGGTTTTGCTTGAGCCTTAGCCTTTCCCTTTGCAGGAGCCTTTGGCTTTTCTTCTTCAGCATCAGAGTCCTTAGTAGATTCAACCTTAGCCTTTGCCTTTGGAGCAGCCTTAGTCTTTGCAGGAGCCTTTGGCTTTTCCTCTTCATCTTCACCTCCTTCATGAGTTTCCGAATCATTATCACTTCCCTTAATACCAGCACATCGAGATGCACCAGTAATTTCACGTAAAACGTTCTTAGTTTCAGATGAACTCAGTTTATAAATATGTCCAGAAACATTATGCTCTGTCATCTTTTCAGTAATTGCTTGCATTAAAACATCTACAGTATGATTATTTGTTCGCACAAATGAACCACGTAATCCAGAACCTAAATATTCCTTAGCATGTTCATATTCTGTTTCCATATCAGAATCTTTTGAAAATACACGTACAATACAGTTTCCAGCAGCCAATGCACACTTAGTTTGTCCCTTGTAAAATACAGAAGCATAAACCCATGGAGCCTTAGTAGTCTTAGACATTTTATTTAAAATTAGCGTTATTAATTATGTTAATTCTTGCTTTTTATATGTTTTTACCAACATACTCTTTTTTTATCAATTTTTTATGGTATAGGATATTATACTATAATTATACACTATTAGTGGTATGTTGGCTAACAGTGCCCTTCATACCTAATGTAGCATTAACAATGCTTTTTATGAGCCAAGATGCCGTATCACATATATTGAATAAAGACCATCCACTGCATTTTTGTTCAATATTATCTAATTTATCACGGGTTGGCATGCATTTTTCGAACATTTTTTTATATTACTATAATATAATGATAGTTTTAATATTATTTATAATATATTTGGTCTTATTATATTTAAGTTATAATAAAAAAGAAGGATTCCATAATACAATTATTAATGAATTTTATACTAATAAGCCGAAAATATCAAGTTATAATATAAAAAACAAAATAAAGTATACCTTAAAAAGTGGAGAATGTTTATATATTCCAAGAAATTGGCATTATACTATAAAAGCCTACCCAAATACACGTGCATATAGTGTATGGTTTAATAAATATTATAATGGAATACCATACAAATTAGATGAAATACTGGATATAGATCTTGCAAATGATGTTATAAATAAAATTTTAGCAACTAAAAAATATACAGAAGTCTATGAACAATATAAACATATTACAAAATATAAAGAAGAAGATGATGATAAAAAAACTTTATGTATTTTAGATGCAAATTATTCACATTATAGATATATAATTGATAATTTATATCCATATTTAGAAATCCCCCAAATATTAACTGATATGAAAATAAATAAAGAGAATTTTAATTTTTGGTATTCTCAAAATGGAGGATATAGTGGCTTACAACTTAATAGATTAGATAGTATTATATGTGTATTAGATGGATTTACAGAAATTATTTTATTTAATAATAATATATAATGGATTTATTTTCAAGCATCGAGAATTTTGCCAGTGTTCAGGATTATGAAAATCTTGAGGATTTTGAAGATATCGGAGATGTCGAGGATTTTGCACAAATTACTAAAAAATTAACCAATCCTGATCCTCTAAAACCAAAGAAAACAACTGGAACTCCTGCTCCAACTCAGGCAACTGCACATCCTGCTGTCGCTGCTGCAGCAAAAACTGTTACAACTACTACGCCAGCATCAGTAACTACATCAAAACCTGTTACAACTACTACAACACCAACAGTTGTAACTACACCAAAAACGGTTTCAACTGTGACACAACCAGTAGTAGTAACTGCATCAAAACCCGTAGTAGTAACAACAACACCAAAACCAGTAGTGGTAACTACTACTCCTATAGTAACTACTACTGCACCTGTTGTTACAACTAATTATACTACTGAAGATACATCTGAAGATTCATCTGATGATTGGTTTGGATTATCTATATTAGAAATGATTTTAATAGTAATTATTATTATGTTATTGATTTTATTAATGAGAAAATAATTTTAATTATAAATTATTTTTTATAGTTATATAATAATAATGAGTGATAGCAGACACGCTACCTTTGAAGGTTTCCATTTATGGACTAAATCACAATTTGAAAAATTAGGATGGATGTTATTAGCCAAACATCATTACGAGTCAGAAAAAGATGTAAATAGAAAACAAGCATTATTAAATAAATTAAATGCATATAAGGAAGGAGTAAAATATTTATATAATGAATTATTAAATGCAAAATTTAATGATCTAGATAAACAAGAGGATATTAGAATTTTACGAGATAATGTTGAAATTTTGATGGCAGATGCAAATCGTATACTAAGAACTGAACCAAAACAAGAAGGTGGTGCAAAACGCAAAGGATCTAAAAAGATATCAAAAAAAATATCAAAAAAACGAGGATCTAAAAAATAATTTATAATTTAATAATACATAATTATGATTAAATTATAATAAAAATATAATAATATATAATGTTTTTATCAAAACTACCAACATTGCAATTTCCAATACCATTATTAGGAAAAATTGCGTTTGTTTTTAATCCAGAAGATATAAAAGAAATTGGAATAAATGAAAATTTTTGCAGATTAGCAACAACTAAATGTCCAGTGACATTTGTAAGAAATTTAATAATTCAAAAAAGCAATGAACTATTACCAATAGAAAATAATAATTATTATCATTCAAGTTTATATGATAATGATGATAAAAGATATCTTAAAACTGAATATATTGAAAAAGTATTAGAAAAACGATGTAATAAAAAAGAATTACATAATATTCGAAAATATATAAATATAAATAATAAAGACAAATTAAGAGAATATATGTTATATATTGTCTTAAGAAGAATTCTGCAAAATAATGATATTCATGATTTAATAAATGATATTATACTTAATATAAATAATAAAAATAATTTAGAAGATTTATGTAAAAAAGTTATTGAAAACAATGATAATGTACCATTAATTGAATTATTATTTATGATTAAATTATTATACGATACAGTCCCTGATTACCTTTTTGATATTAATACATCAAAAAAAAATTTAACACAAAAATCTCCATTACCATTTGTAATAAGAATATGTAAAAATGATACAATTATAAATAATATATTATATACGAAAGATTCATATGTAATATTAATGATTGCAAATGCTGCAAAAGAATTAAATGATTATAAATATGTATTTGGAACTGGAAGTAACTTTAGATATTGTAGATTTGCAGATTTTTTTGTTGATTTAGTAAATAGATTATAAAAATAATATATATTATATTAGAAAAATAATAATATAAAGATATAAATCGTTAATATATTAACAATGACAAAAGATTTATATAATACATTGGGCATTTCTCGTTCATCAAGTCAGGATGAAATTAAAAAAGCATATAAAAAGATGGCAATTAAATGGCATCCAGATAAAAATCCTGATAATGTAGAAGAGGCTACTAATAAATTTAAAGAAATTACAGAAGCATATGAAATTTTGTCAGATGATAAGAAAAAACAAATTTATGATGACATGGGTTATGATGCAGTAAGTGGATCTGCAGGTCCAAATATGGATATGTCAGGAAATTTTGCCGATTTAAATGAAATGTTTGGAGGTGCATTTGGTGGACTACCATTTAATATGTTTGGAGGTAGACGACAACAAGAAACCAAAAATACAATGAAAATGAATTTAGACATTACATTAGAAGAAGTATACAAAGGATGTGTTAAAAATATTTCAATTCCAATTAAAGAAAAATGCGATACATGTGAAGGTTATGGAACAAATGATAAAACGAGTAATTCATGTAATCAATGTAAAGGAAGTGGTTTTGTGATGCAAATTAGTCAAATGGGAAATATGATTCAACAACGTCAAGTATTGTGTAATAATTGCAAAGGTAGTGGAAGTAAACGAAAAGAAAACAATAGTTGTAAGAAATGTGATGGATTTGGAACAGTTGATGGTAAATTAGAAAAATCAATTACAATTAAACCAAATTTTGATTACACAACCAAATTTCCAATGAAAGATAAGGGAAGTTATAATGTTAAACTTCGAGTACATGATGACATTATTATAGAAGTGAAGATTAATGATGATAAATTCAAGATTGCAAACAAGTATGATTTATATTATGAACATAATATTGAAATAAATGATGCATTAACAGGTAATGGACATAATTTAGATCATCCTATTAATAAAATTTTTATTGAATCAAAAGATGTTATTAAAGATAAAGATTTACGTGTTATTAATGGTTATGGATTGCCATATGGAAATAATAAATATGGTAATCTAATTATTAAGTATCTTTATATTTATCCAAATAGATTAATTAATACAACTAATAAAAAGACATCAGAAAATAAACATGTTTATAGTATTAAGTATACTCAACAACAAGATGATGAAGATGATGATAATCATCATGGAAGACAGCAAGAATGTCGTACACAATAAAAATATAAAAATATAAAAATATAAAAATAAAATAATAAAATAATAAAATCATAATATTTAGATAAAATATTTTATCTAAAAATGTTTTAATTTTTAATAAGTTCAGCCATAGCCTTTTGAATTTCTTCTGCACTCATATTTTCAATATTATTTAAAATATATTCACTTTTGTCACTATCGTCTTTTTTTTTATTTTTATTTTTTTTATCAGATTTTCTTAATTCACTTGATGAATCATCATCTGAGGATGATTTAATTTCAATAATATTATCATTATCAATATATGTTTCAATACTTTCTTCACTATCGTAATAAATTTCACTATTACTTTCTGATTCAGAATCTGATTCAGAATCACTATGACTTTCCATATCATCCTCATTAAAATTCATAGTAGATAAACTTTGTAACATATTAACAAGATTATTTAATTCTTTATTATTTTCATCTTTAGGAATTGTTTTTAATAGTTCATCTGTAAATGATTTCATATTAACAGGTTCATCATCACTATCAGAATCTTTCTTAGATTTCTTTGATTTTTTGCCATCAGATTTTTTAGGATCTTTTTGCATAGATGTTAAAAGATTACTCATCATCAGTGAAAATTGTTTTTCCATTTCACTTAGATTTACTTTATTAACTTGTTCATCATCAGAAGAATCATTATCTTTTGATTTGTTAGATTTAAGGTTTTTTTTATTTTTACGGTCTTTATCCATATTTAATATAATATAGATAAATAATAATTTTTTAAACCCTTTTTATAAAATAAATAATTTTTTAATTAGTCTATAATCTCTTTTTGTATAATCAGCATTCATAAAATTATTAATAATTGCAATCAAATCATCTTTTTTAATAAAATCGTATTTAATATTAATTTGTTCAATAAAATAACTATAAACTTTATGAAAAATATCTTTTCCATAATTTTTTTCCATTTTATTTTTAAATTCTACAATTTTATGACAATCTTTAATATTCTTTAATCCGTTTGTACGTAAACAAGTTGCTAATTGTAAAATTAAAAATGCATCTTTATTTCCATGTTTTAAATCATATTCTTTTGCGATTTCATCCATAACATTTGAACACGATTGATAACATAATGTATCTAAAATACAAATTGTCATTGGAATAAGAATATAAGTATTTGGATAATTATCATTTTGATATATATGACTTTCTAATTCCAATTCAATAACTGGATATGTTTTAACAATTCTACATTTATAATTTGGATATTTAGCACAATACATATAAATATCAATAATCTTAATATTATTATTATTATCTATGGTTAAATTACCTAATTTAAAATCAGTTAACAATTGTTTACTATTTGTAATAAATTTAGATATTTCATAAAATTGGAATAATATTTTTCTTAATATATCAATAGATAATTCATTATTTCTAACATAAGATCTTAATGTTTTTCCACCATATTTCATAATAGAATAATATTTATATCGATCACAATCAGGGATATTACCAGTATACATATAATCTATAATGTAACGTGAAATATATGATGTTTTTAATGATATATATCGTTCAAGTAATTTATTGGGTAATTCATTATTAGATAATTTTAAAATTAAATCACGACCATCCATACTTACTCTAAAAACTCTACCATATGCACCACTACCTACATATTTAATATTATTAATACTCTTTTTTTCTGAAATACTCGATAAACTATGTGATTCGTCATTTTCATGTTTAGATAACACATATTTAAAAAATAATATTTTTCTATCAACTGCTTGTAACTTTTTACCTTTTATTAAAAAATTAAAAAATGTAAGAATATTTTTTATATCTAATTTATTTTTAATCAATGATTTAGGTGGAATATTTTTTATATCTTCATATTTAAAATTTCTTAAATTTGCTAATCTCATTATATATAAATATTATATATAATATTATTGAAATAAATTTTATTTATATTATATCTAAAATCTAAAAGTATCAATTATATCATAAATAGTATCAAATAAAGAGGCAAAATGAACATATAATGGATCATAATCTTTTATAATGTCAAAATATAATTTAGAATTTTTAGTATCTTTAACATTCCATATAATTTCATAATCATTGCCACGTATAAAGTTATTACTTATATTTTCACCTATATATGAAAAAATTATATCTTTATTATCAAAACTTATTTCCTTAAAAATAATATCATTTATATCATCTTTAATCATAAATATAGATTGAATATTATCATCATATATAACTAATTCATCTAAACAATTATGTTTTGAATAATCATTTATAAAATCGATTTTAACATCATTTATTTGTATTTTGTAACATTCTTTTATATCATTTATTGTAAAATATAATTTGTTTATATCATTACTTTTTGAATAAACATTATTTATTTTGATATATACTGATGTATCAATAGTAGTTGAATTTGTATTATTATTATTTATAATATTATCATTATCTTTATTAGTAAACATAACTATTAAACCTAAAAATATTACATTTATAATATTGTATAATTTTTTCATTCTTTATATATTTTAACCATTATAAAATTTTTTAATATAAAATTATATTGTTATTATACTATTATTATTCTTTTTATTTTAATTTTGAATGGATATGGTAATTGATAATGATGATGATATTAATAAGTTTTTTAATAATTTTTTATCTTCTTTAATGAATGCAGCAGAAAATAATGTAAATATATCACCTGAAAATATTAAATTAAATGATAATTTATTTGTGAATAAATTGTCAGAAGAAGGGAATATTAAAGAATTAGAAAAATGGTTAAGTTCACAAATAGATCAAAATGGTATTTTAAATGAAAATGCATCAACATTTTTTACAGAAGATGCAATTGATAAAGCATCTAATTTGTATAGAATTGATGTTTTAGAATGGTGGTATAATATGAATCAAGCATATAAATTACAATTTAAGTATTCAGATAGTGCATTTGAAATGAAAAAGAATGATGATATTGAAAAATATATTAAAACATTAGATTGGTGGCATTCAAAGGATAAATTTACAAATAATAGTGATATTACATCATCATGGTTGCAATTTATGACAACAGAAAATCAAGACGATTTTATTAAATTGTTATCATGGTATAATCAAAAAAATATTAAACTAGCATATCGTTTTAATTTTATTAATGTAATAAAAATGTTAAATTTAGACAAAATTAAAAAATATTTAATTGAAACAAAGATGGTTCCAGATGCAATGTTAGAATCAAAAAATAATCCATTTCAAAGTGTTCATCCTATTTTTAAATTAGGTAATATGATGCCAATGATGATGCAAAATCATGACCATAAGGATG
>Ga0214921_10010967_pt1 | contig 11105 bp, 10 predicted proteins | sample LL1505_MetaG_FD_177992 | JGI IMG/M metagenome (GOLD analysis project Ga0214921, IMG submission 177992) | Freshwater microbial communities from Lake Lanier, Atlanta, Georgia, United States - LL-1505 | ecosystem: Environmental > Aquatic > Freshwater > Lake | place: USA: Georgia | collected...
TCCAGTTGTTCTATTGGCCGATGTGCGAAGCGTTGGAGTACAAGGCGATGGCCGCACTTACGGCCACCCGATCGTGCTACGTCCGGTTTCCAGCGAAGATGCGATGACCGCTGACTGGTCTCGCGTGCCTTACGAGGTTTTAGCCAAGATTTCTACGCGTATTACCAATGAGGTGCGCGAAGTAAATCGGGTCACTCTGGATATTACTAGCAAACCCCCAGCAACAATCGAGTGGGAGTGACCTTAGTGGTCGTTATTATTTAGCCATTATGAAACGCACTTTAGTCATCGCAACTGCAGTTTTATTGGCAGTCTCACTTGCGCCAGCAGTTTCAGCATCATCTCCAGAACCAGTGAAGTCTTGTAGCAAAATTACAGCGAAGCCGCACGCAGCTCCATCAATTGCGCAACCAAAAACTATTGCCAAAGTTTTACCAACTACTTTCACCTTCGTCACTAATTGCGGCGATATTGTGGTCGAAACTGTTGGTGATAAAGCTCCACAGACTTTAACTGCACTAGCAACACTAGCCAGTAAAGGTTTTTATACAGCGACACTTTGTCATCGCTTAACTACCCAAGGTTTATTTGTACTGCAGTGTGGCGACCCAACAATCTCTGCTAAAGGCGGTCCGGTTTTTAATCGCAAACCTTGGACCGGAATCCCAGATGAGAATTTGCCGGTTGGTGAGAAAATTACTTATCCAGCCGGAACTATTGCAATGGCTAATTCTGGCAAGAATACAAATGGCAGCCAATTCTTTTTTGTTTATGAAGATTCAGCGTTAAACCCTTACTACACAGTGTGGGGGCGCATAACTAGTGGGTTAGAAATACTGCGTGAAATTGCAGCAGTTGGCGCTGTTAAGCAAGGTAAAGATGGCAAGTATTATTACAACGGAGATGGCTTCCCAATTCAGGCAGTCGAGATTCGCCGCGTTATTGTTCGCTAGTTTGTATTTACAATCTTAAAAGCTTCAGCAATTACTCCATCAGCAAAACCACCGTTGGCAGCATTGCGCATACCCCATTCACGCAACATATTTTCTAGCTCTTTATTGTGCGCAGTTTGCGATGCGTGGGCCTTCAGTACCTTAACTTTTTGGGCAAAAGTTTCAGTGATATCAACCCAATGATCTGGTTGTGCATGTCCCATAACCCAAACTTCTTTAACTCGCCAAGGCTCGAAGCCAGCTTCCTTTAAATCAGTAAAGGCAAAAGGGTTTCGAGCATCTGGATAAACAGCCTGTATTGCTGATTCGCCAGCAGCTAAGTGATCTGGGTGGCTGGCACCGATACGATCCCAATTTCGTTCAGGGCTCTGACAAACCAAGCGATCTGGTTTAAAGCGGCGAATCTCGCGCACAATATCTTTACGTAACGCAATTGTTGGTTCGAGCCAACCGTCGCGATAATTCAAAAATGTTATGTCGGTAACGCCAATAATTGCGCCAGCTTCACGTTGTTCGCGTTGACGAACCTGTGGCATTTCCTCCATCGGGATTCCGGATTCTTCGCCACCTTGATCGCCATTTGTACAAAGTACATAACCAACTTCAATGCCAGCTTTCACCCATTGCGCGATAGTTCCCGAAGCACCAAAATCTGAATCATCGGGGTGGGCATTAACAACGAGAACTCGCTTGATCTCACTATCGGCGATCGGTTCCATGTGTCTGCTCCCTTAAAGAATTCTGTCGCCGTAGCCTAATAGACTGCGCGCCATGAGCGGCACCGAAATGAGCAATGACCCATTGATTGCGGGGCTTAATCCGCAACAAAGTGCTGCCGTAGTTCACGCTGGGGGGCCACTTCTTATTGTGGCTGGCGCTGGTTCAGGCAAAACTCGAGTTTTAACTCGACGTATTGCTTATTTAATGGCAAGACGTAACGCAACCCCATATTCAATTCTGGCGATTACTTTCACCAATAAGGCAGCTGGAGAAATGAAAGAGCGCGTTAAAGAGCTAGTCGGCCCAGTTGCCCAATCAATGTGGGTTTCCACTTTCCACTCGGCTTGTGTTCGAATCTTGCGCCAAGAGGCAACTCGATTGGGTTATAGCAACTCTTTCTCAATTTATGATTCGGCCGACAGTTTGCGCCTGATTACCATTGTTTCGAAAGATTTAAATCTAGATCCAAAGCGTTATCCGCCACGTCAATTTCAATCTGTTATCAGCAATGCCAAGAACGAATTATTGGGGCCGGCCGATTATTTAAATGCCGCCACTAATAAATTCCAAGAAGTTGTAGCAGATGTTTATTCGCTCTATCAACGTCGGCTACAGCAATCTAATGCAATGGATTTTGATGATTTAATTTTAAAGACAGTCGAAGTTCTACAGCGTTTTCCCGAAGCGAAAGCTCGTTATCGTTCGCGCTTTCGCCACGTATTAGTTGATGAGTATCAGGACACTAATCATGCGCAATATATTCTGGTGCGCGAATTAGTTGGTAGCGACCTTGAGGGTCTGCCGTCAGCCGAACTTTGCGTAGTGGGCGATGCCGATCAATCTATTTATGCTTTCCGAGGCGCCACGATTCGAAATATCATGCAGTTCGAACTTGACTACCCAAACGCCACCACGATTTTGCTCGAGCAGAATTACCGTTCTACTCAGAATATTCTTAATGCGGCAAATGCGGTTATAACTCAGAATGAGTCGCGCAAAGAGAAAAACCTTTGGTCACAAGCAGGTGCTGGTGCGCCTTTAGTTGGCTATGTTGCTGAATCCGAACATGATGAAGCTGAATTCGTAAAAGATGAAGTTCGTTCTCTAATGGAAAAAGGTCTATCAACACCTGGCCAAACTGCAGTTTTCTATCGAACCAATGCTCAGTCTCGCGTCTTTGAAGAAGTATTTATGCGGGCGGCGCTACCTTACAAAGTAGTGGGTGGCTTGCGTTTCTATGAGCGCAAAGAAGTTAAGGATTTACTGAGCTACTTACGCGTAATCGCAAACCCCGAAGATGAAGTTTCGTTGCGCCGGGTGATTAATTATCCAAAACGTGGAATCGGCGATCGCGCACTTGAAATACTTGAAGCACATGCTAAATCTCGCGGTTATTCATTTTGGGGTGGGTTAATTGCGGCCTCTGAAGCACCTGAAATTCCACCAAAAGCTGCGCAATCAATTAACCATTTCACCGCCATGATTGGTGCGTTGGCAGTTTTAGTTGAAGCAAAAGTCCGCCCTTCAGTAATTGTCGAAGCTGTTCTTGAACAATCAGGCTTGCTGGCAGAACTTGCCAATAGCACCGACCCGCAAGATGAAGTGCGGGTTGAGAACCTCAAAGAACTCTTAGCTGTTGCGATGGAATATGAAGAGCGACCATTTGAAGAGTTAACTGAAGATGAAGAAATTTCACTTTCTGGTTTCCTCGAAAAAGTTTCACTTGTTGCTGATTCTGATCAAATACCCGAAGGTGAAGATCATGGCGGGGTAGTAACTTTAATGACACTGCACACTGCTAAAGGTCTCGAATTCCCGACTGTGTTTTTAACTGGCATGGAAGATGGCATTTTTCCACATTCACGAACGCTGGGCGAGAAAGATGAGATTGAAGAAGAACGTCGATTGGCGTATGTGGGCTTAACGCGTGCGCAAGAACGGTTATTTATTTCACGCGCTGAATATCGATCTTCTTGGGGTGCGCCAAATTACAATCCACCTTCTAGATTTCTTGATGAGATTCCCGCAAATGTAATTGAATGGCGAAATCACAATGTGATATCTCCATCACTGATTCGTAAACCACGCGTCGCAACAGCGCCACCACCGCGAGCAACTGGGCGCAAAGCACCTTCTGGAATATCTCTGGCAATTGGTGATCGTGTGTCACATGACACATTTGGTTTAGGCACAGTTGTCGGCACTGCTGGTGAGGGCGATAAGAGCGAGGCAACCATTAACTTTGGCCAATATGGCGATAAGCGATTGTTGTTGCGCTACGCACCTGTCGAGAAGCTCTAGTATTAGGCAGGTTTTACACGGCGTTCGCGCTCTTTATAAAAAAGGAAAGCGGTTAACTAGTGGATTTATACGAATATCAAGCTCGCGATCTATTTGAAAAGCATGGCGTACCAGTGTTGCCAGCTGCGATCGCAACAACGGCTGATGAAGCCGAAGCCGCCGCTGTGAAAATTGGCGGCAAAGTTGTCGTTAAAGCCCAGGTAAAAGTTGGTGGTCGCGGAAAAGCTGGTGGCGTTAAATTAGCTGTTGATCCTGCTGATGCTCGCGAAAAAGCCAGTGCAATTTTAGGCATGGATATCAAGGGGCATGAAGTTCGCACCGTAATGATTGCGGCAGCTGCGCCAATTGAATCTGAATATTATTTAGCAATTTTGCTTGATCGTTCCAACCGCACCTTCTTGGTCATGGCTTCAGTTGCCGGTGGCATGGAAATTGAAGAAGTCGCTCACACAGCACCTGAGAAGTTGGCAAAGATTCCAGTTGACTCAAATGTAGGTATTGACTTAGCGCGCGCTACAGAGATTATCGCAGCGGCAAAATTTCCAGCCGATGTAGCTGATCAAGTTTCTGCAGTTCTGGTCAAGCTTTGGGAAACATTTGTTTCTGAAGATGCCACACTTGTTGAAGTTAACCCACTGGTTAAAACTTCTGATGGCAAGATCATTGCTCTCGATGGCAAAGTAACTCTTGATGAAAATGCGGCTTTCCGTCATCCTGATCACGAAGCGTTAGTTGATCAAGCAGCCGAGAATGCTCTTGAGGCAGCAGCTAAAGCTAAAAATTTAAACTATGTAAAACTCGAAGGCCAAGTTGGCATTATCGGTAATGGTGCGGGTTTAGTAATGAGCACACTTGATGTCGTGGCCTATGCTGGCGAAAAGTTTGGTGGTGTTCGCCCTGCTAACTTCCTAGATATCGGTGGTGGCGCATCAGCTCAAGTTATGGCCGATGGACTTTCAATTATCTTGGGTGATAAAGATGTAAAGAGTGTTTTTGTAAATGTTTTCGGCGGCATTACTTCTTGCGATGCGGTAGCAAATGGCATTGTCCAAGCCCTTGAATTACTTGGGGCGCAGGCTACTAAGCCAATTGTGGTTCGTTTAGATGGAAACAACGTTGCTGAAGGTCGGGCAATTTTGACCGCAGCTGCGCACCCGCTGATTGAACAGTTAGACACTATGGATGGCGCTGCAAATCGTGCAGCAGAATTGGCGGCTAAGTAAATGTCTATCTTCATTAACGCTGATTCAAAAATTATTGTTCAAGGCATGACTGGTTCAGAAGGAACTAAGCACACTCGTCGCATGTTGGCATCAGGCTCTAAAGTCGTTGGCGGCGTAACGCCAGGCAAGGGTGGCCAATCTGTTGAGATCGATGGCCATAATCTGCCAGTCTTTAACACTGTTGGCGAAGCTATGGCCGCGACCGGTGCCAATGTTTCGGTAGTTTTCGTGCCACCTAAGTTTGCTAAAGCCGCCGTAGTTGATGCTATCGATGCTGCTATGCCACTTGTAGTTGTTATCACCGAAGGAATTCCAGTTCACGATTCAGCTAGCTTCTATGCTTATTCGTTAACTAAAGGAACCACTCGCATTATCGGGCCAAACTGCCCAGGTTTAATTAGCCCTGGTAAATCAAATGTCGGAATCATTCCGGCAAATATCACTAGTGCTGGCCCAATTGGTTTAGTTTCCAAGTCCGGAACACTTACTTACCAAATGATGTTCGAACTTCGCGACATTGGCTTTAGTACTGCTGTCGGTATTGGTGGCGACCCAATAGTTGGTACTACACACATTGATTGCTTGCGAGCATTCCAAGATGATCCCGAAACCGAAGCAATCGTGATGATTGGTGAAATTGGTGGTGACGCTGAAGAACGTGCGGCCGCATTTATCGCTGAGTATGTAACTAAGCCAGTAGTTGGTTATGTTGCTGGCTTCACTGCGCCCGAAGGTAAGACAATGGGTCATGCTGGCGCAATCGTTTCGGGTTCATCCGGAACAGCACAAGCTAAGAATGATGCCCTCGAAGCAGCTGGCGTTAAAGTGGGTCAAACTCCAAGTGAAACGGCGCGTTTATTGCGCGCCATTTTGGGCCGCTAACAACAATGTTCCAACGAGTCCTTGCGGTCACGTTGGCTCAAGTTGTACGCAGTATTTCAGTTGTCCTTTTACCTATCGCATTTCTTTCGCTAATTGCCTGGGCAACTGCCGGAAGCACAAATGGAAATACTTCAGATCCAGTCCGAGCTGCGATTTGGCTCTGGCTTGGCGCGCATCATCTAGCTTTTAATTTAACCGTCTCTGCAGGTGCTGCCGCTGGCTGGCTAACTTACTTGCCGTTAGGTGCTTTGGTTTTTCCGATTTTGGCAATTCGAAGTGGTTTCAAACGCAGTATCGAAAGGTTAGATAACGATTATCAAAGTATTGCGTTAGCCCGCACCTTATTTGTTTCTTTGTATGCAGGTATTACAGCTGTTATCGCATTCTTTGTTACAACCGATGCAGTCAAGCCAGTTTGGTATTTAACGCCACTTGTCACAATTCCGATTGCGACACTTTCAGTTTTAAGTGCCGAACGTCGGAAAATTTCTTCCCAGCCTATTTTCTTTGCGACTCGCATCATTGCCGCATTCTTGGGTTTGGCATTCGTTGCGCTAGGTATTTCGTTACTCGTTAATCTGGCAACTGTTAAAGATTTAACGCAAGTCCTTGAACCAGGAATATTGGGCGGGTTCTTGCTATTGATTTTAAATGTGCTCTATTTACCAAATGCTGCTGTCGCGACAATTGGATATTTTGCCGGAGTCGGCTTTGGAGTTGGCAACAACACCATAATTTCTCCGCTTGCCTATAAAGTTCCTGAAATTCCGGCACTTCCAATATTGGGCGCTCTGCCGACCGGAAAATTTCATTGGGCACTTATCGCAATTTTAATTTTTGTCGTAGCTGGCGTTGCTCTAACTAGTTGGACTCTTAATCAACGACCAGAAGTTCTTTGGCAGACTTTCACTTTGGTCTTACTGTCAATTGCCTTTATTAGTTGGGCGGCAAGTGGATCTTTAATGACCGAGGCGCTTAGCGCTGTTGGCGTTTCTATCTGGAAAGTTACCTTGGCCATTGGCATAGAAATGGCGATAGGTATTGGTTTGGCGAGAGTTCTGCCGAGGTTAGACCGAGCCAGATGAAAAAGGTCGTAGTTCTGGCTAGCGGATCGGGCACTCTAGCTCGGGCAATCTTCGCGGCTGAAAAGAGCTACGAAGTTGCTGCCCTTATCTGCGATCAGCCAGCTGCCCAGGTAATCGGCATTGCTAATGAATTCGGGATCAAAGTGGAAATACTCGAGTTAATTGGGGATCGAGCAATTTGGGATCAAGCACTCCTGTCGCTAGTTACCAACCATCAACCTGACTTAGTTGTTAGCGCTGGATTTATGCGAATCTTGGCACCGCAATTCGTACAGACTTTTAGAGTCATTAATAGTCACCCGGCTTTATTGCCACTTTTCCCAGGTGCACATGCCGTTCGAGATGCTCTGGCGGCTGGAGCAACCCAAACGGGCACCACTATTCATTGGGTCGATGAAGGAGTAGATACCGGCGAAGTCATCGCACAGGAACGCCTAGAGATCACGCCAACTGATACCGAGGAATCTCTGCACGAACGGATTAAGATTATCGAACGCGGTCTCATTGTTGCGACCATTCCGCAAATTCTGGCCGAGCTAAAGTAGAAGGCAGCGCTGTTAATGAGTAATCGCAAACCAATTCGTCGCGCACTACTAAGCGTTTACGATAAAGATCGCTTACTTGAAATTGGCGCAGCTCTTAGCAAAGCTGGTGTTGAGATTCTTTCCACTGGTTCTACTGCCGCCAATTTAGCTGCCGCCGGTATCGCCGTAACTGAAGTTAGTGATTACACCGGCTTTCCTGAAATCATGGGTGGGCGAGTAAAAACTCTGCACCCAAGAGTGCACTCTGGCATCTTGGCCGATCAGAATAATCCAGATCATTTAGCAGCCATCGCAGAACTTGATATCGCCCCCTTTGACTTAGTGATAATTAATCTTTATCCATTTGCCGAAACTATTGCTGCCGGCGCTACTTTTGCCGAAGCTATCGAGCAGATTGATATTGGCGGACCTTCGATGTTGCGTGGCGCAGCAAAGAATCATGGCTCAGTTGCGGTTGTTAGCAATACTTCACAATATGACCAATTACTAGGCGCATTAGCCGCTGGTGGCTTTACCAATGAAGAACGCCAGCAGTTAGCGCTTGAAGTATTTAGAACCACCGCTGAATACGATTTAACGATTGCCAATTGGTTAGGCGAACAAAGCGCCGAAGCCAAGTTACCGACCTGGTTTGGTTCCATCTACCGCCGCGAGAACACTTTGCGCTACGGCGAGAACCCTCATCAGAGCGCAGTAATTTACAAATCAACTGGGCACGGAATCGTTGGCGCTAAGCAACTACACGGCAAAGAAATGTCATTTAACAACTACACCGATGCCGATGCTGCGTGGCGCGCAGCCTTAGATCACAGTGACCCAGCCGTTGCGATTATCAAGCATGCTAATCCTTGTGGCATCGCGACAGGTTCCGATATTTCTACTGCCTACTTAAAGGCACATGAGTGCGATCCAGTTTCAGCATTCGGGGGAGTTGTTGCCGCTAATCGCAAAGTTGATTTAGCTATGGCCGAACCTCTCTCTAAGATATTTACTGAAGTTGTAATTGCGCCAGCATTTGATGCTGATGCGCTTGAATTACTAATGAAGAAACCTTCGATCCGAATTCTTACCTGTGATTTAACTTCAATAAATCCACTTGAATTGCGTCCCATTTCTGGTGGGGCACTATTACAAGAAAGTGATTTGATTGATGCCCCCGGAGATAACGCAACGAATTGGGTACAAGTTTCCGGAGATCCAGTTAGTTCACAAACGCTAAAAGATTTAGCATTTGCTTGGCGATCAGTTCGCGCCGTAAAAAGTAATGCCATCTTGCTAGCTAAAGACGGCGCTGCTGTTGGAATTGGAATGGGACAAGTTAATCGGGTGGATTCGGCCAAATTAGCAGTCGATCGCGCCGGTGATCGAGTGGCTGGTTGCGTCGTAGCAAGTGACGCCTTCTTTCCATTTGCCGACGGCCTACAGATATTGCTTGATGCTGGCGTTATCGCAGTAGCCCAACCTGGTGGCAGTGTGCGTGATGAAGAAGTAATCGCAGCAGCAAAAGCTGCCAATGTTGCAATGTTCTTCACTAGTACAAGACACTTCTCCCATGCATAAAGCGCGGATTCTCGATGGCAAAACTTTAGCCACAATTGTTAAAGCAGATTTGCGCACTCGTACCGAAGCGCTTAAAGCCCGTGGCATTACACCTGGCTTAGGTACAGTGCTAGTTGGCGATGACCCAGGTTCACATTCTTACGTTGCCGGCAAACATCGCGATTGCCAAGAAGTTGGCATTAATTCAATTCGAGTTGATTTACCCAAATCCGCAACTCAAGCAGATGTAATGGCTGCGATAAAAGATTTGAATTCAGCAAAAGAATGCACTGGTTACATTGTCCAGCTACCAATGCCTAACGGTATTGATGCCCAAGCTATTCTCGAAGCAATTGATCCAGCCAAGGATGCTGACGGATTACACCCAATGAATCTCGGCCGATTAGTAAGTGGCTATGCAGCACCATTGCCATGTACTCCTCGAGGCATCGTCGCGTTGTTGCGTCATTACGAAATTGATATTTCCGGCGCTGAAGTTTGTGTAATTGGTCGTGGCTTAACTGTTGGTCGCCCGCTTGGTTTGTTACTAAGTCGCAAAGAAGAAAATGCCACTGTCACCTTGACGCATACCGGAACTAAAGAATTAGCAAAGCATGTTAAGCAAGCCGACATCGTGGTCGCAGCGATTGGAAAAGCACATTTCCTGACTGCCAACATGATTATGCCAGGTGCGAGCGTTCTAGATGTCGGAATATCGCGCACTGAAGCTGGCTTGCTTGGTGATGTACACCCTAATGTTTTCGAAGTTGCCGCAAACATTGCCCCGATGCCCGGCGGTGTTGGCCCAATGACCCGAGCGATGTTACTTACTAATGTGGTTGAGGCATGCGAGTAATTTCCTATTCTTCCTACGCATTTGTTGCCGTAGGGGTATTAGCCGGAGCGCTCGGGCTAGTGCGAACTGGATCACTTTTAATCGCAGTGGGCACTGGCTTTTATGCCATTTCGCAGCGTGCGCAACGCAAAATTGAACTCTATCTGCCACTAGCTATTTCGATCAGCCTCTTTGTGTTGGCGGTAGCACTTCCGCGCGGGCGCTAGGATTTACCTCGACCTCAAGATATTTCTTACATTCAGGAGAACTGACAATGAGTAGCAAAGTCACAGTAGTAGGCGCCGGGTTCTATGGTTCAACCACCGCAATGCGCTTAGCTGAATACAACATTTTCGACACCGTAGTTCTCACAGATATTCTCGAAGGCAAGCCAGAAGGTTTGGCGCTAGATATGAACCAATCTCGTTCTATCGAAGGTTTCGAAACAAAAATTATCGGAGCGACAACAACTGCTGATGGCGCTGGCTACGAAGCAACTGCAAATTCAGATGTAGTAGTTATCACCGCTGGACTGCCTCGCAAACCAGGCATGAGCCGCATGGACCTAATTGATGTAAACGCTGGCATTGTTCGTGGAGTTGCTGAAAATATCGCTAAGCATTCACCAAATGCCGTAATCATTGTGGTTTCTAATCCACTTGATGAAATGACTGCGCTTGCGCAATTAGCAACTGGCTTTCCTAAGAATCGCGTAATTGGTCAAGCTGGCATGTTAGATACTGCGCGCTTTACCGACAATGTCGCCGAAAAGCTTGGCGTTAAAGTTTCATCAGTTAAAACTCTAACTCTTGGTTCACATGGCGACACCATGGTTCCGGTTCCAAGCCGCTGCACAGTTGATGGCAAGCCACTTAGTGATCTACTTTCCCAAGCAGATATCGATGCTCTGGTTGACCGTACACGTAATGGTGGCGCTGAAGTCGTCGCTCTACTAAAGACTGGCTCTGCTTACTACGCACCTTCTGCTGCCGCTGCTCGTATGGCGAAAGCTGTCATTGAAG
>Ga0214921_10010968_pt1 | contig 11104 bp, 9 predicted proteins | sample LL1505_MetaG_FD_177992 | JGI IMG/M metagenome (GOLD analysis project Ga0214921, IMG submission 177992) | Freshwater microbial communities from Lake Lanier, Atlanta, Georgia, United States - LL-1505 | ecosystem: Environmental > Aquatic > Freshwater > Lake | place: USA: Georgia | collected 2015-05-28
CTGCGGCGGGCCACGTGGCTCACCCGAGCCACGATGTCGTCGATGAACCACGGCACCACAATCTGCTTGGTCGTGGTGGGGAGGTGGGCCTCCTGGCGGACAATTGCAATTTCGGTGGCGATGTCGAGGGGGTAGTGGGTCCGGATCTGTGAGCCGAACCGGTCCTTCAGCGGCGTAATGAGGCGACCACGGTTGGTGTAGTCCTCGGGGTTCGCGGTCGCCACGACGACCATGTCGAGGTCGAGTCGGACTAAGTGACCGCGAATCTGAACGTCACGCTCCTCCAACACGTTCAAGAGGCCTACCTGAATTCGCTCTGACAGGTCGGGGAGTTCGTTAATCGCAAAGATGCCGCGGTTGGACTTGGGCACAAGACCAAAGGACAAGGCCCGCTCGTCGTCGAGGTAGAGACCAGAGGCCACCTTGATGGGGTCGATCTCACCGATGAGGTCGGCCATGGACGTATCGGGCGACGCGAGCTTCTCGGCGAAACGCCGCGAGCGGTGGACCCACTCGACGGGTGTCTCGTCACCGTGCTCGGCGATGAGTTCGCGGGCGAAGATCGAGATTGGGTTGTAGGGGTCGTCGCGCACGTCGGAACCGGCCACGATAGGCAGCCACTCGTCGAGCAGCTCAGTGAGGGAGCGAACGATTCGCGTCTTGGCCTGACCGCGCTCGCCGAGCAGGATGATGTCGTGTCCGGCCAAGATGGCCGTCTCCACCTGAGGCAACACGGTGTCTTCGTAGCCCTGGACCCCCAGGGAAAGCGGTCGACCGTCGGCGATAAAGGATTCGAGATTGGCGCGCATCTCTTCGTGGATGCTGCGAGAGACCCATCCGGAGGCCTTAAGGGCGCCCAACGTGGTTGCCAGATTGCTAGGGGTAACGAGAGAACTCATAGGGAAACTCTAGGGAGTCCCTGGGACCTCCGGCTCAACAGGGGTGGGCGTGGCCGGCCGATTCGAGAGAGGTTGAATCGGCCGGCGCGACCTGCCGAGTTCGGGGTCGCGATGGCGGCCGAACCTCGGTACCAGCAACGTAGGGCGAAAAATGTGCCGGCACAAGGGCGGCCACTGTGAAGTTGTGCACAAACATTGCGTACAATGAACATCGGTTGCTCAGAGCGACTTTTACCCGATGTTTGAAGAGAGGAAAGCCGTGACGGCCTTAGAAAGCTCGACGCAGGTGGTACTGGGAGGAACGCGCGGAGGACCTGATGTGTCCACGTTGCGTCAAGACCGTTGGTGGCTCCAGCCAGTAATCACTGTTTCAATTTTGACTTCATTTGTGATTTACGCGACCTGGGCCGCCTTTCAGGGTGTGAACTACTTCGTCGGCGGCACCGGCGTAAACGAACTCATTAGCCCCTTCTACAGTCCCTGTCTTTCGACATCGTGCGTAGAGGGCTCGAACCCGTTCGGCTTCGCCTTCAATGTCGGCAGCCTCTCCCCCGCACTGATCATCCTGATTTTCCCCTTGGGCTTCCGGATGACCTGTTACTACTACCGCCGTAGCTACTACCGCGCCTTTTGGTGGAGCCCACCGGCCTGCGCCGTCGCCGACGCTCACACCAACTACTCCGGTGAGACCCGCTTCCCCCTCGTAATCCAGAACGCTCACCGTTACTTCTTCTACTTCGGTGTGATCTTCAACGTGCTCTTGACCTACGACGCCATCCGCAGTTTCCACGTGGTTGGTGGCGGCTGGGGTGTTTCAGTCGGCTCGCTGGTCTTGACCTTGAACGCCACGCTGCTCTGGCTCTACTCGCTCTCCTGCCACGCCTGCCGTCACATCTGTGGTGGCCAGCTCCGTAGCTTTAGTCAGCACCCCATTCGCCACAAGCTCTGGAAGCTTGCGACGCCTCTCAATGCCAAGCACATGAACTTTGCGTGGGCATCACTCTTCGTCGTGGCCCTGACTGACGTCTACGTCCGCCTCGTGTCCAGTGGCGCTATCCGCGACCTCGTTTTCTTCTAGGAGCTGACCAATGTCAACCAATACCCCAACTGAACACCACGAGTACGACGTACTCATCATCGGCGCCGGTGGCGCCGGTCTGCGTGCCGCCATTGAGGCCAAGCAGCGCGGACTCAAGGTCGGCATCATCACCAAGTCACTCCTCGGCAAGGCTCACACGGTCATGGCCGAAGGTGGCATGGCCGCGGCCATGGGCAACGTCTACGAAGAGGACAACTGGATGGTCCACTTCCGCGACACGATGCGTGGTGGTAAGTACCTGAACAACTACCGCATGGCCGAACTACACGCCAAGGAGTCTCCGGACCGCGTCTGGGAACTCGAGCAGTGGGGCGCACTCTTTGACCGCACCAAGGACGGCAAGATCTTGCAGCGTGACTTCGGTGGTCACCGCTACGCCCGTCTAGCCCACGTCGGTGACCGCACCGGTTTGGAGCTCATCCGTACGTTGCAGCAGAAGGTCGTCTCGATGGGCACTGACGTGTTCATGGAGTGCAAGGTTCTTCGTCTCCTGCACGACCAGGACGGCAAGATTGCCGGCGCCGTCGCCTACTGGCGCGCCTCCGGTGAGTTCGTCACCTTCTCCGCCAAGGCCGTAGTTCTCGCCACCGGTGGTGTTGGTAAGTCTTGGAAGTTCACGTCGAACTCATGGGAGGGCACCGGTGACGGTCACGCCATGGCCATGTGGGCCGGCGCTGAGCTCATCGACATGGAGTGCATCCAGTTCCACCCGACCGGCATGGTCTGGCCCCTCTCGGTTCGAGGCATTCTCGTAACCGAAGGTGTCCGTGGTGACGGTGGTGTACTTCGCAACTCCGAGGGTGAACGATTCATGTTCAACTACGTCGCTGACATGTTCCGTGGCGAAACGGCCGAATCCGAAGAGGAGGGTGACCGTTGGTACGAAGACCACGCCGCTGGTCGTCGTCCGCCAGAACTTCTGCCCCGTGACGAAGTGGCTCGCGCCATCAACACCGAGGTAAAGGCCGGCCGAGGATCACCTCACGGCGGCGTCTACCTGGACATTGCGTCACGACGTCCCGCCGAATTCATCCGTCGTCGCCTGCCTTCCATGTACCACCAGTTCATGGAGCTGGCCGGCGTAGACATCACCCGCGAGGCCATGGAGATTGGGCCGACCTGTCACTACATCATGGGTGGCGTGAAGGTCGACGCCGACACCGCCGCCACGAAGGTCCCCGGGCTCTTCGCTGCCGGTGAAGTGGCCGGTGGTATGCACGGTGCTAACCGTCTCGGTGGAAACTCACTGTCCGACCTCATCGTCTTTGGACGCCGCGCCGGCATGGGTGCCGCCGACTACATCGAAGGACTCCAGGGCAGCGCCACGTTGAACCAGGGTGAAGTGGATGCGGCGATTGCCGAAGCCCTCGCTCCGTTCAACCGTGAGAACGGTGAGAACCCCTACGACATCCAGCGCGATCTGCAGGAAATGATGCAGGCCAACGTCGGCATCATCCGTACGGGCTCCGAAGTTGAAGCGGCCATCGAGACGCTTGAGAACTTCACCGAGCGCGTGCAGAACATCTCCCTCAAGGGCGGCCGTCAGTACAACCCCGGTTGGAACTTGGCAACGGACCTCCCGAGCATGTTGACCGTCTCCAAGTGCACCGCCCGCGGTGCACGGGACCGCAAGGAGTCACGTGGTGGTCACACCCGTGAGGACTTCCCCGGTACCGACGAGCAACTCTCGAAGGTCAACATCGGTCACACCCTTGCTGGCAACGACTGGACTGCATCAATCAAGACGGAGCAGATTCCTCTGCTCCCTATCCCTGCTGAACTGAAGGCACTCCTCGAGGAGGGTAAATAATGAGCGACGTAACGATGCGCATCTGGCGCGGTGACTCCACCGGCGGCCAGTTTGAGAATTACACCTTGGAGCAGAACGAGGGCGAAGTCGTCCTCGACGTCATCCACCGCATTCAGGCCACCGAGGCACCCGACTTGGCGTGCCGTTGGAACTGCAAGGCCGGTAAGTGTGGATCGTGCGCCGCTGAAATCAACGGTAAGCCCCGCTTGATGTGTATGACTCGTATGTCGGACATGCCTGAAGGTCCCATCACCGTCACGCCGATGAAGACGTTCCCCATCATCCGTGACCTCGTCACCGACGTCTCCTTCAACTACGCCCAGGCCGAAAAGGTGCCAGCTCTGCTGCCACCACCAATGCCTGAGGGTGGCTACCGCATCTTCCAAGAAGACGTGGAGCGCAGCCAAGAGTTCCGTAAGTGCATCGAATGCTTCATGTGTCAGGACGTCTGTCACGTCATCCGTGACCACGAAGACAACAAGCAGCACTACGCCGGTCCTCGTTTCTTTATTCGCTACGCCGAACTTGAGATGCACCCCCTGGACACCAACGACCGACGTGACTTGATTCGCGAAGACATGGGTCTCGGCTATTGCAACATCACTAAGTGCTGCACCGAGGTCTGCCCCGAGCACATCAAGATCACCGACAACGCCATCATCCCGTTGAAGGAGCGTGTCGTTGACGCCCACTACGACCCCGTGGCGTGGCTTGGTCGCAAGATTCGTCGCAAGACTAAGGTCTCAGCCCAAGACGCGGCTGTTCAGCCTGCTCCGTAGTTAACCGTGACCGAGTTTCTGAGTGCGGACTGGCTCCGCACCATCAACGAGGTCTTACAGTCCGCCATTCCCCAATCGGCCGGTTCATGGCGTGTTGTCTTTGAGTGGGCTGACGGCCCCTCATCGACGCCCCATGCCATGACATTGAGCTGTCTACAGGGAGTAGTTTCCCTCGGGATTGGTGACCATCTCGCTGCGGACGCACTCGTCACGCTTTCGTTCATTGACGCCAAGGCTCTCGCTGCTGGTTCTCTCGATGTTGCCGAAGCACTGCGGGACGGCCGATTCAAGTTGCGAGGCGACGCCAAAGCGGTCGTAGAGATGGCCAACGCCCTGCGCGTGGCCTTCTCGGGAACTAGCGCGAACCCGGCCCCTTAAGGCTTCCGTTTTTCACGAACCACTTCGGTGGTAGTGAGCCTGGGGTTCCTGTTGTCGCGGACGCCAAAAGCCCCTTGAGTACGGCCTTGCCGAGCAGTACTCCCCGGAGAGCGGCATTGCTGAGATTGGCATTCGTCAAATTGGATGATGCGAAATTCGCCTTCGTGAGGTTCGTGTGAATGAAGACGGCGTTCACGGCGGTGGCGCGAGAGAAGTTCAGCTCCGTGAGATTGGCGTGTGTGAAGTTGGCCTGCGTGGCATTCGCGTACGTCGCGCTGGCCTTGTAGAGCGACGCTTGGGATAGATCTGCACCGACCAACATGGTGTGCGAGAGCGATGCACCGTTGAGGTTGGCACTCGTGAAGTTGACGCCATTGCAATTGGCATAGAGCAGTGAAGCGCCGGTGAGGTTGGCTCCCTGGAGAGAGAGTCCCACAAAGGAGGTGTAGGCCAGTCGAGCCGATCGAAGGACGGCTCCGGGGCCCACGACATAACCGTTCAGCACGCCCCAGAGGCGCGGTATGGCAGCCGGGGTGCCAGTGACTGAACCGGAGGTCACACCGGCCAGGGATGCGCCCGTGAGAATGGTGGCATCAAGTCTGCTGCCGGTCAGGGTGGCGCCTCGAAGATTGACCCCGGTGAGATTGGCTCCCGTGAGGTTGCTGCGTGAAAGATTGGCGGCCTTTAGCGAGGCCGTAGAGAGATTGGCACCCGAGAGATTGGCACCCACCAAGATGGCCTCGGGACCGACGAGATACCCGGAAGCGAGGATCCAGCCCGTTGGTAGGCGAACCGTGGTGCCCACGATGCCTCCCGTCGTCACACCGGCCAACGTTGCACTGCGCAGACTCACGCCCGTCACGTCAACGCCTCGAAGGTCTACTCCGGTGAGATTGGCCTTTGGTCCGAGGAGCACACCCTTCGAGACGGCCCAGAAAGGCGGCAGAGCGGATGGCACACCTACGATGCCGCGACTAATAACCCCGTCGAGCTTGGCACCGGTGAGGTTGACCCCAGTGAGGTTGGTGCCAATCATGATGGCGCTGGAGAGATCAGCATTTGTCAGATTGGTACCGGTCAGGTTGGTGCTCGTCAGATTGGTGCCGGGAAGCGGCAGACCCGTCCAGTTGCAGTTCTTGTACATCCCGCCCGCTTTCGGGAACTTCTGACAGGCCGGAATAGTCGTCGTTGTCGTGGTGGCCTTCGCGCCAGCAACGCTCGGCAGGAGCAACGTTGCCGCCATGCCCGATGCTAGGAGTATCCGCCGAAGTCTCATGGTGCAACCTTAGTAAGCGTTGACCCGACTTAGTAGGTCGTGTTCCGGCGCACGCCTCGGCACCATCACCAGAGAATGGTCGTGGTCGGAAAGCAAAAGACCCCGCGAGGAGCACTCGCGGGGTCTTGCCAAAACGATGGATTAGATCAAGCCGAGGGCCTGAACTTCGTCGCGCTCGCCGATCAATTCGTCAGTGGTGACCTTGATCTTCTCAGCGGCGAATTCGTTGATGTCGAAGCCTTCCTTCACCTTCCAGTCACCCTTGCCGTCAGCGACGATAGGGAAACCGAACGTCAAGCCAGCAGGCACGCCGTACTCACCATTCGAGGTCACGGCAACCGAGACACAGTCGTCCGCGGCCGTCGGGAAGACGAGGTCGTGGACGGTGTCAATCGCCGCGTTAGCGGCCGAAGCGGCCGAGCTTGCACCGCGGGCTTCGATAATGGCGGCGCCGCGCTTTTGCACGGTCGAGATGAAGTCCGTCTGGAGCCACGTGTGGTCGCTGATGGCGGCAGTCGCAGCGGCACCGGCGACAGTGGCGTTGTAGAAGTCGGGGTACTGCGTCGCCGAGTGGTTACCCCAAATAGCGAGGTTCTTCACGGCTTCGACTGGCGCGCCAGCCTTCTTGGCGATCTGCGTCTCGGCACGGTTCTGGTCGAGGCGCGTCATTGCGAACCAACGGTCGGCGGGAACTTCGGGAGCGTTCGAACGAGCAATCAGGCAGTTGGTGTTGCAGGGGTTGCCAACCACCAGCACGCGAACGTCACTGGCGGCGTTGGCGGCAATGGCGCGTCCCTGGGGCTTGAAGATGCCACCGTTGACGTTCAACAGGTCACCGCGCTCCATGCCGGCCTTGCGGGGAATCGAACCAACGAGCAGAGCCCAATTGGTGCCGTCAAAGGCGTGGTTGAGGTCACTGGTCGCCTCGATGCCGGCGAGCAGTGGGAAGGCACAGTCGTCGAGTTCCATGACGACGCCTTCGAGTGACTTCATGGCGGGCTCGATTTCGAGCAAGCGCAGGACGACAGGCTGGTCAGGTCCAAAGAGGGCGCCGGAGGCAATACGGAACAAGAGCTGGTAGCCAATTTGGCCGGCAGCGCCGGTAACGGTGACGTGCTTGGGGGTGGTCATGTTCTCTCCTTGTGAGATCCATTCGTGGGCGTCACCGCCACGAATGGGGTGATTGCCTCAGAGGACACTTTAGTTCCCTGTGGGAACGCCTCTTTCGGGTGGTCAGCCGAAGAGCTGGGAGTGAATTTCCTGCGTCGCCGTTGATCGATTCAATGTGTAGAAATGAAGGCCTGGAGCCCCGCCATCAAGAAGTTCTCGGCAGAGCTCAGTAGCGGCACGAATACCTTCGGCTCGAACGGCCGGGCCGCCCCCCTGCTCGTGAGCCCGCTCGAGCCGCTCCACTAACCAGATGGGTACTGCGGCACCCATTTCGGCCATTCGGGCCACACCGCTCAAGGTCGTCACCGGCATGATGCCCGGCAGTACTGGCTTGGTAACGCCGAGTGAGCCCAATTCATTTACCAGGCGCCGCCACTCTTCAAAATCAAAGAAGAACTGCGTGACGGCAAAATCTGCTTCACGCAGCTTGACGGCGAGGTGTTTGCGATCACTGACGAGATCATCGGAGCGAGGGTGGCCCAGCGGATGAGCGGCTACACCAATCGAAAACTCGCCAACCTCACGAGCCAGTTCGACTAACTCCAAGGCGTGCGTGAACTCACCACCTTGCAGCGCGGGGTCAGCGGGGATGTCTCCACCGAGCGCCATGATGTTCTCAACTCCACCATCGACGTAGTTCTGGAGAATCTCGCGCATCTCGTCACGACCGTGGCCAACACAGATGAGATGGGCCATCGCGGTGATGTGGCCTTCAGTCTCGATTGAGTGCACCAGATCAAAAGTCCGCTGCCGTGATTCACGTCCACCTCGATAGGTAACGGAAACGAAAGAGGGATCCAAGGATCGTAAATCACGAATGGTGTCAGAAAGAATGGCCGACTCTTCGTCGTTCTTAGGTGGAAAGAACTCGAAGGAGCGTGTGGCGCCCGCTGCGAGCAGCTGATCGATGCGCACGACTTACTGGGCTCGACCGAAGTCGTCCTCGAGACGAACGATGTCGTCCTCACCAAAGTAGGTTCCGTGCTGAACTTCGACGAAGACCACTTGCGACTCAGTGCGGTTTTCGCAGCGGTGCGCCGTGCCGACGGGGATGTCGATGGAGTGACCCGGTCCGACCTGGTGTTCAGTGCCATTCAAGATGACGGTGGCCGTACCGGAAACCACAAACCAGTGCTCGGAGCGCTTGGCGTGCTGCTGGTAGCTGAGGCGCTTGCCTGGTTCGACCACGATGCGCTTGACCTTGTGGTCGGGGGCAGCGTCGTCCAAGACGACGTACATACCCCACGGGCGCACGTCGTACTCACGTCCGAGTTCATCACGAGTGGTCATCGAATCTTCTCCGCGGCTAGAACTGCGTTGCGTAAAAGCATGGCACGGGTCATCGGTCCAACGCCACCAATTCGAGGAGTAATCCAACCGGCCACTTCGGCCACATCTTCGGCCACATCGCTCATTAAGCGCTTGCCGACCCAGCTAGTTCCGGCACCAACCACGGCCGCGCCGGGCTTGACCATGTCCTTGGTGACCAGGCCGGCCACACCGGCCGCGGCCACAATCACATCGGCCTGCCGGGTCAAACGGCCCATGTCTTCAACGCCCGTGTGCAACACCGTCACGGCCGCGTTACAGCCCGGGCGGCGCATCGCGAGAAGCAGTGCGAGCGGACGACCGATGGTCAGCCCTCGTCCAATCACGACAACGTGCTGACCCTCGACGGGCACCTTGTGGGCCATCAGGAGTTCCACGATCCCGGCCGGGGTGCAAGGCAAGGGGCCTGGTGCACCCATGACGAGCCGCCCCAAGTTGGTGGGGTGTAGGCCGTCGACATCCTTCTCGGGATTAATGCGCAGCAGAATCTGCTCTTCGTTAATGCCATTCGGCAACGGCAGTTGCACGAGGATCGAATGTATCGACGGGTCGGCATTCATCTCATCGACGAGTGCTTCCACGTCGGCCTGCGTAGCGTCATTGCCGAGCTGGGCGTGATGTGAACGAATGCCCACTTCTTCGCAGTCGGCGTGCTTCATGGCGACGTACTTAGCACTCGGGCCGTCATCACCAACGAGAATCGTGCCGAGGCCCGCGGGGCGACCGGCGGCGACCAGGCGCGAGGCGCGATCAGCCAACTCCATCTTCATTCGCGCGGCAACGCGTTCACCATCAAGTAGTTCGGCCATGATTGCTCCTTAGTGGCGGAAGTGACGTTCGCCGGTCATCATCATCACGATGCCAGCCGCGTCCGCCGCGTCGATGACTTCTTGGTCGCGCACCGAGCCACCGGGCTGCACGACGGCCGTAACACCGGCCGAGGTCAGTGCGTCCAGTCCGTCGGCAAAGGGGAAGAAGGCGTCAGAGGAGGCTGCTCCGCCAATCGCCAGGTCGCCGGCCTTCTGCGTGGCAATACCGGCGGCCACCACGCGGGACTGCTGGCCGGCACCGACGCCAACGGCCACACCGTCGCGGGCGATGACGATTGCGTTCGAGGTGGTGCGGGCACAGACGCGCCAAGCAATCTGGAGGTCGCGAAGTTCTTCGGCCGTGGGCTGACGCTTGGTGACACAGCGCCAGTCGGTCACAGGAACCACCAGTTCATCGGCGTTCTGTACGAGTGCCGTGTTACCGAAGGTGCGAATCGAAAGGCCAAGCGCCTCAGGGGCCGGTGCACTCAGGAGGCGGGTGGCCTTGCGGCGCGCAATCAGCGTGGCGATGGCCTCGGGGGTCATAGAAGCCGCGATGATGACGTCAGCCTGCGGGCCAGCCGCAATCGTTTCAGCGAGCTCCTGGTCGAGCTCTCCCCCGACGGCGACGATGCCACCAAAGGCGCTCTGCGGGTCGGCCGCGAGAGCCTTAGTAAAGGCATCCACGAAGGACCTACCGATCGAAGCTCCCGAGGCGTTGGCGTGCTTAATGATCGCAACAGCGGGAGCACCATTGGCGTCGGCCGAGAGTTCGTGCACCAAGCGCCACGCGGCGTCAGCGTCAAAGAGGTTGAGGTAACTGAGGGCCGTGCCGGCATGCTTTTCCACGCCGTCCCACCACGTCGTGGTGCCGTGGAGCCGGTAGCGAGCGCCAATCTGGTGAGGGTTCTCGCCGTAGCGAACCACATCGGCACGATCCATCGAGAGGTGCAAGGTTGGGGGGACGACAGCGTCGGTCGCGCTGGGCGCCTCGCCTATAACGCCACCTTGATCGAACCAGCTCACAATCGCCGCGTCGTAGGCGGCGGTGTGGGCGAAGGCGTCACGGGCGAGTTGGTGTCGTGTGACGTTCGATAGCGCGCCACTCTCCTTCAGCTCAGCCAGCACCACGTCGTACTGCGACGGGTTGGTCACGATGCCGACGTGCTGATGATTCTTAGCGGAAGCGCGAACCATTGTGGGACCACCGATGTCAATCAGTTCAACCGAGGGGTCCATGTGAAAGGGGTAGAGATTGCACACGACTAAGTCGATAGCCGTGATGCCATTGGCCTCGAGGTCTGCGAGGTGACTTGACTTGCTACGGTCCGCCAGGATGCCACCGTGAATCTTGGGGTGGAGGGTCTTTACGCGGCCGTCGAGCATCTCGGGTGACTGGGTCACGTCTTCGACCTTCTGGTGGGCAATACCGGCCTCTGAGAGAGCCGTAGAGGTGCCTCCAGAAGCGATGAGGTCGATGTTCAGGGCTTCGAGGCCGCGGGCGAACTCCAGTAGTCCGGTCTTATCCCAGACACTCAGTAGAGCTCGCATTTCG
>Ga0214921_10010969_pt1 | contig 11103 bp, 8 predicted proteins | sample LL1505_MetaG_FD_177992 | JGI IMG/M metagenome (GOLD analysis project Ga0214921, IMG submission 177992) | Freshwater microbial communities from Lake Lanier, Atlanta, Georgia, United States - LL-1505 | ecosystem: Environmental > Aquatic > Freshwater > Lake | place: USA: Georgia | collected 2015-05-28
ACCGGACAGACCGGTCTCAAGGTCATCACCGATCTTGATCCCACCAAGACCATAACGATCCATGTCCGCCGCGTCCCAATGGCGGAAGCTCTCGAGGCCCTGCAGGCCTCGGCCGAATCCCGCGGGCGGCTGGCCTTCCTCATCGCTCCGGACCGGGCTGGACTGCAAAACCTCATCTCTCTGATGCCTCGGCCGGACAATCAAAGCGGGATCAAATCCCTCGAATATCGGATGCCCTTTCTCTTTGTTCCCGGGACGGAAGACCTCCCCCAATGGCGCGACCCACGAGATCAGGTTTGGAATCCCTCCGAGCAGGCAAAAAAAGATCTTCTCTCCCTTGCGGAAGACGCGGCCCAGAAGACCGATATTCGCGTCTTCTTCTCCGAATCCTGGAATCCTCCGGTCACCAAATCCGTTTCGTCCGGACCCTTGCGCTCCTCGCTACCCTCCCTCGCCAAGGCTACGGGTGGGGCCGGCGAACTAGTCTATCTTCTTCCGGGTCCACGCCCCCCCAACGAATCCAGCGATCGCACCCCACCAAGCGCGGAACGTTGGCGCCAAAACTGGTCAGAAGGAACCCCGCTTTCCGCTGATGCTTTTGCGCAGCGCCTTAAAACTCGATCCGCCGGCCTGTCGGGGGATCAGGCAAAGGAAATGCAGGCTTCCGTCGAAGAATCCGTCAAACAGTACCGGGACTGGCTGGCTCTGACTCCGGAGGAACGGGAGAAAAAAATGCAGGAAATGATTCAGGATCCCAACCGCCAGCAGCGCGGGTCGGACCGCTTCAGCCGAGCCATGCGGATGATGAGCCCCTCCCAAAGGGCGGGCCGTTACAGTCGGTACAATTCGCAAAAAGAAGCCGTAAAAAATCCCGGCCAAACCAAGTGAAAAACCGGTCTCCCGCTTTCACTCTCGTCGAATTGCTGGTGGTGATTGCCATTCTGGGCCTTTTGACCAGCTTGATGACCCCGGCGATTCAAAAAGTTCGGTCTCAGGCAGAATCCACCGTCTGTGTTTCCAATTTGAAAAATATCGGCACCGCCATCTGGCTCTGGATTCCCGACAATGGAAACCAATACCCCCGGATCGAAAATGATCCCACCCATCCGATTTATGAGCCGGACGATGGAGCCAAAACTCTATATGAAACCCTCAAGAATTACGGGATCACCACGAACGTCCTGGCCTGCCCGGGCGACCTGAAAAATCAGGCCAAATACTATGCCAAATACACCAATAGCTACGAATGTCCCCCTTGGGCCGGTGACGAGGCGGTGGCCAGCGGGCAAATCCCCATTTATCGGCCGGGAGGAACTTTCCAGATTTCCTCCACTCGGGTCACGATGGCCTGGGATTACGAGAACGTCCACGACGGGGGTTATAATCGGTTGAAAGCGGACAACACCGTCGAGCACAAGAGCCTAAAAACAAGCTACAAGTAATCACTCCCCGCCCGAAAACGACAAACTTAATCCTCAACTTAGCCTCCGATTCGGGGTATCTTTTCTCCGTGATTCGCTTGGGCGTGAACATCGACCACATCGCCACCCTCCGGCAGGCCCGGTACCGCGATCCCCATCCCGGTGTCACACCAGAACCTGATCCAGTCACTCTCGCCCGCGTCTGTCTTGAAGCCGGAGCCCACTCTCTCACCGTTCATCTTCGGGAAGACCGCCGCCACATTCAAGACGAGGACGTTCTAAGGTTGGGTCGTGAATATCGTGAAAAGCTTAACCTCGAAATGGCCGCTTCCCCTGCCATGGTCGATTTTGCCCTTCGTCTTAAACCGGCAGAGGTCTGTTTCGTGCCGGAAAATCGGGCTGAGGTGACCACGGAAGGTGGATTGGATGCCGCCGGCAACCTAGCTGCGCTCCGCCCTGTCGTGCAAAAACTGAAAGAAACTGGAATTCTCGTGAGTCTCTTTCTCGATCCCGAAATCCGTCAGATCGAAGCGGCCGCGGCTCTCGAAGCCCCCGTCGTCGAACTTCATACCGGCCGTTTTGCCGATGCAGATCCGGCTCATCGTCCCTTCGCTTTGACCAAGCTTCGGGAGGCAGCGCAAAAAGCCCACCAGTCCAAAATCCAGGTCAACGCCGGACACGGTCTACGCCTCTCCAACCTCCCGGATCTTCTTCATTTGCCCCACCTTCATACCCTCAACATCGGCCACTCGCTTGTCAGTCACGCCCTGAAGGTCGGATTGGCCCAAAGCGTCCGGGATTTTCTCCAGGCGATTGCAAAAACATGAATTCCGAACGCCTCCTCGGATTGGGCATGGATCTTGTCGAGATTGAACGAATTCAGGATTCCATCGATCGCTTCGGGGACCGTTTCCTGGAAAAGATCTTCCACCCTTCGGAAATTCTCTACGCCCGCACCCAGTCGCGGCCGGCCGTCCCGCTGGCCGCCCGCTTTGCGGCCAAGGAAGCCGCCGCCAAGGCTTTCGGCACAGGAATCGGAACCACTCTCCCTTGGCTTGGAATGGAAATCGGCCGGCAATCCACCGGCCAGCCTTTTCTCCGCTTTCACCAAGCCGGTGAAGATCTCGCCCGCATTCGCGGGGTCACCCGCACCCTCGTCACCCTCACCCATACCCGCAACCACTCGGCGGCCACCGTCGCACTCCTCGGCTCATGATCGTCCTTTCTCCCCTTCTCGCCCGGACTTGGGAGGAAAAAAGCCTCCAAGCCGGAGCCCGTATGAAAGATTTGATGCGGCAAGCGGTTAATGGCGCCCTCCGGGAACTGCGCCCTTTTCTCTTCAAACCGGGGGAGGCTCTTGTTCTCGTTGGCCCCGGCCATAACGGGGATGATGCAGCTCTTCTTGGAATCGAACTCAAGGAACTCGGATGGGATGTGGAGTTCCTTCTTTCCCGCTCTCCGGGCCGACGAATTCACCCGGATCCAAGGGTAAAACCCAAACTCTGGAAAAAAGCACTGGTTTGGCCTCACAAGCCTACCCTCTTTCTACAATCCAAAGGACCACGCTTAGTTATCGATGGAATTCTGGGTTTGGGGGCAACCCCTCCGCCCCGACCTGCCGAAGCCGGCATGATTTCCTGGGTCTCCCAACAGAAAAGAGGTGCGGACCTTTATGTCGCCCTGGATCTTCCCTCCGGACTCGATCCATCCGACGGCTCTGCCCCGGGCCCTGTTTTTCCGGCCGATCTCACGCTCGCACTGGGCTCGGTAAAAGCGGGCTGTCTTCGGGACTCCGCCCTGCCCTTCGTGGGTCAGCTCCGTGCAACTCCTGTTGATTTTGGAACTTCCACCCCGAAATCCTCTTTCGATTTTTTTCGCCCGCAAGATGCTTGGGAGATTCTCCGATCCCGCCCCGCGAATCTCCATAAATATTCCGCCGGAATCGTCCATCTTTGGGCTGGTTCGATCGAATATCCCGGGGCCGCTTCCCTCTCTTCATCCGGCGCACTCAGGTCAGGAGCAGGATATGTCCGCCTTTTCACCGACCTCCCAGTCGCTGAATCCTTGTCGCCCCACCTTCCAGAATTGCTCCTCCACCGTCTTTCTCCGGGATCTGCTCCCGAATCAGGAGTCTTTATACAAAACGCATCCGCCCTTGTCATCGGTCCAGGCCTTCCGGCTGGAGAACCTCTGGAAACTTTTCTGAGCCAACTTCTTCCCAATACTAAAGTTCCCGTCGTACTGGATGCAGGTGCATTGGACGTTCTTTCGCGCCGTCCTGAGCTGCTCACTACAGCTTCGGGCCCGATTCTACTTACCCCCCATTCAGGGGAACTTGCCCGTCTTCTCGGTCACCCACTGAATGACCGGGCAGACGCTGCGCGGGAGTGGCTCGAAAAGTTCCCTCTCACTCTTCTTTTGGCAAAAGGCCCGCATACTCTGGTGGCGGCCAGCGGTTACCCCTACAGCTTCAACAGTTCAGGCAGCCCCGCCCAAGCGACTGCTGGAATGGGAGATCTGCTCGCAGGAATTCTCGGGGGCTTGCTTGCGGCCGGATACCCTCCTTTTGAAGCGGCCCGTCTAGCCGTGTGTTGGCATGGACTCGCCTCTGATATGGCCCTGCAGCAGGGCGGTCCTGTCACCTTGGCTACGGATCTTCTCCCGGCTCTTCCCGCCTCTTGGCGGATTCTTGGCGGGCATGCAGAATGGGAGCCGGCATGATTTTTAGCGATCTGCGTTACACCCGCCTCTGGTTGCAAATGGTCGATGCCATTTTGGCATCCCTCGCCATGCTGCTGGCCTACTGGATCCGCGTGCATCTTCTCCCCGGACTCCTTCCTTTGGAATCTAACTCAATCGGAAACTTTTCGATTTATATCCCCTATGCAGTGATTCTGGGGTTGCTGACTCCGATCATCCTCGAACGCCGCGGACTTTACCGCCATCTGTCCGTACGCCGGCGCGATATACTTGGTCCGATGATCGAAGCCTCTTTGATTCTGTTTCTCATCGCGGTCTCCCTGATCTTTTTTCTCAAAGAGAGTCCCAGCCGGCTTGTTTTCATGTTTTTTGTTCCTCTACTGGCCTTGTTTCTCGCCTGCCGGGAACACCTATTCCGATGGCTGGGTCAACAACGCCAAAGAAGTGGCAATTATTCCACCCATATTCTTTTGGTGTCAGATTCCGAAAAGGGTTCCACGAATTGGTCCCATCTTTTTGCTGAATCAGCCAGTGCCGTCCAGGTGGCTCATCTGATGCATCCTGAAAAAAATACTCTGGAGGATTTCGTTCATGCCCTGCATGAAAAATCTGCAGGCATCGTTTTGTTCGAAATCAAACCGGTCCACCTGCCTTGGGCGGCCAAGGCGATTCAGGCCTGTGAAGAAGAAGGCATCGAGGCCTGGCTGAGCACAAGCTTCGCCGGGACCCAGATCGCCCACGCTCATCTGGAGGAGATTTTAGGAAGAAACCTTCTTGTGTTCCGGACGACGCTGGCGGGGACATGGCAATCGATCATCAAGGTGATTTTCGATCGCCTCATCAGCACGATCTTGCTGCTTCTCTTATCGCCCGTGCTCGCCCTGATTTGGGCCGCCATCCGGCTTGAATCCCCGGGTTCGGCAGTTTTTTGCCAGAAGAGAAGCGGTCGCCATGGGGCCCCTTTCACCATGTACAAATTCCGCACTATGCACAGCAACGCAGAAATGCAGCAAGCCGAGTTGAAAGCCCTGAATGAAATGAGTGGTCCCGTCTTTAAAATCAAAAAAGATCCTCGCATCACCAAGGTCGGCGTCTTCCTGCGCTTCACTTCACTCGACGAGTTGCCCCAGCTTTTCAATGTTTGGTTAGGACAAATGAGTCTGGTGGGTCCCCGCCCCCTGCCGACTTATGAAACCTTGGCGATGACAGCCAACGCCCAGCGCCGCCGGCTCAGTGTCTCTCCTGGAATGACATGCCTATGGCAGATTTCGGGCCGCAACGAGGTGAAGGATTTTTCAGACTGGGTTCGACTGGATCTCGAATACATCGATCGCTGGTCGCTCTGGCTCGACTTCCAAATCCTCCTTCGCACCATTCCTGCCGTCCTTTTTGGCCGGGGTGCCCGCTGATCAGTCTGGGCTCTTAGGGGTTCCATTTTTTATGGTAGGCTAACACCCATGCTTCCCCTTCTTCTGGATCAACCTGTGGCGGCCTGGAGCCTCCCCTCGGACCAACCCTACCGTGAAAAACAGATCCGCACCTGGGTCCTTCAGCGTTTTGTTTCCTCGTATGAAGAGATGACCGACCTCTCCGTCCCCCTCCGCTCCTCCCTAGCCTCCCGCTTCCGCCTTCGGGCGGCTGAGCCTGTCACCATCCAAGGATCCGAGGACACCACCCGGAAATTCCTCTGGAAACTGGGAGACGGCTCCATGGTCGAATCCGTCCTTATTCCTGCGACACCCGGAATCCAAGGAAGCCGCAGTTCCCGCCTCACTCTCTGCGTCTCCAGCCAGGTCGGATGCGCCTATGGCTGCCGTTTCTGTGCCAGCGGAATCGATGGTTGGCGTCGAAACCTCACCGCTGCGGAAATCATCGGCCAGGTTTTGGAGGCCTCCCGGGTTGCGGGACGTCGACCCGATAATCTCGTGTTCATGGGCATGGGCGAACCACTGGCCAATCTGCCCAATCTTCTTTCGGCCCTGGAACTTCTCATTTCTCCCCACGGCGTCGGCATGGGGGCCCGCCATGTCACCATCTCGACGAGCGGACTTGCCCCGCAGATCGAAGAGCTTGCTCGTCACCCCTTGCAATTCCACCTCGCCCTGTCCCTCCACGCTGCCAGTGATGAGATCCGGGATAAAATCATGCCGGTCAATAAACGGTATCCCCTCGACCGCCTCCTGGCGGCCTGCGACATATTTGTCAAAACCAGAAAAAAACAGATCTTCTTCGAATACATCCTACTGGCAGGAATCAATGACAGTCCGGAACAGGCCCGCCTGCTCGCCCAGCATGCCCGTCGCCTCCACTCAAAAGTGAATCTGATCCCCTACAACAAAGTCGAGGGGCTCCCCTACGAACGTCCGTCCGAGGAGGCGATTCATCTTTTCTGTCGGACACTCCTCGCGGCAGGCGTTCGGGCGACCGTCCGCCGCGAAAAAGGTCACGATATCGACGCCGCCTGCGGCCAGTTGCGCCTTCGGGAAGAGAAAAAAAATGAGGTTGCTCAGAGCGGCACGGACCTCAAGGGGATTAATCCATCTCCTATCGGCTGATTCCGATCAAATCCCAAAGCAGACGCCCGATTAATCCAGTTAAGATCAGCAAAAAAAACCACCGTATAAACCGGTTCCCCTTCCGAATCGCCATACGGCTGCCGATATAACCCCCCATCAGATTACAAAGCCCCATCGGTATCGAGTAACGCCATAACACATCTCCCTTCCAGGCAAAGTAAAGAACCGGTGATAGGTTGGTAGCGAAATTCACAAACTTCGCATGGGCACTGGCATGGAGAAAATCGAATCGGAATAGACTCACAAATGCAAAGAGAAGAAAGGTCCCCGTCCCCGGCCCAAAGAATCCATCGTAAAACCCAAGAATCAACCCCAACAGAATACCTGCTATCTTTTCGTGATGTGCAGCCCAACGGGGATGATGCAGATCCCCCAGATTCTTTTTGAGATAAGTGTGCACGGCTACCGTAATCAGTAGAACTAACACCAATCCGCGAAGGAGTTCGGGTTGAACTTGGGAAAGAAGCCGCACTGTCCAAGCCCCAAGGTAAGCAGCGCCAAAGGCCGTGACAGTAGCTGGCAGGAGCGAATCCCATCGCATTTTCACCTGCTGGGAATAGTGCCACATGGCCACCCCATTCCCGAAAATAGCGGCTGTCTTATTGGTGCCAAAAGCCGTGGGAATCGAGAGTCCTGGAAGAAATACTAAAACAGCCGGCAACTGGATCAGTCCGCCACCGCCGACAATTGAATCAAAGAACCCGGCAATAAACGCCGCACCGCAAAGAAACAGGATTTCCATCTCAGCTTAGCGTAGGGACGGCTCTCCCGAGCGTCCATGCTCACTGAGTTTGATTCACCCTCAACCTTAGAAACTTTTTCGTATCATCCATCAGAACGCTAGCCGATCTTTTTTCCAGCACCTCCCCTCCGACTGTCACCGGCCCAAGATTGCTGATCGTCACATTTGTGGTGGCCCAACTCCCGGAAGCTAGGTCTGTGGACGACTCTGGTACAACCGTTACATTCGGATCATTCGTGCGTACCTGATAATTCAGCACGAGTCGGTTGCCGGACTGCATCACCTGGGGAAGGATCGAGCTTTTCCCGGAAGCAATTAACCCGTTACTCCACCCGTAGGCATATTCGAGTAAAGCTGGAACCCCGTCCCCATCGGCATCTCCGGAAGGACTCTGACCGGGATAGAAATCCGCAAACGAAGGGACCGCCACGGTGGCGACCTCTAGAGTCAGAATAGTTGGGTGGCTGACTATATTACTCAGGCCAGACTTCTCATAATTTACCCCGCTAATCGGCGCGTTGGAAAAACTCAGGCTGGATAACAGATTTCTCGACCAAGACTGATCGGGGTTCCCCAACTCCACCGTGTAGCTGCCATTGTGACTTGCCTGGAGGTTCGGAATACCTAGGGAAGGGTTGGTCTCACCGGACAGACTCACCCCCTGCCTCTTCCATTGATAGGTGGTGCCTGGAGCATTTCCGGGGATCACCGGCGCCTGCAGGGTCAGGGTCGCCCCCCCCGCCTTACTGACTATGGGCGAAAATGTCTCCGTTTCTCCCGCCAACTTTCTCTCCCATTCTTTGATGAAGAATCGCACCGTCAGATCAGCGACTGTTGGAATCGCATCAACGGATGCATAGGCTCCCGAGCTTGTATCATACTGGTGCCCATAACCGTTGAGAAAATGAAGCTCCGCAGGCACCCCCACCGCGATGAGTTGGTTGTAGAGATCCACAGAACCAGAGGTGGCGATGGAACCGATTTGATCGGTATTCCCATCATACGTGCCGTGAATCATGATGCAGGGCAGGTCGGATGCGCCCACCGTATAAGCTCGAAAACTCGTTTCAGGACCTCCAAAGAGAACGGCGGCAGCCACCATGCCACTCCGGTCGTATACGGCGCTGGTATCGGATGCAACCGAAGAAGCCGGCATAGTGGTGGACTTCGGATCCTCTGGAGAAAGCCCTCCTTGATCCCCGCTTTCCCTCACCGCCAACCATGCGGCAATCCGCCCCCCGGCAGATCCACCCAACACAAAGATGGCATTGGTATCCCAGCCATAGTTTGTTCCGTTGGCCCGAACAAACTTCACCGCCTCCAAAGTATCAGCCGCCGCGTCCCGGAGAGCCGGGAGTTGAAGGCCATCGTTAGTTCGATCCGCTGTGGCCCGCAGACGGTAGTCGATAGACAGCGCTTGAAATCCGCGCGCGGCCAGCTGGTTGCCTAAATTGACAATGTAAGACTGATCGCGGCCGGCAGAAGAGGCGTTGTACCCTCCCCCGTGAATCAGGATGACGACAGGCTGAGGACCGGCAGGATTGCCGCTCCGTCGATAAAGATCGAAAGCAAGATTCGTGGAGACTCCCTTGTAGTCATTGGTCGCCCGGTAGAAGATTCCTTTGTTGGTCAATACCGCGTACCGACTCGCCTGATAATCGGAGGGTACAGGCTGACTGACGGTGAGAGTTTGGCTGACATCGTCAGCCGGGTAGTAATCGACGTTGCCCGACTGACTCGCGGTGATGACGGTGTTTCCAGCCTTCTTTAAAATCACGTAGTTGCCATAGATCTGAGCGACGGAAGGATCAGAGGAGACGTAACTGACGGCCAGACCCGAACTAGCCGACGCAGCCAGCGATAGCGGGTCATCTCCCAAAAGCTTACGACCAAAGAATGGAAGATTGATTGTCTGGGAGGTTTTGGGCATCTGCTCCACGATTCCGGTCAGGGCAAAGTCCCATGTTCCCGCCGGGGCATTGGCGACAATCCGTCCACTTCCGCTCGTGCTTGTTCCACCGAAGCCGACCAAACGGAAATATCCTGTCTTTCCGGCAGTAAGAACAATGGGATTCGTGGCGATTGCATTACTCACTTGAACTGTCACATCAGTATCCAGAACAGTCCCTGAGTTCGTAGGATTGGTCACATCAAAGGGACCATAACTGCGCAAGGGGGTAGGATCGAAGGCTGAGTTGGTATTTATTTCAGCATAGAGGAGAGACCATCTCCTAGGACCGGATTGGCTGACCTGCAGAATCAGCCGGGAGATTCCAGTGATTGTAATTTTTTTCCCTGTGGCCGCCTCGATCTCAAAAAAAAAGTAGTCGTTGTTGGTCGTTGCGTTCGGTCCAGGAAGTGTACCGCCTGCGGTCCAACTGCTCCCGCCCCATGCATAGGGATTGGAACTATAGATATTCGGAGAAAGACCATTGGCCATTGCAAAAGTTTTAGGTCCCACAACCCCGGGATCCGTGATCGCAGAGCTTGTCGAAGTGACGGTCGAGTTAACCGGAAAATCCCAACCGATCAAAATTCCTTGTGCCTCTAAGAGGGATAAGCCATGAAAAAAACAAAAGGCCACTATACACAGGAAATGCCTCATATCCAAAAACTTAGCACATTTTCAGAAATGGGTATGGCCAATTATTCATCCCTCTGACTCGTCAGCCGGGATGAAAACTCATTACTAAAAAAGCCTACTTTAGTTCATGACAGAATTTTACATTCAAACAGCAAAAGGGCGTGGCTTTCGCCACGCCCCTTTGTGTTGGAATCTCAGCTTCAGTTTTTAGTTCTGCACTGCCTTCACTCGGAGGAACTTCTTCCCGCCGCTTACAGGGACGCTTGCCGTCCTTTGCTGGACGCTCACTCCGTTGACCGTCCTTAGGCTTCCCGGCACATCGGTGATTCCACTCCATCCCGCTTCCCCTGCCGACAAGTTACCGCTGGTTTCCGCCGTCACGGTCAATCCCAGGGTGCCCTGACGCACATAGTACGTCAGAACCAAATTGCCACCTGTGATCGCAACGGTTGGCTTCAAGCTCGCATCCAACGTTCCTGCGGTCGCTGCTCCAAACACATATTCCAAGAAGGCCGCATTGGATCCGGTCACACCATTCAACCATCCGCTGTAGGTCGTCCCCGCAGGGTTCACCGTCACACTCAAGTTCGTTGTTGCCGTGTTGTAATTGCCAGAAGTAGGCGTGAAGGTGACCTCATAGCTGCCTGTTGTCGAACGAGGCGTGGTGCTATCCGTCCAGGCAAAGGTTCCTGTAACGCTCGCCCCGCCGACGCCAGTGGCCGATCCACCCGAAAAGGTGGAGAAACTCAAACTCTGACCAGCTGTGATCGCAGCCGCTGTGGGCCAAGTCACCGTGGCATCCGCTTTGTTCACCGTCACAGCCACGTTCTGGGTCAGTGTATTATAGTTATAGTTAACTGCATCAGTCGGCGTGAAGGTGACTTCAAAGCTTTGGGCAACTCCCGCACCAGGAACCGTTGCCGGACTGGTGAAGGCAAAGCTGCCGTTTGACGAGCCACCGCTAAGCGTCGCGGCACTCAAAGCACTGCCGTACGTGATCGCAGCCGCTGTGGGCCAAGTCACCGTGGCATCCGCTTTGTTCACCGTCACAGCCACGTTCTGGGTCAGTGTATTATAGTT
>Ga0214921_10010970_pt1 | contig 11101 bp, 11 predicted proteins | sample LL1505_MetaG_FD_177992 | JGI IMG/M metagenome (GOLD analysis project Ga0214921, IMG submission 177992) | Freshwater microbial communities from Lake Lanier, Atlanta, Georgia, United States - LL-1505 | ecosystem: Environmental > Aquatic > Freshwater > Lake | place: USA: Georgia | collected...
TTTGCTTAGGAAAGTGGCGCCTCACAAATGACCTTCTCGACGAACGTGCCAACCGGAGGGCCCGTGTCCTCACGGGCCGGAACCCGCAATCGAAACATCCTTGCATCACCGGCCCGTCGGGAGACGGGCCCTCCGGGGTGCGGGATCCACAAACGTTTTTTGGCATACCGGATCGCGGCGTGCAGGAATCATCCCCACAAAAAAAGGCCGCCCTTTCGGACGACCTCTTTTCGCGGAAGAGCTTATGAACTAGCCCTTCATCTTATCCAAGAACTCCTTGTTGCTCTTGGTTCCCTCCATCTTGCTGACGAGGAACTCCATAGCCTCAACGGAGTTGAGTGGATTGAGTACCCGCCGGAGCGCCCATACCTTCTGCATCACGTCGCTCTCAAGGAGGAGGTCCTCTTTACGAGTTCCCGATGCCTTGATGTCCATGGCTGGGTAGATGCGTCGCTCTGCGAGCTTACGGTCGAGTACGATTTCGCTATTTCCGGTTCCCTTAAACTCCTCGAAGATCACCTCATCCATGCGGCTTCCGGTCTCGATGAGCGCCGTACCGATGATGGTAAGACTTCCGCCCTCTTCGACGTTACGAGCTGCACCAAAGAAACGCTTCGGCTTGTGGAGCGCGTTTGCGTCCACACCTCCGGAGAGGATCTTACCGCTTGGCGGAACTACGGTGTTGTAGGCACGGGCCAGACGAGTAATGGAATCAAGAAGGATCACAACGTCACGCTTGTGTTCAACAAGACGCTTCGCCTTCTCGATCACCATATCAGCGACCTGCACGTGGCGCTGAGCTGGCTCATCGAATGTGGAGCTCACCACCTCGCCCTTCACGGAGCGAGCCATGTCGGTAACCTCCTCGGGACGCTCGTCGATGAGAAGCACCAAAAGAATGATCTCAGGGTTATTCTCTGTGATTGCGTTCGCGATATTTTGGAGAAGGATCGTCTTACCAGTCCTCGGAGGGGCCACGATTAACGCACGCTGCCCCTTACCGACTGGGCAGAAGAGCTCCATAATTCGGGTCGAGAGCGCGCCACTCTTTGTCTCAAGCTTAACACGCTCATCGGGGTACAACGCCGTAAGGTTGTCGAAGTGGATCTTAGTCTTCAATACCTCAGGTGGATCATAGTTAACGGTGTTAACTTTTAGGAGGGCGAAGTATCGCTCCCCCTCTTTCTCACGCGGAGAACGGATCTGACCTTCAATCGAGTCACCGGTCTTCAATCCGAATCGACGGATCTGAGCTGGAGACACGTAGACGTCATCCGGGCCTGGGAGGTAGTTGTAATCAGGGGAGCGGAGGAATCCAAATCCGTCTGGCAGACACTCGAGGACGCCGCTCGCGAAAATGCTGCCATTCGCGTCAGCCTGAGCCGCAAGGATCGCGAAGATCAACTCTTGGCGCCGCATGTTGTTTGCGCCCTCGATATCGAATTCGGCAGCCAACTTCATCAGCTCTTCGGTCTTCTGGCGTTTTAGTTCATTGAGGTTCATGGTGTAACACTCGATTTATTGTTTCTACACACTACTCGTTTAGCGCTCGTCCGCACACTCGTGGTTGTCTCTCACTAAGGAGCGACACCGCTATAGATGTGACCTACTTGCCTTGGAGTTTTTTGATACAGATGTCCAGATACGTGTATCCGACAAAGTTGTTATTGAATCGTATCTCTCGAACAGCCGCGCTAATCCTCCCCCTGGGCTATCCACATCACCGCCAAACGAGCGATGCTAAGCGAAAGCCGATGCGAGGGGTGAAAAGGGGCGCTAGCATTACCGACGAAGGATACTAAAAGAAGCGCCGGAGGCCGTCGATAGACGTCTCCCTGTGGTCCTACCTAACAAGGACTTAACGGTCCGTCAAGCCCCCTGCTTTCGCTCTTCGATGGTTTTTGCGGCGACCGCCCTCAGATAAGTCGGCTCCAGAGCAGCGATTTCCCCAAGGTCAAAGCCCTTTGCGGCATCGTTTACGAGCGATAAAAGCCCCCGAGCGATATCCGACTCACCCTCTAAAGGGACCCCTTCAAGGGTAAAATCACGCTGAGGGGTCACCCAGCGGGTTCCCGGTTTAGACCATTCAGGCCCCCTCAACTCCCCCACAGGAACGATGCACGGGGCCCTCTCCTCCACAACCGGAGCGCCTCGAGTATACGCAGCAGCGAAAACTTCATCACGACGAGCATCAGCGAGCACCACCACACGTTGAGACGAACTGTCCTGCAACATGGTGGCGGCCGCAGCGCCAGCGAGCGAAGAGCATCCAATAAGGGGGACGCGCAGGGACCACGCCAACCCCTTTACGAAGCTCATCCCGATCCGGAGCCCCGTAAAGGATCCCGGCCCCACGCCGATCCGAACCGAGCGAATGTCTGTGGTGGCCATACCAGCATCGGCACACACTCGCGCGACGAGTAACGGAAGTTGTTCGAAATGATCGCCTAAACCCTCGGAGGATAACGCCGTGAGCGTCCCCAAGCCGCTCGTGACCGCGACGCTACAGAACGAACCACTCGTATCGATCGCAAGAACGTTGGCAGGCACTACTGACATCCGAACCGGCTCCTAGAAGAGCGACCACGGGATGATGCGTCGGATATCATTACCGATAGCGAACACCATCAGAAGGAGAAGGAGGGTCATACCTACCCGCATAGCATACTCCTGGAACCGCATACTGAGCGGTCGCCCACGGAGGAACTCAAGGGTAAAGAGCACGAGGTGCCCACCATCCAATACCGGTATGGGAAGGAGGTTCATGACACCGAGCGTTACGTTAAGGAAGATCATCATGGAGATAATCGCGAGCCACCCCTCGTTGGCGCTCGCCGCGGTTTGCTTAATAATCTCGATCGGTCCACCGATAGCTTTCTGCGGATTGATCAGACCAGTAAGGAGACCTTTCAGAACGCGAAGGGTCTGCAGCGAGAGCCCCACAACCTGCTTCTGTCCGGCGTTCATCGCGCCGAGCAATCCGACCGCTTCGTACTCAACGTTTTTGAACGCTGGAGCGATACCGATTCGATAAGTTGGCTTATCTCCACCGGTCCCCTCAAGAGCATCGAGCTCGGGATTACTTGATTGAGGATTAACGGTCAGTTCGATCGTATCAGCGGCCGCGGTTGCGCCCGTTGCCTCGGCAGCTGGACGCTCAACCCTGACAGCAAGGGGCTTACCATCGGAACCCCGAACGACGTCGATCAACTCCTTATAACTTTCAACCGCCTTTCCGTTTACGGTAAGGATGCGGTCACCGACCTTCATCCCCGAGGCCTCAGCGGGCATACCAGGCGAAACACCACCAACGGTCACGGGCCCATCGATAATCTTCGGGAGCCCAATCGTATAGTACATGCCGGTGGCAAGAACCCACGCGAAGAGGAAATTAAAGAGCGGACCGGCGAGAACGATAGCGCACCGGGGACCGTACGGCTTCTTCAGGAACCACCGAGTAGGGTCCTTAACCATCGCCTCTTGAAGCGGCGTCAACTGCTCATCACCACCCTCGAGAGGTGATGCTCCCGCGGCCGCTTCCTCCACGATCTCCTTCTGAGACCGAATGCAATCTCCGTGAACGAGGGTTGGATCATCACCCGCCATACGGACGAAGCCACCGAGGGGTATCATTCGTATGGTATAGGTGGTCTCCCCATACTGAAATCGGGTCAACACACGACCGAAGCCAAGAGCGAACTCAAGCACCCCTACCCCAAAGTACTTAGCCACAAGAAAGTGGCCAAGCTCGTGTACGAAGACGAGAATGCCGAGGACAAGGATAGCGGTAATAATGCTCATACGTTCTATGTTCGAATACTCGGCGCGTGTTGTCGAGCCCACACCGACACCTCATCGGTCAGTGAGAAGAGCTCCTCTATAGTTTGATAAGAACGGGCACCGAACTTCTCAAGCGCATCCCCTATCAATCTATGAATAGACTGGAAGGCTACAGCCTTATTCAAAAACAGCTCAACGGCAACCTCATTTGCGGCGTTTAAGACCGCGCTGGCCCCATTTGCCCCCTCCAGACACTCCTTAGCTCGGCGTAATCCTGGGAATTTTTGGTCATCGACCGGGAGGAAGTTCAACTCGGTCACCCTCGTGAAATCGAGCCTCTCCATCACCCCTCGGGCCCGGTCGTTCGGGTAGGTTAATGCGTAGGCGATCGGTCCCTTCATGTCCGGAATAGAGAGCTGCGCCAGAACGGCGCCATCCACCAAGCGGATCATCGAGTGGATAATACTTTGAGGGTGAATAATCACCTCGATCCGCTTGGAGGGAACGTTAAAGAGCCACCGCGCCTCGATCACCTCCAGCGCTTTGTTCATCATGGTGGCGGAATCGATAGAGATCTTCGATCCCATGTTCCATTTGGGGTGCTTAAGGGCTCGCTCAGGGGTTATGGCGCTGAACTCGGAGAGCGGCGTATGAAGGAACGGCCCGCCAGAGGCGGTCAGTATAACCGACTCAAGGTCCTCTTCTTGGGTCCCTTGGAGCACCTGAAAGATAGCTGAGTGCTCGCTATCGACGGGGATGATAGAGACACCCGCGGCACGCGCCCGCTCCATGACGAGCTCACCACCGACTACCAGGGACTCCTTGTTGGCGAGCGCGATATCTTTTCCTGAATCGACCGCGGCAAGAACCCCCGAGAGGCCCGCCATACCAACAACAGCGGCAACAACGACCTCGGCGCGGCTCTCTCGGATAAGGTTTAGGATCGCGTCTTCGCCGCACAGGAGCTCGGTGTCGTTCCACCGGGCTGTTGTCGAAGATACTCCAAGCCCCTTACACAACGCCTCAAAACCCGCGGCGTTACTCACCGCGGCTGCACGGGGCCGAAACACCCGCACCTGCTCCGCAAGCACATCGCCACGACGACCCGCGACGAGACAATCGATAACGAAACGTCCAGGATGCGCCTTCACTACCTCAAGGGTTGAGGTACCGATTGACCCCGTTGAACCAACAACGGCGATACGTCGGAGCCCCATCTTAGAGCGCTCCGAGCAGTAAAAGGGTGAGAACAACCGCGGGAGCGGCACCGATCATGCCGTCGAAGCGATCGAGCACCCCACCATGACCCGGAAAGAACGCACCGGTATCCTTCACACCACAGAGACGCTTGAGATACGACTTCGAAAGATCAGCGGCCTGCGCCGAGATAACAACGACGAGGGATACAAAAACAAGCACCGTAGTGCTCAACAAACCCCCAAGGATCGCGTGCCCCAACAAGACACCGGCGAGGATACCGATAACGTATCCAGCGAGGCTCCCCTCGATCGTCTTGTTCGGCGAGAGCGCGGGAGCCATCTTATGTTTACCAAGATACTTCCCAGCAAAGTAGGCCCCAGCATCATTTAAAGCGACCACACCTACCAGCCACCACACGAGGTGCACACCCAGGGGCAAGGAGGCGATCACGACAAGCTGTGGAGCGCAGATACCGACGAGCAAAAACGCCGGCGCATAACTCTCAGCGTGCCGAGAGCCATCCTCAAGTCGGGCACGACCCGCGAAGGTCTGGAGGATCATAAGGAGCTGAGCGCTCGCGACGATCGAGATGAAGAGCAGCTTCCAATTGAGCGCTCCATCCATCACTCCGTGTACCCCGAGAACGGTTGCAACGAGCGCAGGAAGCACCATGACGAAAAAGTGAATAGCCCCCCACCCCTTCCTATACGCCGAGGTAACAGCATCACGCGCAAAGAGTCGAACGACCTCAAACGCTGAGAGCACCGCGACAGCACCGGCCCACGCTACCGCGAGGACGCGCCCATACGGCACCAGCAAGGCGATAATTGTAAGAGCAAGCGCGATTGCAAGCACGATAAGCGCGGTAAGGAGTCGGTCCTTTAGGGAACCGGTATGATCAAATCGGAAAGCGGAGATGAAGGGATTACTTCCCGTCGATCTGCTCTTGAGTTCTTCCGAACCTGCGATTGCGTCCTGCGAAGACATGGAGACACCTGTGAAACTCATCAGTCGTAAAATCGGGCCACAGCACCGGAGTTACCACAATCTCCGCGTAGGCCAACTGCCATAACAAGAAGTTCGAGATTCGGGTCTCATCACTCGTGCGAATGAGGAGCTCAGGATCGGGAACATCGGGGAGGTAGAGAGAACGCGACACCATCTCTTCGGTAATCGATTCGGGATCAACCTCTCCCGCCCTAATAGCACGGCCAATCTTCTTCATCGCCTGCACTACCTCATCCCGCCCACCGTACGAAACGGCGAGAATAAGATCCATGCCATCGAGGTGCTTGGTCCTCTCCTCGTTTCGGCATAGAAGATCCTGAACCGCTTGTGGCAATCGGGCGATATCTCCCATCGCTCGAAGGCGCACGCCGTTCTTTAGAAGAACCTCAAGCTCCGATTCGAGGTGACGCAAAAAGAGCTGCATCAACCCTCCAACCTCCTCGGTCGGACGGTGCCAGTTCTCGGTAGAAAAGGCGAACAAGGTCAGATACCGAACGCCCAGGCGACGAGCCTCTTCAACCGTTGAGCGCACGCTCTTGGCGCCGTTACGGTGCCCCTCAACCCGCGGAAGGAAACGCCTCTTGGCCCACCGGCCGTTACCATCCATGATGATAGCGAGGTGCTTCGGGATGACCTTCGGCGCGGTTTGCGCTGAGGCCCCCTCCTTCATCGGTACTACTGCTGATTCGCTCTCCATGCCTGTTCTTTTAGCTCGTGTAAACAGCGAGGAGGTCACACCTCCATCAACTCCTTCTCCTTCGCGGAGGCGGCGGCGTCGACCTCAGCGATCACCTTATCGAGGATCTTCTGAATCTCATCTTGCGAGCGCCGAGAATCATCCTCGGAGATCTCCTTGTTCTTAACCTGCTTCTTCACGGCCTCGACCTCATCGCGGCGCAAGTTACGGAGAGCAACCTTCGCCTCCTCCGACATCTTTCCAACCTTCTTGATCAGATCCTTGCGCCGCTCCTCATTGAGCGCTGGGATCACAACGCGGATGAGGGCCCCTTCACGGGATGGGTTTAATCCAAGCTCCGATTGCTGAATAGCTTTCTCGATCGCCTCAACAGCACCGCCATCGTACACCTGAATCGTAAGCATGCGGGGCTCGGGAGCTGAGATCATGCCCAGCTGCTGAATCGGGCACCGTGACCCGTAGTAATCAACCTGGACGCTCTCTAAAAGCTGCGGTGTCGCTCGTCCTGAACGGAGACGCCCGAGCTCCTTCTTGAAATGCTCAAGTCCCTTCGCGCAATTCGCCTTGTATGCGTCAAATTTTCCACTCATACCTTATTCCCTCGTTCACTAGTGGTACTGCTTTATCCTTCAACGAGGGTTCCCACGACATCACCACAAACGATGCGCTTGAGGTTCCCCTCGACTCCTACGTTAAACACCACGATCGGAAGATTGTTCTCCATGCACAGCGAGATAGCTGCCGCGTCCATTACCTTCAAGCCCTTCTGAAGGACATCCATGAAGGTGATCTTACCGAAGGGCTTCGCGTTCGGGTTCTTCTTTGGATCGGAATCGTATACCGCATCGACCTTTGTTCCCTTGAGAAGGATCTCGGCCCCGACCTCCATAGCGCGAAGGCTTGCGGCGGTGTCGGTTGTGAAGAATGGATTTCCTGTTCCGCACGCGAAGATTACAACACGCCCCTTCTCAAGGTGTCGTGTCGCGCGGCGTTTGATGTATGGCTCAGAGATCTCCTTCATCTCAATTGCCGAGAGCACTCGGGTGTGAACCCCTTCAGCCTCAAGGCGATCTTGCAGCGCGAGCGCGTTGATAGCGGTTGCGAGCATTCCCATGTAGTCGCCGGTCACTCGGTCGAGACCTTGCGAGCCTGCTTGAACGCCTCGGAAGATATTACCACCTCCGATAACAACCCCTACCTCAACGCCAAGCTGCGTTACCTCACGAATCTGACTAACGAGCGCGTTGATGATTGAGGACTCGATTCCGGTCCCCTTCTCACCACCAAGGATCTCACCACTCAGCTTCAGAAGGATTCGCTTGTACTTCACGTTGCTCATGTACTCTCCGGAAATGTAGTGCTCGAAGCGGTCGGTTTCTTGAGAGCACGGTGCTCTCCCTGTATGTCGCTGTCAGAAACCGAGAGGACGGCGACTGGAGCTTCCCCACCCTTGTACAGGATGGGGAAGCCGATGACTTAGTAGTATTACTTACTAACCATAGCGGCAACGTCATCCGCGAGATTTCCAGCAACCTTCTCAACACCCTCTCCAACCTCAAGTCGGCTAAAGCGTCGAACGGTTACCTTTTCACCACATCGCATACTCATGTCATCGATGAGGGTCTTGATCGTCTTAGACTCGGTCTCATCCTTGATGTAGATCTGCTTCATGAGGACAACGCCCTCAAGGAACTTCTCGATCTTACCTGGAAGGATCTTGTCAGCCTTTTTCTTCTGCTCGTCGTTGAGCTGCTCCATGAGGATCTCCTTCTCCTTCTCAAGGATCTGCTCTGGAACCTCTTCAACGGTGAGGTAGCGAGGCTTCATAGCCGCTACGTGCATGGCGAGGTCCTTAGCCAACTGCCGGAACTCCTCTCCACGACCTACGAAGTCGGTCTCGCAGTTGAGCTCAACAACAGACACAACCTGATCCCCTGGGTGGATGTACACGCCAAGGGTTCCCTCAGCGGCGGTCTTGCCAGAACGCTTCTCGATATCCTTGAGTCCCTTCTTACGAAGGATCTCGATAGCCTTATCGATTGAGCCCTCCGCCTCATTCAAGGCGCCCTTGCAATCCATCATTCCAGCTCCGGTCATCTCACGAAGCCTCTTAATCATGTCACTGGTAATCGCAGACATACTTTCTCCTGTTTAGGTTTGAATAAAAATATAGGCCATATGGCTGCGCGCACCTCACCTCGGCGAAACCGAAGCGATGGTGCGCGCTGACGGAAAGCGGTAGCTATGCTACGGCAGCTCCACCCTCAGATGCGTTGCCAACGAGCTTAGCCTCTGCACGCTTTCCAGTATCAGCACCGTTTTGAGGCTCACCTGGAACACGTGCCTTGTAGATAGCGCGTCCCTCAAGAACGGCATCCGCCGTTGCCGAGAGGAAGAGCTTCAACGCACGAGCAGCATCGTCGTTCGACGGGATCGGGAAGTTTACAGCCCCTGGATCAGCGTTCGTATCGACGAGCGCGACAACTGGGATATGCAAGCGCTTCGCCTCAGCGATAGCGATCTGCTCCTTAACAACGTCGACCAGGAAGATCACATCTGGAACCTTCTTCATGTTGCGGATACCGCCAAGGTTAGCCTCAAGCTTCTCAACCTGCCGGCTGATATCGAGACGCTCCTTCTTGGTGATGCGGATCTTCGAACCCTCTTGAGCGGACTCAGCGAGGAGGTTCTCCATCTTACGCATACGCTCGATAGAGTTCTTGATCGTTTGGAAGTTGCTCAAGCAACCACCGAGCCAACGGGAAGCGATGTAAAACGATCCACAACGTGCGGCTTCTTCCTTAACGATATCCTTAGCCTGCTGCTTCGTAGCTACGAAGAGAACGTTTCCACCGAGAGCGACCCGGTCAACGATGTACTTACGAGCGACCTCCCACTTCTTGAGGGTAAGGTCGAGGTTGATGATGTGAACTCCATTTCGAGCGCCGTAGATATACGGAAGCATCTTTGGGTTCCAGCGCTGGGTCTGGTGACCGTAGTGAGCGCCCGCGTCCATAAGGGTGCGGATGGTTACTGGGGTGCCTGGCTCGATAGCCGCAGGCGTAGCTGTGGCGGTGTTTGTCGTACTCATTCTATCCTTTACGTCTTAGTTTGACCTCCCCGCCCGATATACCGAGAGCAAAAAGCACCCCCATCTCTGAGGATTCCCTTTCACCTTCAAGCACTAAGACCGAAGCGGGTGCGATAAGTTAGCGGTATCGTATAGCATCTTTGGGCTTCTACTGCCAACTCTCCCCCCTCTTTTCCTTCTATTCCCTGTCCTGCGGATGAGACTAAGGATCGAAGAGCTGATAAAATCCGATAGTCTTTCGGCGTTCGGAAGGGGTTTCTGTATGCTTCAGGGCTCTTTTTCCCGGGCCCTCACCTACGCCACGGACACGTTTTCACTGCAATTATAGGTAGTTATATGCAAAAGCTCATTCATCTCGTTATGGACTATGCCCCCGGAGACCTCGCCTGCGCAGAGGTCGTGTCGGCCCTTGCCGCTCAGATCCCAGCCGATTACCACTGGCACGTCACCTCGGTGAATAGCTTCGACACCGTTTCCACCGGGTTCGTAGTGGCTCAGCTCGGAAACCAATCCGAGGCCCGCCGCCCCAAGGACACCCTCATCTACGCAAACTGCGCCCCACGCAAAGACCGCCGGGAAGCCCGTACCAATAACGAGGGGGAAGGGTTCCTCTACGGCATACTCAACAGCGGCGTAGGGGTCATGGCCGTAAACTCCGGCTACTCCCTCTCCTTCGTGCGTGAGGAGCTCAAAGAGCTGTGGGCGATAAAGGTAGACGTCGGAGGATCGCAATTCCGATCCCGCGACAACTTCCCAAAGCTCGTTGGTATGGCGGCTCGTGGCGAGAAGGATTTCCTCATCGAGCGTCTCGACCCGCTCAAGGTGATAGCTCCTCCACCGACCTCAGCGATCGGCTACGTTGACTCGTTCGGCAATTTAAAGACCACCATCAGAGATGGTGCCGCAGAGCTCGCGAACCTCCAACCGGGGCAACGAATTCGGGTCGTCATCAACGACGTTGAGATGGCCGCAACCGTGGCAGCGGGAAGCTTCAACGTGCAGGAGGGCGATATCGCCTTCTCTCCTGGATCCAGTGGACACGATAAGAAGTACTGGGAGATCTTCCAACGCGGAGGATCGGCGTGGCACACCTACAAGAAGCCTCGGCCGGGGTCGATTATTTCGATTAGGGCGTAACTTCCAACGAGGGAGACAAGGCCGTAAACGGACCCGACATGAAAACATCAAGATTGTCGGGTACGTTCACGGGCCAATGTTGTACATTGGACGAAGCCGTTCCGCCCAGGTACGCTCCGCAGCATTCAAGGAGACACGGTGTCGACCACACGGATCCAACAACTTGAGGACTACCTCGCGGAGGCAAT
>Ga0214921_10010971_pt1 | contig 11101 bp, 8 predicted proteins | sample LL1505_MetaG_FD_177992 | JGI IMG/M metagenome (GOLD analysis project Ga0214921, IMG submission 177992) | Freshwater microbial communities from Lake Lanier, Atlanta, Georgia, United States - LL-1505 | ecosystem: Environmental > Aquatic > Freshwater > Lake | place: USA: Georgia | collected 2015-05-28
CACCGCGATCGAGCCCCGCGGGCTGCACTCGAAGAACGGCTCCACCAATCGGAACGTGGCGTCGGAAATGTTGATGCGTCCGGCCTCGCCCCCGCTCTCCATGCGGCTGGCCGTGTTCACGGTGTCACCCCAGAGATCGTAGGTGAACCGCTGTTCGCCGATCACGCCGGCGACGAGCGGCCCCGTGTGGAGTCCGATCCTGATCGCAAAGGAGGGCATGCCGGTGCCTGCCAGTTCCTGGGACGTCTCTACCACGCACTCCCGGATTGCCAGCGCCAGCAATGCGGCGTCGAGGGCGTGGGTCGTGTTCGCCGTGGGCACGCCGCCGGCCGCCACGTAGGCGTCGCCGATCGTTTTCAGTTTTTCCATGTGGCACGTGGCCGTCAGTGCGTCGAACCGCCGGAAGTATTCCTCCAGGCCGTCGATCAACTGTTGGGGAGCCATCGTCTCGGCCACCCGCGTAAAGCCGACGAAGTCGGTGAACATAACCGTGACCGCATCAAAGTGCCGAGGCTGGCTCTGCCCGGCGTTGGCGAGTTCGTCGGCGATCTGTCGGGGAAACACGCGGTAGAGCAGGTCCTGGGTCTTCTGGAGGCTCTCCCCGAGCCGCTGGCTGGCAACGGAGAGTTGGGAGTGCATCTCCTCCAGTTTGGTGTTTTGACGGAGGATGTTTTCGTAGGTGGAGAGCAGCAGGTTCAGCAACTGACGCCGGCTGACATCGAGTTGCATGGTCTCGCCACGGTATTCCAGCGGCAGTGGCTCGCCGGGCGTGTCCGGGGCGGACAGATGGCGGAGCAGGTGTTCGATCCGGTCGATCACATGGGGCGGATCGTAGGGCTTGGTGACATAGGCGGCAGCCCCTTCACGAAGACCATCCAGGATGTCGGAGGTGGCGGCGAGCGCCGTCAGCATGAGCACTGGGATGTGCCGCAGCCCGGCATCAGCCTTGAGAATCCGGCAGAGTTCGTGCCCGTCCATTTCGGGCATCTCGACATCGGAGACCACGAGCACCGGCTGATGCTCGCGGATCAGGGCCAGTGCCTCTCTGCCGTTCGCCCCCCAATGGACCGAGTAGCCGGCCGATTCCAGGGCAGCCTTCAGCACCCGCCCCTGGAAGCGGCTGTCTTCTGCGATCACGATCGTCAACGGTGTATTCATGACCGTGAAGCATAGCTGTGACGGCAGCGTCTGGCGATCCTGATCGGCACAATCACGACGGTCGTCTTCACCGAGTGCCGGGCTCTGCGGCTGGAGCGGCTGCAGGGAGCGGGGCGGCGGCAGCTGTTTCCCGCACGACCGCGGCATACTTTCCAAACAGTGACATCAGCCGCTCCTTGTCGAACGGCTTGACCACGAAATCGAGGGCGCCAAGCGCCAGGCATTCCCGGAGCTTTGCCCGCTGGTCGACGGCGCTGACCATCACGACGCGGGCATCAGGGACGGTGCTCCGCAGTTCACGCAGTGTCTCCACGCCATCGAGTTCCGGCATCACGATGTCGAGCGTGACCAGATCGGGACGGTGTTCGGCGTAGCGGGCGAGGCCCTCGCGGCCGTTGGTGGCCTCGGCCACGACCTCCCAGCCGGCCTCGCGGGCGATCCCGGCGATCCGCATCCGCATGATCGTCGCATCATCGATGACGAGTAATCTGGGGGCGCGAACCCCTTCCACGATCGTTGTCATTGCAGTCTCCCCTCCCATTAAGCCAATGTCTCTGTGCCCTGGCCGGCGGTCTCGACCGTCACCGTGCCGGTGATCACGTCGACTGCCAGTCGCCTGCCATGCCGGCCGCCGCAGAGGCGGCCGGTGATCGGAATGCCAAGATCCCCGAGGATCCGTTCGAGCGACAGAACGTTCTGTTCGCCGATCGGTGTGCCCGATTGAAATTCGAACATCGTCGCGCCGCCCACGAGTTTTGCGGTGCATGCAAGGGTCGATTCCCCGACGGCTTCGCGGAGCAGCCGAAGTGTTTCGGCGACGGCCGTGTCAGCATACTTGCCGGGTGGCGTCCCGCGGCCGTTCGATGCGGGAAGCATGATATGCGCCAGGCCGGCGGCCCGGTGGCTACGGACGTGGAGCACGAGCCCCACGCAGGAGCCGACGAACGTCCGGAGCATGCCACTCCCTTTGGCGATACCGATCTGACCGATGGCGACAGAATCGCCAGAGCGGGCCACGACTGGCGGAACATCAGCCGAAGTCACTCGCTGCCTCCCGGATCGCTGGTGGGTGGCAGGAGAGCTGCAACACCGGCAGCGTCGGGTAGGAAGACGAGCCCGCAGGCGACCGGCGTGCCGTCGATGCGAAATTCAGTTCGCGCGAGCAGCACGATGTCGGACAGGACCGGTTGCTCCATCAGCACGGCTTGCATCACCGACGCAGGGAAGTCACGGAGAAACACCGGCGGCGAGGGAAGAATGCCGTCGGTGCCGGCGGAATCGAGCGCCGCGCAGATGGCGTTGAGGTAGGCACAGCCGACGATGTTGGCCGTTTCGATAACGGCTGACCGTTCGAGGTCGCCCCAGGACGTCGACGTGCCCGCCGGCCGCTCGAGCAGCGTGTCGGCAAGCGACAGGCCCGCGTCGTCATCGGCAGCGAGCAGGAGCAGGCCACCGATCGCTCCGTCGATTCGCATGGCGCAGCCACAGATGAGCGTCTCGCTGGAGCCCATCACCGCCGCTGCGTCTTCGATCGGCAGCGTCTCCAGTCGCTCCACCGAGAGCGTGGCTGGCCGGCCGAGCCACTTGGCAAGCGCGCTGGATGCATCCGCCGCGCCATGGTGGAAGATGGCTGCCAGCCGGGTGTCGTTGGCTGTCATGCACGGGCCTCCGTCACGGCACGCGACCGCATGACGATGTCGACGACCGCTGCGACGTCGAGCAGCAGGCAGACCTCGCCGTCGCCCAGGATGCTTGCCCCGCCGAGGCCGCGGATCCTCATGAAGTTTTCATCGAGTGACTTGACGACGAGGTCTTGGGTGCCGAGCAGGCTCGAGACGCAGACGGCGACGGCCCGCGACCCGGCATGCATCACCAGCACGGCTCCCCGCGGTGTCCGGTCTGCGGCGGCGGACGGCCAGGAGAAAATCTCGTCCATGTCGACGAGCGGCAGAAACTCGCCGCGGATGTCGCAGACCCGACGGCCCCCGACCGAGAGGATGCAGTCGTCGGTGACGGTGACGATCTCCCGGACATTCTCCACGGGAACGGCGAACGCGGCCTGTTCCATCCGGAACAGCATGCAGCGGGCGATCGCCAGCGTCAGTGGCAGGCGGATGATGAACGTCGTTCCCTCGCCAAGCTTTGTCTCGACGTCGATCGATCCGCTCAGCGCCTCGATCCGGGTCCGGACGATGTCCATGCCGACACCTCTTCCCGAGATGTTCGAGACCTGTTTCGCGGTGCTGAAGCCGGGCTGCCAGATGAAGTCGGTCAGCTCACGGGGGCTGAGGGTGGCGGCCTGCTCGGCTGAAACGAGTCCGCGGGAGACGGCACGATCGCGGATCCGTTCGACGTCGATGCCGCCGCCGTCGTCGGCGATCGAGATGAGGACGCTGTTGCCGCGATGTGACGCAGACAGCCGCACGGTGGCCATCTCCGGCTTGCCCCGCCGCAGTCGCACGTCGGCCGGCTCGATCCCATGATCGATGGCATTCCGGACCAGATGGACAAGCGGGTCGCCCAGTTCGTCGATCATCCGCTTGTCGAGCTCGGTCTTCTCTCCCGCGAGTTCGAGCGTCACGCTCTTGCCGAGCTCGTTCGCGATGTCGCGGACCGACCGCTTGAACCGGTTGAGCAGCGGGCCGACCGGCACCATGCGCGTGCTCAGAACGCCTCGCTGAAGGCTGTCGGCCACACGCGTAAGGTGATCGACAGACTCCACGAGTTCGGCGTAGCGACGGTGCCCCTCCTCCCACATCCGTCCCTGTTCCTCGAGCTTTTCCAGGTGGGATTCACAGGCAGCGGCGGCCCGATCAACCGGCCCTGACGCCGTCCGCACGATCGCCTCCACGGCCTCACGAAGCGAGTGGGTCGTGCCGCCGGACCGGCCGCCAACCGCGGCTTTCTTGAACAGCGGCGACATGTCTGAGACGAGTTGCACGAAGCGGGCACGGCTGACGACCAGTTCGCCGACGAGATTGAGCAGCACGTTCAGGCGGTCGACGCCCACCCGCATCGTCTCGACGACCGCGGTCGCCTCCGCCGACGCGGCGGCCGCGGGAGTCTCGACCGGTGGCTCGGCGTCGAGTTCGACGCCAACGACGCCGTCCACATCGGCAGCGATCGTGATCGCGCTGCCAGCGGCGGCGGTGCGGAGCACGACATCGAGTGTTCGCAGGTCGGTGCTGGCGGCGAAGTCGGCCGCTGCCGGTGACGACTCGACCACCACCCCGAGATTGCCGAGTCGCGCGAGCACCAGTTCAGCCTTGAGGTCGACCATCGGGAGTCCGGGCGCGAACTGGACGCGGATGCGACGCACCCGCTCATCCGCCGCTGGCTGCTCTTCGATGGGCCGGGCTGGCTGTGGCGCGGTGGCCGCGGGCTTCGGAGCCTGCACGCTGGCCACGGTGGGTGCCACCGTGGTGCTCGCTACGGTCGGGGCCGCAATCGCTGCGGGCATCGCCGGTGTGGCAGCTGCTAGAGGCGCTGCGGGTGCTTCCGCGGCTCGAGTCGCTGACGACGCGGTCGGCCGTGGGGCGGTGGCTGGTGGTGTCTGGGTCAGCCGTTTGACGGCGTCAGTCAGCTCATCGACCGGCTCGAGCTTCTCCCCCTGCCGCAGCCGATCGTTGCAGGTCCGGAAGTAGTCGATGCACCGCAGGGCCACCTCGATCGTGGGGCCATCGAGGAGCAGACTGCCCGATCGCAGTCGCTCAAAGTGGCTTTCGAGGTGATGGGCGAGGCTTGTGATCCTGTCGAGCCCCAGCATTGCCGCCGATCCCTTGATCGAATGGATCAACCGGAATGCCTCGGCGATCCGGCGGGCGTCGCGGGGCTCCGACTCGAGTGCGAGTAACAGCTGGACGATCTGGTCGCACTGCTCGCCCGTCTCGTCGATGTAAACGCTGAGGAATTCCGCCATGTCGTCGGCGGGCAGGTCCTGGTTGCGGCGGTTGTTGTCGGCCATGGCGACGATCTTTCAGGGTTTCTGGTAGACGAAGTTCGAACGCCGCTCGAGGCCGTCGAGAAAGTCGTGAGCGCCGTCGGTCGATCCGGGCACAAGGTAGCCGCCGCTCCGCAGTGCATGGATGAGATGACGCAGGGCGATCGGTTTCGACGTGCGGTCGAAATAGATCAGCACGTTGCGAATCACGATGCAATCGAACGGGCCCCCCGTCATCGGCTCGAGGAGGTTGTGCCGCTGGAATTCGCAGAGCCCGGCGACGGATGGCTTGAGCCGCCAGGTGTCCTTGGCGGGGCCGACGACGAAGTGCCGGGCGAGGCGTTCAGGGCTGACGTGCTCGACCGCCTTCGGTCCGTACGTCGCCGTCCGCGCCGTCTTCAACGCCGTCGTGCAGATGTCGGTGCCGACGATCTGCAGCGTCCAGCCGGCCAGACGCGGGGCGTTTTCCGCCAGACAGATGGCGAGCGAATACGGCTCCTCACCCGTGCTGCATGCCGCCGACCAAATCCGCAGCGACCGCTCCCTCTTTCCAGCTGTGGCCCGCGCGATCATCTCGTCGAGAAAGGGACCCGCGAACCAGTCGAAGTGCTCCGGCGTCCGAAAAAAGTGCGTTTCGTTGGTCGTGATTGCGTCGATGAATGCCTCGAGCTCCCCGGCTACGGTCCCCGCGACAAGCAGCTTGTAGTAGTCATCGAACGACTCGAGCCCATGGTCGCGGAGCCGCCGTCGGATGCGATTGCTCAGGAGCGCGACCTTGCCGTCCACCGTCCAAATGCCGGTGTGCCGGTAGATGAACTGTTGGAACTGCGTGAACTGTTCGGGTGTCAGCGAGAGTAATGCGTTCACGGGTGCTCCTTTCCACTCCACTCGGCGTGATGACGCCGGCTCGTGGCGTTATACCCGGAACCGCTTGACGAGATCACGCAAGCCCTGAGCCTGGGCACCGAGTTCCTCGGCACTGGCGGCCATCTGCTCGGCCGCGGCGGCGTTTGACTCGGTGGTCTGCGACACCGACCGGATCGCCAGTTTCACTTCGCCGGCATTGGCCGACTGCGATTCCGAAGAGGCGGCGATGTTGGCGATTCCCGACGCCGTCGACTCGACAGCGGAGACGATTGCCGCCAGCGACTGTCCGACCTTCTCCGAGAGATCGGCCCCCTCCTGAACCCGCTGCGTCGACTCGTTGATCAACTGCGTGATCTCCTTGGCGGCCTCGCTGGCTCGTTCCGCGAGTTTCCGCACCTCGTCGGCGACCACGGCGAACCCCAGGCCGTGCTCGCCGGCCCGGGCCGCTTCGATGGCTGCGTTGAGCGCGAGGAGGTTGGTCTGGGCGGCAATCTCGCTGATCACCTGGATAATTTCATTGATCTGCTCCGACGACCGGCGGATCGTCCGCATCGAGTCGATGGCATCGTGAACGGCTTGGCTACCAGCCTGTGCCAACTGCGTGGTGCGGCTGGCCTGGGCCCGTGATTCGACGGCGCTCTTGGAGATCACCGCGATCGATGACGCGAGTTGCTCGACGGCCGCCGTCATCTGCTCGACGCTGGCGGCTTGAGACTGTGCCCCGTCGCTGAGGCTGTTGGCGCTTTCGGCGATCATCCGCGCCCCGTCGTTCTGCTGGTCGGCGGCCTCGGAAATCTGTCCGATAACTTCCCGCAGGTCGCCGAGCATGCGGCTGGCGTTGCCGGCCAGCACGGCCATCTCGTCGTTCCCCTCGACCGCCACGGTCTGGCTCAGGTCCCCCTTCGAGGCCGCGCCGAAAACCTCCGACAGCAGCCCCACCTTCGTCTCGAGGGCTTCCTTGGCGGTGACCATCTGCTTCTGCAACTCTTGCTCACGCTGCTCGCTACGGACGCGGTCGGTGATCACGTCCCAGGTGATCAGCGGACCGATGTAGCGGCCGCTTGAGTCGCTGAGGGCGGAGATGTTGAGGTCGAGAACCTCCGGTCCGAGTGTGACCTGCTCGCGGCGGGGCAGGCTGTCGGGACTGACCAACAGCTGCCAGGGCCGCTCCGAGGGAGCCGGGAAGATGTCGAGCGATCCGCCGACGATCTCCTCGACACGACGGGGCAAGAGGTGTTGGAACTGCCGCAGCGACTTGTCCGAGGCCGGATTCATGTAGGTGATCGTGCCGGTCGTGTCTGCAAGTAGCAGCCGCATCGAAGTGTTGCCTACCATCTCGGAGAGCTGTTGCTGCGCCTGCTGGTCACGAGTGAGCCGGCGGGCGATGAAGAACGACGCGAGGGCGATGCCGGCCGCGGTCAGCCCGAAGAGGAGCATGCCGAATCGACGCAGCCGGTACACCGGTGCCATTACCTCGGCCTCGTCAATTTCTGAGACCAGCGCCCAGCGCACCGCCCCGTTGCCCGTGGCGTCGCCTCTGAAGACCGTGACCGGCATCCACGACGAGAGCACGGGCATGTTGCGGTAGTCGCGGCCCAGCGCCGTCCCCGATGAGCCGGCCTCGAGGGCGCTCCGTACCGGGGCGGTGTCGACCTTGAATTTTGGGTTGATGATCGTCGATTCGACGCCGAGATCCTTGGCGAATCGGGAGTTGGAACGGAACATCCGGTCGGGGCCGATGGCATAGGTCTCGCCGGTCTCCCCCAGGCCGGTCGTTTCGCCGATGATCTTGTTGGTCTTGTCGAGCGGCAGTTGGAACGCCAGCACGCCGACGACGGTGTCGCCGTCGAGCAGCGGCGTCGCGATGAAGCTGGCCGGGTCCATCAGCGACGGCAGGTAGCGACTGTACTGGCCGTAGGCGATGGTGCCGGGGCGGCCGAGCGCCACCGCCTCGCGGAACGCCTTGGCGAGGTTGGTCGAGGCGAGCGGGCCGGACGTCAACGACGCACCAAAGTCGATCTCCTTGAAGACCGTGTAGAGGATCGTGCCCGAGGTGGCGTCGATGAGGAAGATGTCGTAGACGCCGTATCGTTCAAGCATCTCCCTGAAGATCGGGTGCACCTGGGCATGGGTGCGGGAATAGGCGGAGCCGTCGTCGGCAGCGTCGAGCAACTGTTTCGAGCCAACGGGGTTGGGATTCCGGCGGAGGTAACGGTCCTGGAGCATCAGGCCGCGTGGATCGAGTGCGTCGATGAACGGCCGCATCTCGATGGCCTCATCATTTTTGTTGCGGTAGAGTGACGCGAATTCCGCGGCGTAGTAGCTTGCGAGTTCCTGCCGCGTTGCTGCCACTGCCTCGTCGTTGACTGGCAGTTCTTGCCAGGCCGTGCGGAATTCCTTCACGACATCCTTCGCCACTGGACCACTGGCGGCGACGAGGAGTTCCTCACGCATCGTGTCGAAATACCGCTCGACCGACTGGGCGGTAATCGTGCGAACTGCCTCCAGTCGCGCGAATGCCTGCGTGCGGAGCGAGTCTGCCGCGGAGCGGTACATCGCGAACCCCAGAAGGGCCAGCGGCACGAGTGACATCACCAGCAGGGCGGTGAGGACCAGGTTGCGAAGCGATCGATCGGCAGACAATTTCATCTCAAGAGGCCTTACTTATCGGAATGGGGGACACCGGGGACGCCGGCGCGGTGGACGCCGGCAAGGCCGGCTGGATCGAGCAGACTGCCTGCATCGAGCAGAATGAACAGGTCGTCACCCGCGCGGGCGAATCCCTCGACCGACCGCTGACCATCAGAAGCGACCGTGTCGGGGGCCGAGTGGATCTGATCGACCGGAATGCGAATCACCTGCGAAACGGCGTCGACCATGCAGCCCATCGTGCGGTTGCCAATGTTGACGACGATCGTACGGGTGTCGGCGTTGGGCTCCCGGGCGCTGAGCCCGAAGAGCAGTCGCAGGTCGATGACAGGGATGATCGTGCCGCGGAGATTGCTCACACCGATCACGTAGGCGGGCACGTCCGGCACGCGGGTCACGCTGCCGGGGGTGATGATTTCCTGGATCCGCTCGATGCGAAACAGGTACTTCTGACCGTCGATTTCGAAGCCGACGAACTGTGCCGAGGCGGCTTGTTTTGCGTCTGAAGCGCGGGCCGATTCCATGCCGATGGTACCTGTGCGAAGGCGGTTTGCGGGCCGCGAAACGGTGTCTTCCGCATCTGCGGGAGACCCATCGAGGTATAGCTTGGGAAAATGGTCAATTCAAATTTGTGTCCGCGAGGGCACGTCGGGGTGATGCCGTTCCCCGTCACCATCGTTACGATGTGCAAGACCCCACCCCGCCAACCCCCCTAGCGTCCACCCTCGAGCCCCGTGTCGCACCATGTTCACCGGCGTTCTCAAGGTTGTCGTAGTCGACGACTCTGCCCTCTACAGGCAGATGCTCCTGACGGTGCTGGGGCGGATTGCGGGCGTTGAGGTCGTCGGGACGGCCGTTGACGGCGACGCGGCCGTGGAACTCATCGCGCGGGCGAAGCCTGACGTTGTCACGCTCGACGTGCAGATGCCGGGGCGGGACGGCATCGAAGTGCTCCGGGCCCTGAAGCAACGCAGTCTCTCGCCGCGGTCGATCATGGTCAGCAGCCTGACCGCTCAGGGGGCACCGACGACGGTCGCCGCCCTGATGGAGGGCGCGTTCGACTTCATCCTCAAGCCCGCCGGCGTCGATCTGCGTGTCAGCCGCGATCACATCCAGCGAGAACTCACTGAGAAACTGGCAGCTGTTCGGGAGAGCATGACGCCTGTCGAGGCGGTCGCTGCACCACCGCTCCCCAAGGTGCCCCGCCGAGCCACCGCGGTGACACGATTCGATGCGGTTGTGATCGGCACCTCGACCGGTGGTCCTCAGGCCTTGCGGACCGTGATCCCGCTGCTGCCCGCCGACCTGCCGGTGCCGGTCTTCATCGTGCAGCACATCCCATCGCAGTACACCGCGAGCCTCGCCGAACGGCTCGACGGGATGTCGCCGCTGAACGTCAGGGAGGCGACGGACGGCATGGTCGTCGGGCCGGGCATGGTGCTTCTCGCACCGGGGAGCAGACACCTCGGCGTGGAGCGGCGCGGTGAGCGGGTCGTCTGCGTGCTGGACGATAGTCCACGGCGCCGCGGTTGTCGGCCATCGGTCGACCACCTGATCGAATCGGCCGCGCGGTTCTACGACGGTCGTGTGCTGGCGGCGGTGCTCACCGGGATGGGCTGTGACGGGCTTGACGGATGCCGCGAACTGAAGCGGCGAGGCGGCACGGTGCTCACGCAGTCAGCTGCCGGATGCGTCGTCTACGGCATGCCGAAGGCAGTGAGCGATGCTGGACTGGTCGACGAGGTGGTGCCACTGGAACAGATGGCTTCACGGATCACCGCGTGGCTGCGGGAGTGATGAGGGCCAGACGGAGCTGCCGCAGTCGGCAGGATGTCTGGTTCCCATCGCATTGATTCGGCGCATTCACTCGAGCAGTTCCAGCCAGGCCCGAATCTCGTTGTCGTATTCGCTCGCGAGGCCTCCCACGATCAGCTGGCGGTGGAAGCTCGCGGCGCCTTCCTTGACCAGATCGGCATCCTCGGCGCTTGGGAATCGCCGGGCCGGGTCGGCGGCGATCATCCCCTTGATGAAGTTCATCAGCAGTTCGTTACAGGTGACATCCGTCGGCAGAATCTGCGGAAGTCGGTGGCCGAGCGACCGTTTCGCCTCAAGCAGGTCGCGGTAGGACTGCAGGCCCGCGAACGGCGGCCGGCCGGAGAGCATCTCGATCAGCACGTAGCCGAGGCTGGCGAGATCGGACCTGGGGGTGTTTTCGCGGCCCTCCAGCACCTCGGGGGCCGCATACGACGGCGTGCATGTGCGGTTGGGGGGCATGTCGTCGAGCGCCAGGGCTGAGCCGATATCGATGATCTTCGCGTTGCCCGTCCGCTTCACCATGATGTTGGAACTCTTGACGTCGCCATGGATGACTCCCTCGCGATGGAGTGCGGCGAGTGCCGCCAGGCACTCGCGAATGATCGCGATCGCCACCCCGGGCTTGAGTCTGGACTGGGTCGGGCCCGCCGTGACGATCACATTGTTGAGGTG
>Ga0214921_10010972_pt1 | contig 11101 bp, 10 predicted proteins | sample LL1505_MetaG_FD_177992 | JGI IMG/M metagenome (GOLD analysis project Ga0214921, IMG submission 177992) | Freshwater microbial communities from Lake Lanier, Atlanta, Georgia, United States - LL-1505 | ecosystem: Environmental > Aquatic > Freshwater > Lake | place: USA: Georgia | collected...
AGGGGGAAAAAGATACTCAATTTGAAATGCTGAAAAAACTTGAAATTGGAGATGATTGGTACCCTGCGTTGATTCATCGTTGTAAAGAAAAGGGAATTCAATTCTTATCGACGGGTTTCGATGAAATTTCAATTGATTTATTAGATAATTTAAATATTCCTTTTCATAAAATTCCTTCCGGTGAAATAACGAATAAACCATTTCTTCAGCATATAGCAAGAACAGGAAAAGATATTGTATTATCTACAGGAATGGCGAATTTAAAAGAAGTCAAAGCAGCACTTGATGTTTTATATCTGGAAGGTATTAAAAAGAGTCAAGTGACGGTTTTACATTGCAACACAGAATACCCGACTCCTATGGAGGATGTTAATCTATTAGCAATGAATCAAATGGCAAAGGATTTAAAAGTGAAAGTTGGTTATTCTGACCATACCCTTGGGATTGAAGTTCCAATAGCTGCCGTTGCTTTAGGTGCGCGTGTCATCGAGAAACATTTTACATTAAATAGAAATTTACCTGGTCCTGATCATGCAGCTTCATTGGAGCCAGAAGAATTAAAATCAATGGTAAAATCAATCCGCAATATTGAAAAAGCAATATCAGGTGGTGGTATCAAGGAAGCTAGCAAAAGCGAATTAAAAAATATAGATGTTGCAAGGAAAAGCCTTCATATTTCAAAACAATTATTTAAAGGTGATATTATTGATTTTCAATCTGTGAAGGCATTACGACCAGGTTATGGAATTTCACCTATGGAAATTGACAACGTGATTGGAAAAAGGATAAATAAAGATTTAGCTATTGGACATTTATTAAATTTTAACGATCTGGAATTTTGAAAGTTGCTGTATTAACCAGTTCTCGAGCAGACTATAGTCTATTGTATCCGTTGTTAATTAAACTTAAACAGGATGGTTTCTTCCAGCTTAATATATTAGCATTTGGCACTCACCTTTCAAAAAAGCATGGGTATACTATAGATGCCATTTTTAATGATGGTTTTGAAGTTTCTTATTATGTAGATACAAATCCTACATCAGATAAACCATTTTCAATCTCTAAATCGATGGGAATGGTCATTAGAAAATTTTCAGGAATATGGAAAAAGGGAAAATTTGATTTAATTATCTCCATTGGAGATAGGTTTGAAATGTTCGCAGCATGCGCTTCTTCCATTCCATTTAATATTCCTATTGCACACATACATGGTGGGGAGACTACTTTAGGTGCCATCGACGATATTTTTAGACACTCAATTACTCAAATGTCAATATTTCATTTTACGGCTGCGGACACCTACAAAAAAAGAGTAATAGCATTAAAAGGAAGTGATAAAAATATTTATAATGTAGGGGCTTTGAGCATTGATAATTTGGTTTCACAAAAACTTTTATCAAAGGAATCTTTTAAAAATAAATTTAATATTGATATCAGCATTCCAAGTGTCCTTATAACTTTTCAACCAGAAACTGTCAACCTTAATAAAAATAAGGAATATATTAATGTATTGATTGACTCTATATCGGAACTAAAGAATTTTCAATTAATCATAACAATGCCCAATGCAGATACAATGGGAAATTATATTCGAAAAAAATTGGAGCAATTTATAATTAAAAATGAAAATGCGATAAAAGTTGAAAGTTTCGGAACCATAGGTTATTTAACCTGTATGAAATATTGTACCATGTTATTGGGAAACACTTCAAGTGGATTTATTGAGGCAGCTTACTTTCCAAAGTATGTTATAAATTTGGGTAATAGGCAGTTGGGAAGGTTAGTAACGCCAAATATAAAAAACGTTCCTATTGAAAAGAATAAAATTCTGAAGGCGGTTAGAGAGTATAAGAATATTGATCTTCCTGAATATAATGGAGTATATGGTACGGGTAATGCTGCAGATAATATTATTAGAATACTCAAAGAGGTTTAATGTTAAACAAAGAATTACACATAATCAGCCATAAGGAAACCATAAGAAAAGCAATGGAAACATTGACTTCACTAGGTGAAAACCTGACTTTATTTGTTATAAATGAAAATGATCAACTTGTTGGAGTAATAACGGATGGTAATATAAGAAGAGGGTTAGTTAGAGGTGTTAATATAGATGATGAGGTTAGGGAGATCATGAATATTAATTTTAAATACCTTTTTGAAAATAAATTTTCTTTTGAAGAAATAATAAAACTAAGGGAGGAAAGTGTTAAAATTATACCCTTTATTGATGAAGAATTTAAGATTAAAAGAATTGAAAATATAATTTCATTAAAATCTTTATTGCCTGTAGATGTTGTTTTAATGGCAGGAGGAAGGGGAGAGCGGTTAATGCCTTTAACTGCAAATAAACCTAAACCCATGCTTGAAGTATCAGGTAAACCTATACTGGAGAGAAATATTGAACTTTTAGCTTCCTATGGAATTCATAATATTTATATTTCTGTATATTATCTTTCTCATCAAATAACTTCATATTTTGGTGATGGAAAAAACAGAGGATTAAAAATTGGTTACATAGAAGAAAATAAGCCATTAGGTACCTTAGCTGCAGTTCGAATGAATATGGAATTCAAACATGATGATATTATTGTTATGAATTCAGATCTACTTACCAATATTAATTTTGAAGACTTTTATAAAACTTTTAAAGAGTCTGACGCTGATATGGCCATTGCAACAACAAGATATAATGTTACTGTACCTTATGCAGTGCTAGAAACCGTGGATAATTTTGTACAATCATTCAAGGAAAAACCTAGTTATACTTATTTTTCTAATGCAGGTATTTATCTAATAAAAAGAAGTAACATAAATATTATACCACTTGGAAGTCACTATGATGCAACAGATATGATTGCTGATTTATTGAAGGAAGGAAAGAAAATCATTAGTTATCCTATTTTAGGTTATTGGTTAGATATTGGCAAACATGAAGATTATACTAAAGCACAGGAAGATTTTAAACATATTGTATTCTGATGAATATATTAATTACTTTGTGCGCGCGAGGAGGTTCCAAAGGTATACCTAAAAAAAACATTAAAGATATTTGTGGAAAACCCCTTATTTGTTATTCCATAGAATTAGCTAATACTTTAAATTTAAAATGGAATGCTAAGGTGGCTTTATCTACTGATGCCAATGAAATAAAGCAAATAGCTCATGATGCAGGCTTGTTTACAAATTATTTACGCCCAGAATTTCTTGCTAGCGATTCAGCAGGTAAAATCGATACAATAAAGGATTTGTTATTATATGAAGAAGGTTTAATAAATAAAAAATATGATTACATATTAGATTTGGATATTACATCTCCTTTGAGAACATTCAATGATGTTGAAGAAGCTCTAAGTTCATTGGTACAAAATCCAGATGCATTAAATTTATTTTCAGTAAATCCGGCAGCAAGGAATCCTTATTTCAATATGGTTGAAGAAAATAAAAATGGATTTTATTCACTGGTAAAAACCAATGTGGACGGATCGGTTATGACAAGGCAGTCGGCTCCCAAAGTTTATGAATTGAACGCATCATTTTATTGGTACAGACGTTCTTTTTTTGACTTAAATTTAAAAACGGCTATTACATCTAAATCACTGATTTATGAGGTCAAACATATATGTTTTGATCTAGATCATCCTGTTGATTTTATGTTTATGGAATACCTAATTCTAAATAATAAACTCGATTTCAAGCTGTGAATATTCTAATAATTGGGTTAGGTTCAATTGCAAAAAAACATATTTTTGCTTTGAAACAATTAAATATTATTGCAAAAATATATGCATTGCGTTCCAAACCTAATTCAGAAGACCTGGAGGGAGTAATTAGTGTATATGATTTAAATAATATTGATGTGTTTTTTGACTTTGCAATAATTTCAAATCCCACCAATCTTCATTTTAAATATATAGAATTATTAGCAGAAAAGGGGGTTAATTTATTTATTGAAAAACCACCAATAAGTTCACTTGAAAATATTGAAATATTAGAAAAAATGATTCAAGAATCTGAAATTATGACCTATGTTGCATGTAATTTAAGATTCCACCCATGTATTCAGTATATAAAAGAGCACCTCATAAGCAACACAAAGAGAATTAATGAAATAAATATTTATTGCGGGTCTTATTTGCCTAATTGGCGTCCGAATAAAAATTTTAGAGATATTTACAGTGTTAAACCTGAGATGGGAGGCGGTGTTCACTTAGATTTGTTTCATGAACTAGATTATACAACCTGGTTATTCGGTTTTCCTGAAAAAAGCCATTATGTTTTACGTAATGTTTCGAGTTTAAAAATTGACGCTATTGATTACGCAAATTATTTGTTGGAATATGAATCTTTTTCGGTAAATATAATTCTAAACTATTATAGAAAAGATGCTAAAAGAAGTATTGAAATAATATTTGAGGATGAGACTTGGACGATAGATCTTATTAGGAATAATATTAAAAATCAGAATGAATTTATCATTTATGAAAACTCAGATTTTGCCATAGAAAAGACATATTATTTACAAATGCAATACTTTATTGAACATAGTATTAATAAAAGAAAGCCTATGAATTGTTTGATAGAATCTCTTGATGTTTTAAAAATTTGCTTAAGTAATGGGTAGATTAGATAATAAAATTATTATCGTGACGGGTGGTAACGGGCTTTTAGGAAGTGAAATTGTAGCAAATATAAGAGATGAAGGAGCATTCTGTATTAATCTAGACATTAACCATGATACTTCAAGTGATTTATCTTCAATTTTGTGCGATATTACTGACACTAATTCTATTAATGGTACAATAGAATTAATAATTAATAAATTTAATAGAATTGATGGATTAGTTAACAACGCTTATCCAAGAACTGAGGATTGGGGTTTAAAGTTTGAAAATATTGATTATCAATCTTGGCAGTTTAATGTTGACTGGCAATTGAACAGCCATTTTTACATTACTCAAGAGGTTTCAAAATACATGGTCAACCAAGGATCTGGTTCTATTGTAAACATGGCATCAATTTATGGAATAGTTGGTCCAGATTTTACAGTTTACGAAGGAACGGAGATGACTATGCCAGCTGCTTATTCAGCTATAAAAGGAGCTATAGTTAATTTTAGTCGATATTTAGCTGCTTACCTTGGTCCCAGCGGAGTAAGAGTTAATACGGTTTCACCGGGTGGAATATTTGATAATCAAAATTTAATATTTGTTAATAATTACAACAAAAAAGTTCCGTTAAGAAGAATGGGTTATCCAAAAGATATAAGTCCCTCAGTAAGTTTTTTACTTTCAAATGAGTCAAATTATATTACCGGTCAGAATTTAATTATCGATGGAGGTTGGACTTCAATTTAAATAAAAAAATATGAGTGCAAAAAAAGTGACATGGTGCAATAATTGCTTAAATATGTCTACCAGACCGAGAATTACATTTGACACAAGAGGGTGGTGTAATGCCTGCCAATGGATGGAAGAAAAGAAAACGGTAGATTGGGAGACCAGACAAAAGGAGCTGCATACTTTACTTGACAAATATCGTTCAAAAGATGGTAATTTTGATTGTGTCACAACGGTAAGTGGTGGAAAAGATGGCTCGTACGTTTCATACGTGTTGAAACATAAATATGGAATGAACCCACTTGCAATGACGGTTAGACCAGCACTTGCGTTGGAAATTGGGGATAAAAATCTACTCAATTTTATTTATTCCGGGTATAATCATATCCATCTAACACCAAACCCAGTAGTTCTTGATCGTCTAAATAAATATGGTTTTATAGAAAAGGGTTTTCCTTACTATGGCTGGTTAATAGCTATTATGACAGCAGTTATTAAAACGGCTGGAAATTTTAAAATTCCATTGATATTTTATGGGGAAGATGGGGAAGTTGAGTATGGCGGGTCGACGGAGAGTAAAAATAAAGCGCTTTACGATATAAATTATATGAAACGGGTTTACCTTGAAGGAGGGCATGAAAAAGTTTTGGAGAGGATAAGGAAGGATCCAGATATTACTGAGGCAGATTTGTCTTTTTTTAAATTTCCTAACGAGAGTGAAATTTCTGAAGTGGGACTTTCCTTTACACACATGTCATACTTCGAGCCATGGGATTCTTATCGTAATTATATTGTTGCTAAAGAATACTGTGGTCTGATTGAAAAGGAAGACGGGAATTCAGATACATTTACTAATTTTGCTCAAAATGACCAAGCATTGTATGCCTTGCATGCTTATTTAATGTATCTAAAATTTGGGTTTGGAAGAGCCACACAGGATGCAGGGATTGAAATTCGTAGAGGAGCAATGACAAGGGAGCAAGCTCTTCATCTTGTTAGAATGTACGATAACACATATCCTTATGAACTAATTCCTCTTTATCTGGACTATTATCAAATGACTAAGGAAGAATTTGATAATGTTCTTGATCAATATGTTAATAAAAATCTTTTTCAGAAGATAGATGGAATTTGGCAACCAAAATTCATTGCCGGCGTAGACTTTGAAATATGAAAATAGTTATTGTTGACTATGGAATGGGGAATATCAAATCAATTAAATCAACACTAGAATATATTGGAGTAACAGATATTGAAATTTCTGACAAAGCTGATGTCCTTTTAAATGCAGATAGAATTATTTTACCTGGCGTTGGTTCCTATGGAAAAGCTATGAAGGAAATTAAAGAACGAAAATTAGATTCTTATTTAAAACATTTGGCATTAATTGAAAAAAAACCAATATTGGGAATTTGCTTAGGAATGCAATTAATGGGAATTTCAAGTAATGAAGATGGACTTAATCAAGGTTTAGGATTTATTGACGCAACCGTTACCAGATTTGACGATGAAGTACTAAAAATTCCACATGTTGGTTTTAATCAAGTTTTAATAAGTAAAAAATTAAAACTTTTTGAAAATTTTAACGAAGAATATTACGATTTTTATTTCACTCATAGTTATAAAATGAAATCTAATAGTGAAATAAATCAAAATTATTGTAATTACCAAGAAAATTTTGTTGCTAGTTTTGAGGTTGATAATTTATGTGGGACTCAATTTCATCCTGAATTAAGCCAAAAGAACGGTTTAAAATTATTGACAAATTTTATTGAAAATTTTTGATGTTAAGAAAAAGGATAATTTTCACTCTGATTTATTGTGATGGATTTTTTATGCAAAGTCGCAATTTCAGATTACAGAAAGTTGGTAACTTAAATTGGCTTGAGAAAAACTACAAACTTCAGGAAATTGCTTTTTCGTTAGACGAAATCATTGTTTTAGATGCATCAAAATCAGGAAAAAATATTCATAATTTTTCAGACATAATAGAAAAACTTATTAAAAACGTTTTTATACCAATTTCAGCAGGTGGAGGGATTAGGAGTTTAGAAGATGCACAACTATTATTTAATAGTGGGGCGGATAAAATAGTTTTAAATTCATTATTGATTAATAATCCAAATATGGTTCAAAGTATGGTGAAAAAATACGGAAGCCAAAGCATATTAGCAAGTATTGATTGTAAATTTAATGGTAATGACTATGATATTTTTATTGAAGACGGTAAAGTAAAAATTGATTTTCAACTTGAAAAGTATATTAGATATTTGGAAGATTTAGGTGTAGGTGAATTATATTTAAATTCAATAGATAAAGATGGGACTGGTTTTGGATATGATAATGCTTTAATTAGTAAAATAAATTATTTGACAAAAATACCACTTATAATTTCTGGTGGTGCTGGAAATGAAAATCATCTGTCTGCTGGATTAAAAATTGATCATGTAAATGCTGTTGCAACTGCTAATTTATTTAATTTTATAGGCGATGGACTGCCAAGTGCAAGAAGAAAAATAATTGAAAGCGGTGAGAATATTGCGAATTGGAATGTTATTTAATTAAAGTTTCGGAGTTACTAAAAAGCTGATTATCAGCAAAATAAAATAGTAAAAAAGTTGCATTTTTGATCATAACTTGTTAATTTTGAGTGAGTTAAAAGCAAATTTCCAAATCAGTCAAAAATGCAACAGGACAAATTTATTAAAAATATCTCTGAAGTAGGTGAATATTCATCAGATTCAAATATTTTATTAAAAACGTTTGAAAACATCATCGGACAGTTCCGTCTCACACAGGTCAATAAATGGCTAAATAAAGCTAAAACCAAAGGGGTTGAAGGTGAGAATATTTTTAAAATATTATTTGTTTTAGTCTTTGTTGACCTCAAAAATATTAGTCAGTTGATGTATTCTGGCTATGGAACAAAACTGAATTATGGCAAGGATGTGCTTTATGACTTCCTTAAGAACGAATGGGTTGATTGGGGTAAAATACTAACTAATTTTTCCAGGTAATTCCTAAAAATTATCAAAAGCAAAGGAGACTCGACGGATATTTCTAGCCCTAAATGCTTGATTATTGATGATACCTTGCTATGCAAAACGGGTAAAACCATCGAGCACATTGGAAAAGTATTTGACCATTGTTCCAGAACCTATCAACTGGGAATGAAAGCATTGGTTTGTGGCTTTTGGGACGGGAAAAGTTTTATTCCAACTGCTTTTTCTCTTCATAATGAACCTGGTAAAAATAGAAATAGAGGATTGAAAAACAAGGAGTTAGCTAACCAATTTTATAAGGAAAGAGACGCTGACAGTCCTGGTTTTCAACGGGTAAAGCAGTTAAGTACCGATAAAATTTCAATGGCTATTCAGATGGTAAAAGACACCATCAAAACGGGATTTGAACCAGCTTATGTACTAGCCGATTCTTGGTTTATGTGCGATACCTTTGTGTCTGAAATACAGAAGATTAAGATTAGATATGCAAAAAAGCTACATGTCATCGGTCTCATGAAAACCAACAGATATATCGTGATTAATGGTATAACAAAGACGGCAAGTTTGGTGCCAGTTTATAAGCGAAAAGACATCAGATTTTGCAAAAAATACAAATGTAATTATCTGGCTATCAGGATAGAATACAATGGTAATAAGCTAAAGGCATTTTGGGTACAGACCAAGGGGAGCGAAACATGGAAAATGTTAATCAGTACGGACACCGACCTTACCTTCACCAATGCTATAAAATACTATCAGATACGCTGGAGCATTAAAGTATTTTTCAAAGAATGTAAACAAAATTTAAATATAATTAAGTGTCAATCAACTGATTTTGATGCACATATCGCTTGGATTACCTTAAGTTTCATATGCTATATGATGCTTTCCCTTCGTAAAAGATTCGATGATTACGAGACAATGGGCGAAGTTTTCAGAGCTTTTAGAAATGAATTTTTAGAAATTACATTGGTAGAAAAGCTGTGGCAAATCATTGAAATACTATATCAGGAAATATTCGCCGAACTGGGGGTTGACTGGGAAATACTCCTGGACAAGCTGGCTGAAAATGAGAATAGCATTAAAAAATTGTTGCACATTCATTTTGAATTTTTAAAATATCCATGTAAAAATGCCGCTTAATTTGCTCCGAAACTTTAGTTATTTAACCATATTGGATAATAATATTTATTTTAAACTTTAATATAAATTTCCTAAAATTTTAATATGAACATTATTGGAATTAATGTAAGCCACAATGCAAGTGCATGTTTAATGATTGATGGAAAAATTATTGTTGCGGCTCAAGAAGAAAGGTTTACAAAAACGAAAAACTTTTGTGGCTATCCTAAGCAGTCTGTAGACTATTGTTTAGCATATTTAAAGGAAAATAATAAGACTTTAGATAAAGTTGCATTTTCTACTGTGAATCTTGTCGGATTATGGTTTGCATATCCAATCCAACACTATTTTAAAATGGCAGACTATCACCGCCATTATGGTGATGATTTTTATGGTAGAAAACTACGAGGTGATGATGTGTCCGATTATTATAATCAGCTTGTAAATAATAAAGATAAAAATAAAGCTCCTTTGTATCTCCAATACGATAAATTAGGTGATTTAAACTCAATGATAAATGATACTGATGCATTCAGAGAATTACAAAAATCATTTGCTGCTGAACAATGTGGTGTTTCAATGGAAGATGTAGATTTTATTGATCATCATACTTGCCATGCATATTATGCTTATCATGGAGGAAGAAGGAAGGGCGAGGAGTGTGCAGTTATTACTTTAGATAGCGATGGTGATGGGTTTAACCAAACTGTCTGGCACTTTAAAAACGGAAAAGGTGAAAGAATAAGAGCTACAAATCAATGTGATTTAGGTAGAATTTATAAAATCACAACCTTACTTTTAGGGATGAAACCTGATGAACACGAATTTAAAGTAATGGGAATGGCTCCTTATGCTAAATCAGAATACGTGGATTTGGTGTATAATGATGTTTATAGAGACCTACTTAAGGTAGTTGATTCAATAGTTTTGCATAATCATAGGCCAGTTGATTTGTATAGTTTTTTAAATGAAAAATTGAAACCATATCGCTTTGATAATATAGCTGGTGCTGTACAAAAGCTAGTAGAAATGGTTGCTAGTAATTTATTTAAACAAGTACATGAATTGACAGGGTTGAGACATTTTTGTCTGAGTGGGGGAGTTTCTATGAACATCAAAATGAATATGATTTTATCACAATTAGATTTTGTTGATAGTATTTGTGTTCCAGCTTCTGGAGCTGATGAATCCTTATGTATAGGTGCTTGCTATTTTATGGAGGGTGCTAACTCTCAACCATTAAATAACACCTATTTGGGTTATGATATTTCAAATGATATTTCTGTGGACGCAATCTTGGAATTTTTCCCAAAAACTGAATTCGAGGTTTTTTTAAATTCAAGTAATAAAGATATAGCAGAAATTTTATCAAAAGGAAATATAGTAGCACTTGCTGCCGGGCGCGAAGAATTTGGTGCAAGGGCTTTAGGAAATAGAAGTATAATTGCAAATCCAAAAGACCCAGAAGTGGTAAAAGTAATTAATGAAGCTATTAAGAATCGAGATTTTTGGATGCCATTTGCATTATCAATAATGGCAGATAAAACAGATGGCTTTATTGATAATCCTAAAAATATTGAATCACCATCGATGACTATTGGATTTAATACATTTAATAATGAGAAATATAATTATATT
>Ga0214921_10010973_pt1 | contig 11101 bp, 12 predicted proteins | sample LL1505_MetaG_FD_177992 | JGI IMG/M metagenome (GOLD analysis project Ga0214921, IMG submission 177992) | Freshwater microbial communities from Lake Lanier, Atlanta, Georgia, United States - LL-1505 | ecosystem: Environmental > Aquatic > Freshwater > Lake | place: USA: Georgia | collected...
GTGAGGCTGAATGCCAGGTCGAGCATGTCTTCCTCATCGTCCGTCGCGGGGGGCAGTTGGCTGTAGAATTTCTCATCCACAATCACGTGGCAGGTGCTGCAGGCTAGTGAGCCTTCGCAGGCGCCTTCCAGAGGCACTTCGTTCTTGTGCGCGACTTCCAGCAGCGAAATACCGTTTGGGGCATTCACGTGTTTTTCGGTTCCATCGGGCATCACAAAAATAATGTTCGGCATTCTGCTCTCGTTTGTTCTTAGTTTACATCATCGACATTCTTACCGGACAGCGCCTGACTGATCGACGCATTCATGCGGCGTTCGGCGAACGGCCCGACTAGGGCATTCAGTTGTTTGGCTTCGTGGTCGATTCGGTCGCGGTTATCACCTCCAATGGCCTTTTGTAGCGTCGCGATCTGTGCCGCGATCATAACGTCTTCACCCGGTTTCAGCAACGCTCCGCTAGCCTTGATGGCCGCTTCCACATCGCTGATTGCTCTCCCCGCTTCCACACGTGCCTCGATAAGAAGGCGCTCGATGATATCGGAACGGGCGTTTTCATTGCCTTCGGTCACCATACGTTCCACATCCTCGAATTCAAGGCCAGATGCGGGGGTGATGACCACTTGCTGAGCAATACCGGTGAGCAGTTCTTGCGCGCCCACCGTTAAAAGTCCATCCGCATCGAGCGAGAAGGTAACGTTGATGCGCGCCGCGCCAGCAACCATCGGCGGAATGCCACGCAATTCGAACTCCGCCAGCGTACGGCAATCGACGGCTTTCTCACGCTCACCCTGCAGCACATGAATCTTCATGGCCGTCTGGCCATCCTGGTAGGTGGTGAATTCCTGTGCCACGGCCGCGGGGATGGGCGAGTTGCGGTAGATGATTTTTTCGACGATGCCGCCGTAGGTTTCGAGGCCCAGCGACAGCGGCGTGACATCGAGCAGCAGGGTATTGGCCCCTTGCGTCAGGGCTTCGGCTTGCACAGCGGCGCCATAGGCCACGACCAGATCGGGATCATGCTCGTCCAGCGGCTTGCTTCCGAAGAACTCGGCGACCATTTTCTTCACCAGCGGCATGCGTGTCGAACCACCGACCAGCACTACACCGCCGATCGTACCCGGGGTCAGCCCGGCATCGGCCAGTGCCTGGTCGCAGGAAAGCAGTGTGCGCTTGATGAACGGTACCGAAACGCGCTCGATCAACTGCTTGGTGAGCGCCACTTCGCCGCCCTTCCAGCGCATCGTGATGTCGGCCTCTTCGGAAAGTTTTTCTTTTTTCAGACGGGCCAATGCGTGCAGTTTATTGCGTTCACGGTCCGTCAGATCGGCGGCGTTCATGCCCAGTTCGTTAAGCACGTAGCTGGCGATCGCGGCATCGATATCGTCGCCGCCCAGTTGGGTGTCGCCCGCGGTCGAGAGCACCTGGAATATGCCGCCCTCAAGATTCAGGATGGAAATATCAAAGGTTCCGCCGCCAAAATCATAGATGGCATAGACTCCCTGCGCCTGGGTTTGCAGGCCATAGGCCAGCGCCGCAGCCGTGGGTTCGTTGATGAGGCGCAGCACATCGATGCCCGCTTCTGCTGCTGCTGCCTTGGTGGCATTGCGCGCGGCATCGTCGAAATAGGCTGGCACGGTGATCACCGCTCGGGTCACGGGACGGCCCAAGGCCTCCTCCGCAATCCGGCGCAGATGTTTCAGGATGTCGCCGGAAACTTGAACCGCCGTCAGTGAACGGCCCTGGGCTTCGACGCGGTAACCGGGATTCCCCATCTGGCGTTTGATGGAGCCTACGACGTTGCTTTCCCCCTCGGCCAGCGCCGCACGGGCATCTGCACCCACAGTATTGTAAGCTTCGCCGTAATGCACGACGGAGGGGATGATGGCGTAACCTTCCGCATCATGCATGGCTTCGGCGATACCGTTGCTGGCGATGGCAACTACCGAATGGGTGGTGCCGAGATCGATGCCTACCGCTTGCGCATCGGCATGCGGCAGCGGGGTTTCTCCGGGTTCGTAGATCTGGATCAAGCCGGTCATGCGTGCGCCGCCTTGAGGCGATAGATGAGCATGTGAGCCTCTTCGATCGCCTTGATCAGATAGGCGAAGCGCGCCGTTTCATCCGCGGCGGCCTTGTAATTTTTGAAAGTGAAAGCGTTGGCGATGGTCTGCTTGCTTTCCGTTGCTATGACCTTCATTTCCGAGAGGACCGTGTTCAATTGCACGCCCGATAAAGCGGCCTCTTCCAACCGCTCACGCAATTCCATGATTTCCATCAACAGTACCGGAGCTACATTTTTCTGCCCCTCAGTATTTACGAATATATTCTGCAGCGCCAGCATGTGCTCGGCGCGGGAGAGCGGGTTCTTCAGCGTTTCGTAAGCTTCGTTCACCAACTGCGATTTCAGGAAGGCCTCGACCCGCTCCGCTTCGGGCTTGCCGATGGCAAGGTCGGGATGGGTTTTGCGCTGGGCGCCAAAATACGCTTTTTCCAACGCTTTTTCATCAAGCGCGAAATCGGGGGAAAGCCCTAGAATGTCGAAGAAATTCTGCATCGTGGGCGATATAGGACAGACGCGGGGCAAAGTCGAGCGCGAATACAAAGAAAACGTAATGAATTCTTCACATTATTCGCTGTTTATTCTGGCTAAAATCATGACATGGAAATCGTATCGCCTACCGATGCTCTCAAACGCAAAATTATCAACACCGTGCGGGGAACCCGATTCTTTGCCGAAGCCGAGGAATTAAGTCGACCCAACGCTGCTTTCGGCGAAAGCAACACACGCATCATGGGAAAATGTGACAACTGGTCGTATAAGGCGAAAGGACATCTGGAAACCGAAGGCCTAGAAGTGCTGCCGATGTGCACGACTTATTGGCCATTCACTCCAAACCATTATTTTTTACTTGTGCGGGATCCCACAACACATGCGGTCGTCTATTATGACCCAAGCGCGGAACAATATGGCATTCGTAGCGCGCATCATCATGCGTATACGCGACAGGAAATCGACGAGCTGAATAAAAAGCACGGCATGCGCTGGCTTGAGCAACCATTGGTAGCCGCAGCCAATGGCGAACTGGATTATAGCTGGAATGGGCGCCACGATGCGTTCGAGACGTTGCGTCAGAAGTGGGGTCAGGAAATAGGCTATACTGCATCGCGTGTAGAGCTGGGGCGAGGCGCAGATACGGCTAGACGTTAAATGACTCGCCACAGCCGCAGCGGCCTTTTTCGTTGGGGTTGGTGAACACGAACCCGCTTTTGAATTTGTCGTCTTGGAAATCCATTTCGGTACCAAGCAGGAACATCACGGCTTTGGGGTCGATCAGTACACAGACGCCCTTGTCTTCCACTACTTCGTCGTACTTCCCGATCTCGTCGGCATATTCGATGGTGTAGCTGAGGCCCGAGCAGCCGCGGGTGCGGATGCCGACCTTGATGCCGACGCTGGGTTTCTCACGCTTGGCCAACAGTTCCACGATATGCGCCGCGGCGCGATCGGTGATGGTAACGGCTTTGCCTGGGGTCGCGAACATAATCTCCTCACACTGTCATGCCGTCGAACGACGGCATCCCGCTAAGCTGGACCCCGTCGTGAAGACGGGGTGACAGGCTAATGTTTGTGTTTTTCCTTATAATCCTGCACCGCGGCCTTAATGGCGTCTTCGGCCAGTACGCTGCAATGGATTTTTACGGGCGGCAGGGCCAGTTCTTCCGCGATCTGCGTGTTCTTGATGGTGGCGGCTTCGTCGATATGTTTGCCTTTCACCCATTCGGACACCAACGAGCTCGAGGCAATCGCTGAGCCACAGCCGAAAGTTTTGAAACGCGCATCCTCGATGATCCCGGCGTCGTTTACCTTGATCTGGAGCTTCATGACATCACCGCAAGCTGGTGCGCCCACGAGGCCGGTGCCAACCGAATCGTCGTCCTTACCGAAGCTGCCCACGTTGCGGGGGTTCTCGTAATGGTCGATGAGTTTTTCGCTGTATGCCATAGTATTCTCCTTAGTGGGCTGCCCACTCGATTTTCGAAATATCGATGCCTTCTTGCGTCATTTCCCACAATGGGCTCATGGCACGAAGTTTGTCGATGCTGCCTGTAACAAGTTTAATGGCTTCGTCAATCTCTGCTTCGGTGGTGAAGCGGCCGATGCCGAAACGAATGGAGGTGTGTGCGAGCTCTTCGCCAACGCCAATCGAGCGTAACACATAACTCGGCTCTAGCGAAGCGCTGGTGCAGGCCGAGCCGGAGGAGACGGCGAGGTTCTTGATCGCCATAATCATGGATTCGCCTTCGATATAGGCGAAGCTGAGATTGATGCAGCCGGGCCAGCGCTGTTCGCGGTCGCCATTCATAAACACATCGGGCACATCGTCCATCACCGCCTTGAGGAATTTCTGGCTGAGGTAACGGATGCGAGCGGTTTCGTCCTGCATCTCTTCTTTGGCGATACGGGCGGCTTCGCCCAGGCCCACGACCAGCGGAACAGGCAAAGTGCCGGAGCGCATGCCACGCTCCTGCCCGCCGCCGCTGAACAGCGACTCGAGGCGGATTCGCGGGCGACGGCGCACGAACAACGCGCCCACGCCTTTCGGTGCGTATACTTTATGGCCCGAGATACTGAGCAAGTCGATATTCATCGCTTCGACATCGAGCGGGATTTTGCCAAAGGCTTGCGCCGCATCGGTATGGAAGAAGACGCCCGCTTCGCGGGAGATCTTGCCGATCTCGGCCAGCGGCTGGATAACGCCGATCTCGTTGTTCACGGCCATCACCGAGACCATCAATGTGGTCGGGCGGATGGCGGCTTTCAGCACGTCCAGATCGATCAGGCCATTGGTCATGACCGGCAGGTAGGTGACTTCGAACCCCTGGTGCTCCATATGGCGCGCCGAATCAAGCACGCACTTATGTTCGGTGACGACAGTGATGATGTGGTTCTTTTTATCTTTGTAGAAGGCACCCACCGATTTCAGCGCGATGTTGTTCGCTTCCGTCGCACCGCTGGTGAAGATGATCTCTTTCGGGTCGGCATTGATGAGGCGGGCGACATGGCCGCGCGCCAGTTCGCAGGCCTCTTCCGCTTCCCATCCGAACGCGTGGCTGCGCGAATGCGGGTTGCCGAACTTCTGCGTGAAATACGGGATCATCGTCTCCAGCACGCGCGGGTCGCATGGGGTAGTGGACTGGTAATCCATGAAGATGGGCATATGCCCGGCAGCAGCCTGCGGTGTGGCGCTCATATTCTAACTCTTTTCCGTGTCGTTTCTTGTTATGCGGTTACGTAGAGTAACTTAGTAAATAGGTCAACAATTATCAACTAACCGAAAGTTAAGCTGCGCGTGGCTTTGCAAGCCGTTGATAGACAGCCTTCCATGTGGTTGCGAAGGCTTCTACTTCGGCCTTCGTGGTTTGCCAACCGAAAGAAATCCGGATGGCATTCTGGGCCTCCGCCGCACTTACGCCCATCGCCAGCAGTACCGGGGATGGCTCGACCTTACCCGAGGAACAGGCGGAGCCAGCTGAAACGGCAACACCGGCCAAGTCGAAATTCATGAGCTGTGTATCGCTGCCGACACCCGGCATTGAAATATTAAGTGTATTTGAGAGGCGTTCGGAACCTGTGCCATAGGCGCGGGCATCGGGTGCAGCGGTAAGCAATTCGCTTTGCAGCCAGTCACGCCATGTTGCCCAGTTTTTTGCGTCCGGGCAGTGCGCCACTTCCTTCACAGCCGCGGCAAAGCCATGAATCGCCGGAATATTGCTGGTACCGGCACGGCGGCCAAGCTCCTGCCCGCCCCCGACCATCATAGCCCGAATCGGCAGGTCGCTGCGGATGAGTAGCGCCCCCGCCCCCACCGGCCCTCCGGCCTTATGGCCGCTGATGGTTAGCATATCCACGCCCAGCAGACCCCAATCGAGCGTGATTTTTCCCAGTGCCTGCACGGCATCAGAATGCACCAGCGCATTATATTGCCGCGCAATTTTTACAATTTCAGCGATGGGCTGAATCACACCGGTTTCGTTATTCGCCACCATCACAGAAATCAGCGCCTTGCGCTGGCCAAGCGCTTTCAGTTTTGCTTCCAGCAGGTCGAGCTTTACCGTGCCATTCCCATCCACTGCCAATGTATCGGCCCCCAACAGCTTCCCGAGCTTGCCGATAGATGGATGTTCAATAGCCGAGACCAGCAGTGCCCGCTCATCTGCAAACGCGCGCAGCACCATGTTGTTGGCTTCTGTCGCCGAGGCAGTAAAGAGCACTTCATTCGGAAATGCGCCAAGGGTATGGGCGATACTGGCGCGCGCGTCTTCAAGAAGTTTTTTAGCTTGTTGACCTGCACTATGCACTGATGAGGAATTTAGGGGCTTCCCCAGCACTTCCATTATTGCAGAAGCGACGTTCGGGCGCACAGGGGCCGTGGCATTGTAATCAAGATAGATCATTACGCGACCGGCTGCAGGGATTCAGTGAGCTCGGCATAGAGCGTGGCATGGGGGGCGGCATGCTCGTCGCGCGGGAATTTGTCACGTACCTTGCGGCCAATCACATCGGCTAACGTGATGCTGTTTAGGTAATGAAAAATCTGTTCGCCGAGGCCTTCCCAGAGATCATGGGTGACACATCGGGTTTTGTCGGCCATGCAGCCGACATGCGTATCCGTTGCGCATCGGGTCATTTTAATCGCTTCTTCCGAAGCTTCCACGATATCAGAAATGCGCAGCAGATAAGCAGGTTTCGCCAGTGTGTAGCCACCACCCGGCCCACGTACCGACTGCACCACAGACGCTCGCTTAAGTTTGGCAAAGATCTGCTCGAGGTAAGCGAGTGGGATTTCCTGGCGGTCGGCAATCGCGGCCAGCCCCACGGGTTTTTCCTTCTGGTGCATGGCCAGGTCGACCATCGCCATCACCGCGTAACGCCCTTTGGTAGAGAGTATCATGGTTCCATTCCTCGAATTCCTCGGCTAAGTAGCGTAAATAGCCCGGAAAGGCAAGGATTGCTAGATACCGGAGCCTTCGACTTCGTTGGGCTTCAGCTTCGCTTCTAGCGCCTCGATTTGGCGTTTCAGACGGTCCAGTTCCTGCTGCAGCGGATCCTCGCCGTCGCTAGAAATGCCGTAAGCCGTGAATTTCTCATGGGTTTCGCCCGCCACTTCGCGTGCCGGAATACCCACCATGGTGGCCCCTGCCCGCACGTCTTTCACTACTACAGCATTGGCGCCGATATGTGCTCCTTTGCCCACGGTAACCGGTCCTAGCACTTGTGCTCCGGCCCCGATCACTACTTCATCTTCAATCGTCGGATGGCGTTTTTCCTGGGTCAGCGTGGTGCCGCCGAGGGTGACATCGTGATAGATAGTCACCCGATTCCCGATGATCGAGGTTTCCCCGATCACCACCCCATGCCCATGATCGATAAAGAAATAATCGCCGATCATGGCCGCCGGGTGGATTTCGATACCCGTCATTAGCCGAGCGAACCAACCCAGCATACGGGCTGCGAGCTTGGCTTTACGTTTCCAAAGGAAATGCGCAGCATGATGCAGCAGAATCGCATGGAAGCCGGGATATACCAGCGCCACTTCCAACCTATTCCGCGCCGCCGGGTCGCGGGTGGTGATGTAGTGGAGTTCTTCGAGAATGCTGGCCATACCGGGACTATTAATTAAAAAACCTTGTAGCACAAGAGCATTTGGGCTAGCACCCCATCTCACGCCATACCATCACATTGAGGGTTCATGCCTGAAGTCATCTTCCAAGGTTCCGAAGGCCGTATCGAAGGCCGTTACCATCACAACCCGAATAAACAGTCGCCCGTGGCCGTGATCCTGCATCCGCATCCGCTCTATGGCGGCACGATGAACAACAAAATTGTCTACCGCCTTTATAGCTCCTTCGCGCGCCAGGGTTTCTCGGTGCTGCGTTTCAACTTCCGCGGCGTCGGCCGTTCGGTGGGTAAATTCGATGACGGTATCGGCGAGATGACCGATGCCGCAACGGCGCTCGATTGGGTGCAGTTGCAGAACCCCGATGCCAGCGGTTGCTGGATCGCCGGGTTCAGCTTCGGTGCATGGATCTCGCTGCAGCTCCTTATGCGCCGCCCGGAGATCGAGGGTTTCCTTGCCATCTCCCCGCCCGCCAACATGTATGATTTCGGCTTCCTCAGCCCCTGCCCGGCCTCGGGCCTCATTACACAGGGCGATCGCGACGACATCGTGAGCGAACCCGCTGTGCAGACGCTAGTGGATAAACTCCGAGCGCAAAAAGGCACCAACGTGGAATATAAAGTCATTCCGGGTGCCGACCATTACTACCGCACGCAAATGGATGCTCTGACCGGCGCGACGGACGAATTTATCGCACGTAAGCTCGAAGAGTTCCGCAACAAGCCCCGCGTCCGGGCGGACCGCAAGCGCCGCCAGCTTCCGGCGGAAGTGCCGCAATAGGGCTCGTGCACACGTCAAAGCCCTTTGCCTTACTCAGTGTACTTTGAAGTGCGGAATGCTTACTATTGCTCCGCGAACTCGTGGGTTCCCTCCACACTAGAAATTGAATGGTTTAGCGACAACAGGAACGGGGTGAGGTATTATCTCCGTCATCATCATCATCGTGGTGGTGGTGATGCGAATGTGGCTCGCACAGCGCACCGCCGGTCATTGGTTCTGCGACACCAGTCGTTGCTGGCAAGCTAAGCGGTAGACCTTGCACACTGCGTGCTGCAAGGTAGGCGAAGGCTTCGGCTTCCAGCATATCACCGTTCCAGCCGACGACTTCGACAGGTTGCGCAGGGAGCTGGTACTGTTTCAGCATCGCCATCAATGTCGGGTTATGGCGGCCGCCACCGCAGATGAGTACGTGTTTGGGCATTTTGGGCATGATGCGCACGGCTTCGGCGATGGCGGCGGCGGTCATGGCGGTGAGTGTGGCGGCGCCATCTTCCAAACTCCATTCTTTGTCATTCCTGCGAAGGCAGGAATCTCCTTCGCCGCTTGCGCCATCCGCTAAGGAGATTCCTGCCTTCGCAGGAATGACAAGATTGAAATGATTGCGGTCGAGCGATTTGGGGGCGGGTAGTGCAAAGAACGGATCGCTCAGGAATTTCTCGACGGCTTCTGTATCCACGGTGCCGCTAGCAGCCAGACTGCCGCCTTCGTCGCAGCGGGCATCGGTATGTTTGCGGACCCAATCGTCAATCAGCGCGTTGCCGGGGCCGCAATCGAAGGCGATTATGGTGTCGCCATCGAGGTAGGTGACGTTCGATACGCCGCCGATATTCACCACCATCAGGGGTTTTTCGAGATCGCCGGCCAACGCGGCGTGGTAGAGCGGCACCAGCGGAGCGCCCTGCCCGCCCGCCTGCACATCCGCATTGCGGAAATCATGGACGACAGGGATGCCGGTTTGGGTCGCGAGGTACGCCGCATCGCCGATCTGCACGGTGAGTTTATCGGTCGGGCGATGCAGGATCGTCTGGCCGTGGAAGCCGAGCAGCTTGATTTCCTCTTTCGGTACGCCGCCGGTGGCGATCAGTTGCTCGACGGCCTGGCGATGGATTTCGGTAAGGTCGTGGGCCACACTGTCGATATGGCCGTGGCCGCGCATGGCCGCGAGGATGGCGGTGCGCAGCGTGTTGCCATAGGGCACAAATAAACTCGCGCCCGCTTTGGCCACGGTTTTGCCGTCGGTGTAGAGTAGCGCTGCGTCCACACCGTCGGCGGAAGTGCCGCTCATCAGGCCGATCACCCAGCAGGGAAACGTAATCTCGCTTGTCATGCCGCGTATTATGCGATTTATCAGCGCCATGTCGAAAGATTTTCTGGATATCATCAAAGAACGCGGCTTCGTGCATCAGGTCACCGATGAGGACGGCCTGCACGCGCTGCTGAAAACGCCAGGGCAACGCGCCTATATCGGGTTCGATTGCACGGCCCCTTCGCTGCATGTCGGTTCACTTTTACAGATCATGCTGCTGCGCTGGTGGCAGAAATGTGGCCATACCCCCATTGTACTCATGGGCGGCGGCACAACCAAAATCGGCGACCCATCAGGCAAGGATGAGTCGCGTCCCGTGATTACGGATGAGACGATCGCCAAAAATATGGCGGGTATCAAACCCGTGTTTGCCAAATTCATCGATTTCACCCATGCCGAGATGGTGAACAACGACGATTGGCTCTCCAAAATGTCGCTGATGGACATGCTGCAGATCGGTCGGCATTTTTCGGTCAACCGCATGGTGAAACAGAAAAGCGTTCAGTTACGGCTGGAGCGCGACCAGGAGATGAGCCTGCTGGAATTTAACTACAGCGTGATGCAGGCCTACGATTTCGCGGAACTGTACAAGCATTACGGTTGCCGCGTGCAGATGGGCGGTTCCGACCAGTGGGGCAACATTGTGGCGGGCATCGACCTGCATCGCCGCATGGGTAAAGGCACCGCACCCGAAATTTACGGCATCACCAGCCCGTTGGTCACCACCGCTTCCGGTGCGAAGATGGGCAAAACGGCGGCGGGTGCGGTGTGGCTAAATGCGGATATGCTCAGCCCCTACGATTACTGGCAGTTCTGGCGCAATACAGAGGATGGGGATGTGGTGAAGTTCCTTAAGCTGTTTACGGAGCTATCGCTCGACGAGATCGCTAAGCTGGGCGCACTGAAGGATGCCAAGATCAACGAGGCCAAGATAGTGTTGGCGACGGAAGCCACAGCGCTCATGCATGGTCGCGAGGAAGCGGAACGGGCAGCAAAAACCGCCTCGGACACATTTAGCGGCCCGGGAGTGAGCGAGAATCTGCCCATTATACCGATTTCGCCTAAGGAATTAGATGATGGTGCCAATCTCATCAGGTGGATTGTCAAAGCAGGCTTTGCTTCTAGTAATGGCGAAGCTCGTCGCCTGATGATTGGCAATGGCATCAAGGTTAATGGTGCCCCGCCTTCTGATGAGAATGCCAAACTTACTCGCGCTGATATGACCGCCGATGGCTATATCAAGCTATCGGCCGGCAAGAAACGCCACGTGCTGGTAAAGCTTTCCTAATTACTGCCCGATGCCCCGTTGATGGCGGCGTGTGGGTACGGGCTCTCTC
>Ga0214921_10010974_pt1 | contig 11100 bp, 10 predicted proteins | sample LL1505_MetaG_FD_177992 | JGI IMG/M metagenome (GOLD analysis project Ga0214921, IMG submission 177992) | Freshwater microbial communities from Lake Lanier, Atlanta, Georgia, United States - LL-1505 | ecosystem: Environmental > Aquatic > Freshwater > Lake | place: USA: Georgia | collected...
AAATGGTATGGAAAGGACGACGACAACTATTATATGGTCATCAACCTCTTGGGAAAATCTTTGCAACAGCTTCTCACTGAGAACACTGTATTCTCTCTAAAATTGACTTTACAGATAGGTATTCAGTTAATACAAATTTTGAAGTCCATCCACAAGAAGGGGATTATACACCGAGACATCAAACCTGACAACTTTTTGCTGGGACTAAAGGCGGACGATTACGAGGTTGAAGAGAACGAAGAAATTAACAATGACAAAAAGAAAAACAATCAGTTCTATTTGATAGATTTTGGATTATGCAAACCTTACAAGAGAGAAAACGACGAACACATTGAAATGAAAAAAACAAACGGATTAATCGGGAGCCTTACGTATGCAAGCCTCAATTCACACCGGCGTATACAGTTGAGCCGTCGAGACGACTTAGAGTCACTCGGCTATATGCTGGTCTATTTCAATATGGGACGTCTATCCTGGAGAGAACTCGGTAAAGAGGATGACATTGTGAGATTGAAAGAGCTTGTCATCCGTGACACTACCATTCCTTCAGTTCTAAGAGATTTTATACAATGTGTAAGGAATTTAGAATTTAAAGAAACCCCAAACTATGAACTATTTATCTATCAGTTCCTGCGACAAATATAGGAATTTGTTCCGTTCTCTATATAATAGATATTTTTATTTATTTATTGAATAAACAATTAAATACTTAACAACTTAGAAACAAAATAAAATAATACATAAATGTCTCAACAAAAAGAAGAAAAAGAAGAAAAAGAACAACAACAACCTGATTATGAGAGAATGGACGACTATGTGGCTTCCCTATTCAGCGTATTTAGAATGGTTCACAAAAAGGCAGAGGAACAGAAAGACAAACGGCTCCAAATGATTGCACTCACCATATATAATTATACACGGTTTATGGCGACAAAACAAAACATTGATTTAAGCACGTTAACACAACCAGAAGTTATTAATTTGGTTCCCATTTTTGAATACATTACTTTCAAAAATATAGAACTTTATGATTTTACCAAAATAGACATTGCGGATGTAGATGTCAGGAAAAAAGAGGACTTAGAAAAGTTTGTATTGACACACATATATTATATTACACAATAGATATTTCATCCGTATAAAAATAATATAATATAATAACCAAAAAATGATATAAAGATATGTTTATGTTTTGTTGTATAATAGGATGACTACCAACGAGAATGTTACACCTACAGAGCAACTTACCGGTCGTGTTAAGTGGTTTAATAACAAGGCTGGTTTTGGATTTATTACAGTCACTGATGGTGACAGATCCGGCTCTGACATTTTTGTCCACCACAGTGCAATCAATGTAGAGAACCAACAATACAAATACCTTGTGCAGGGAGAGTACGTCGAGTTTGGCCTTTCGAAGAGTTCGGTGGATAACCACGAGTGGCAGGCGACCGGTGTGCACGGAATCAAAGGTGGCAAACTTATGTGCGAGACCAGAAGGGAATACAAACTGGCGAGAACGACATACAAGTCGTCCAATCCAGAACAAACACAAAACCAAGAACCAAGACAAAACCAAGAACCAAGACAACCGTCTAGACAACCGTCTAGACAACCTGCAAGGCAGCGAGGGGAGGGTCCAAGGGAGGAAAAGGGAGATTGGTCTCTTGTAAATAATGAGGGAACTGCTAAGAGACGCGGAAGACCACCAAGGCAACCACAACTACAAAGACAGTCACAATCACAATCACAGTCGAAGTAGATTTTATTATATTTTAGAACATTTTTATTTATTATATATATTTAATGTATAATAAATGATTAACACGGATAATGAAAACATAGATAATGAAAAAGTATTGGGAGGTAAAAGAAAAAACGGTCATAAGATGGATTGTGGGTGTCACATCTGTGAAAATATGAAAGCAAAAGCAAAGAGGCATGGATACAAAGAAGATTTACAGAAAGAAGAAGAAAAAAGAAAAGGTGGGCCAAAAAAAATTAATGGACATAAGGTTGAATGCGATTGCCAGATATGTAATAATATGAAACACTCAAAATCAAAAAGTAAAGGGAAAAAAAATAATAATAAAAGAACACAAAACACACTTCGTAAAAAAAAGAATGGACACAAAAGTGACTGCACTTGTCCCATCTGTAATAATATGAAAAAAGAATGGAATAAAACAAAAAAAGGAGGAGTGAACGAACAAGATGCTGAAAAACAAAAACAATTAGCTATTATAGGCCAAATGCTGAGTGGTAAGGAAGATGCAATGGTTTCATTTACAGAAGAAATTTTAAGTATAAAAGACCAAAATAAAAAAAAACAATTTCTTATTGATATTATTCGTCATATGGAGGCTATGTTAGCCGCAAAGCCAGTGACATTTTTGAGAAATTCACTAAATGATAAAATAGTTATGCTTAAAGAAATATTGAAAAATCCTTCTGAAATTGATGGAATAAAATTAGTAAAATATGATTTAAATAATTTAAAGGAAAAATTTAGAGATAAAATTCAAGAGGTTGACGAATATTATACCGTTGACGATTTATTAGATGCTATAAAAAAAGCAGGGTATAAAGAAGATGGAACAAAAATTTCAAAAAGGTGGTTTAGATGGAGTGGAGGGTTGTCTAAGACTTCAAAGAAAAAATTAAATAAACATAGAAGGACACAAAAAAAATAAAATTGAAAGCTTTTTATTGTATTATAAAAATAGCATAATACAATAAATACAATGGCTTTCAAAGAATTTAACGCTGATATTGAAAAACTTATTCAGGCTTCTCTAGCAGAAGATAGCCACATTGAGAATACAATTATAATTTACAGGTTTGTCTACGAGAATATGTACCCGGTTGTAGACCAGTTGCTTGAAGAAGAGGTCCCTGCCTGCAGTGAGTTAGCCGATCTTTTGTTAACAAATATAGAAGGGCTGATAAAAAAATACATGTATCTTCTTGAGAAAAATGACACCACCCGACTTCAAATTCACACTTCCATCTATTGGATGAAAATGGCGCAAAAGACTTTAAAGAAAATCCAGTTGAGGCTTGGATTAAAAAAAGGACAAACTGATGGTTATGAGGAAGACGGCGACGGACCAGGACCTTACGACGACATCGGCGGAAGAGGAAACGGAACCATATTTATTTGCAGCAACTGTTACGACGGATACGACGGATACGACGGATACGACAATTAGACAATTAGACAATTAGACAATTAGACAAATAGACAAATAGATTTTAATAATTTATAAGTAATTTAAAGAGTATTTTTTTGTTTACAATATTTTAGCTTTATATGACTACAGAAATAATCAATCAAACTATTAAAAAAATGTTTACGAATATTTCCGACAACTATATTTTTATATATACTCCTCCAAAGGTTGGCTCTACAACACTTGTATCCTCTCTTCGCGTCTCTCTAGGTAACTCCTACAATATTATTCACATCCACGATGAGGTTATGTTAGAGGTCTTAACGGGTATAAAGGGTGTAACTCTCAATGAGATCATTCAAAATTTATCAGAAAAAGGCAAACGTGTCTTTGTTATTGATGTATACAGGACACCCATAGAGAGAAAAATGTCTGAATTTTTTGAAAAATTGTCGCCTTATCATTTTAATAACACGGAAGAAAATATTGGTAGCTATTCCATCACTAGAATAAGTGACCGGTTCAATAAAGTATTTCCACACATTGAAAACGGGGATCATTATTTTGATAGATACAATATTGCAGACCCTGTGCCGTTTGACTTTGAAAAGAAGTATACTATACAAGAGGTTGGCAATGTAAAATACATTAAACTGCGGCTTTGTGACACTAGTCAGTGGTCTAACATTCTCTCTATTATTCTTAACACGGATATTGTTTTAGTTACGGATTATGAGACAGAGAGAAAACAGATTGGTCAATTATACAAGAGATTTCGGAACGAATACAGATTACCTCGTAATTTTTTTGAAGATGTCAAAGGATGCAGATATTTTAACTTCTATTATAACGAAATAGAGAGAAAACAATATTTGGACAAATGGATAAACAGGTTGACTGACGTGGTGTCTCCATACACCGTGAACGAGTATAATTTTTATATCAACCTCTGCTTGGAGAACCAGTATATTAACGACATCCAGAGCGAACATTATATTGATAACGGATGTTTTTGTAAGTTCTGCACACAAAAGAGGAGAGAAATATATTTTAAAATTAAACGAGGAGAAAAAAATATCGAAAAAATTATACATCGTGAATTTAATCAAAAAAAGGTATTTCAGATTAATAAATTACAAATAAATCTTAAATAATTATAAACCTAGTGACTAAACACCTAGTGACTATCTATTCATTTCCGCAAAGGTCGCGGCTAAACTGTTTTTTTGAATTCGAAGTCGAGTTTGCTATCTTGCGTAACAACAATTGGCTGTCCTGTTCTTCGTGTTCTTCAACCAAGTCGTCTAGGTTGATTGGTTCTGCGTGTGCTACGCTGGAGCGACAGAGTATTGGTTTTGCTAAGGCTTGTTTCAATCTCGCCTTCAACAATTTGATATGTTCCTCGTTCTCGTCTTCCTGTCTCGTAGTCGGCAATATATTCCATTTGCTTTTATCTACCTGTTTTTCTTCTTCTTTGTCGCTTTCTTCATCGCTTTCTTCATCGCTTTCTTCATCGCTATCCTTATCCTGTAATTTATATTCGAACAATGTATTAAGATGTGTATGAATAGCAGTGGCCTGTGTTGTCTGATTATACAGATCGCCGATAAGTTGATAGACCACATTTTGAGTGCAATCTATTTTTTTCTTCAGTTTTTCTATAGTTTTCTCCTGACGCTTGATTAAATTCTCTAAGTGACGAAAGCATCTGCAGATGGTTTCAGGATGCAATTGCGGTACCCTCTTCTCCGCAAAGTTCATTTCTAACATCACTCCTCGGTCCAGTTCCTTTTCCTTTGCCTTTTGATGTTTCCTACGCAGATTAGCCACCTCTTCTGTAGATTGAGTTTTCTCCACCAATGTTTCTATGATATCATCCTGACACTTGATTAAATTCTCTAAGTGAAGAAGGCTTATTTTAAATGCTTCCGGATGCACCATATTAACCTCTTGTCTGGTAAAGTTCATTCTTGATGTTGTATGTTCTTAGACGTTTGTATGCGAAATACCTTTATCTTTTTTATAAAAAAGCATTTCAATTTTTTTATAAAAAAAAGATAGTTATTAATTACTTTCAAAGATTATAAACTATTTTCTATTCTTAATATCTAGTGCTAAATCTAGTGATAAATCTAGTGCTATATAATCAATTGCGAATACTCCACCAAAAGAAGATGTTGCCTTTTTCTTCTTCGTCCTCCTCTTCATCCTCTTCGTCTTCTTCGTCCTCTTCATCCTCTTCGTCCTCTTCCTCCTCTTCATCTTCTTCGTCCTCCTCTTCATCCTCTTCATCCTCTTCGTCATCTTCATCCTCATCTTCGTCCTCATCTTCGTCTTCTTCGTCCTCTTCGTCATCTTCGTCTTCTTCGTCATCTTCGTCTTCTTCGTCATCTTCGTCCTCATCTTCATCCTCTTCTACCTCTTCTACCTCTACCTCTTCATCTTCTACCTCTTCATCTTCTACCTCTTCCATATCTTGAAGCGTTTTGTGAAACAACGTTTCCAGCACATTTTCGATTTTATCCAATCTGGCCCCGTGGTAGTCCCCTTGACGGGTCGTAGCAAAATTGAGGTACCCCAAAGGGTATTGTCCAGTCTTTTTATTTATATTGTCCTCCTTATTGTCGTATAATTCTTTCTTCTTCTGTTGCAAGAGGGCGCCCTGAGTATGCGGATTGTAGAGATCCTCCTGCAATTCTTCTACACCTGTGAATGTTTTATGCAATTTGACAGATATTTTTCTAAGCTTTCTCTCCAGTTCTATCAGTCTACTCGATGTATAATCGTCGTTGCTCTTAATGGTTTTGCCCAATTGCTCTACAGTGTTCTCAAGGCAGTTCCCTTGTCTCGTAGTGAAATGGCCCTCCCATTTTGAGCTATCTTCGAAGCGATCCTCGTATCCGTCAATGTCTGGAATCAGGCGCCCCAACTTTAAAAGCTTTCGTTCGGCTTTAGATTGAGTGAAATCGTGAAGTTCGCCAAGAATAACGCGAATAACATCTTGCAGTCCCTTAATCTGGAGACCTTTCTCTGCATTATCTGCTTGTAAAATTTCTATCTGTTCTGATTGTGCTGCTAATGTTTCTGATTGTTTTGCTAATGTTTCAGTCAATGTTTTCTGAAGGGCTCTGTGCTCTTCAACAAATGACATAATACTAACCTTCATGTTGGATTTGCTCATTTTGAATGATCGTTTTCAAGTGCTGTGCACGGTGCATTCAATAAGTTTCTATAAAAGAGATTCAATTTTTTAATTAATCAGCTGTTAAAATTAAGTTGTAAAAAAGAAGAGGAGAAGAAGAGGAGAAGAAGAGTAGAAGAGTAGAAGAGTAGAAGAGGAGAAGAAGAGGAGAAGAAGAAGAAGAAATATAAATAATTAAAAATTGAAATATTTTTTAAAAATAAGTAAAAGATAATTTGATTGCGATACATTCTAAAAGAATGAGCCAAGTAACCCTAATCGAGCCGGAACACAGGAGAGGATACATATCACACACCAACATAGAAACGGAATTAACTTATACTAGAATATATTCAATAGTAAATAAGTATTTGAGTGAAAATGAAGTAGTAGTAGAATGGTTTGACCGTTTCACATTTGAATGGTCGGTAACAAAGCGTCTTTCGGAAGGTGATGTGGTGGACGCTCGTATACGAGTGTGGTCATCGTCGTCATCGTCGTATATAATAGAAGTGAACCGTCAGGAAGGTCCGCACATAGAATTTAACGAATTGTTTGAAGGTTTGAAAAGTGAAATAGAAGAGAGTAGTCAAATCGGATAGTAGAAAAAGTAAAATAATAAAGTAAGAGGTTAAAATCCTTTTTTCTCTTGAGTTGAGTAATAGTGCTTCTTGTCATCTCTTCTTGTCATCTTGTCATCTCTTCTTGTCATCTTGTCATCTCTTCATCTCATCTCTTCTTCTTATCTCATCTTCTTGTCATCTTCTCTTGTGATCTGATGATGGTTGGTAGAAGAAAAAAGTAATATGTAAAAAATAAAAAATTGAAAAAAAGAAAGAAGGAAAGAAAGAAAGTAGTTGGCCCAGCCAAAAAGAAAGTATCCGTAAAACGCGAAAAGAGTAAAGGTTTGAAAGGTTAAAAAATGATGACTCCAATGGTAGTAAACGAGGTAGTGATGTCGAGGTTAGTAATGAGTATGACAGAACAAGCAGTAAGGAAATGTGCGCGTGAATACGGTTTTGACGCAGAAGAGGCGCTGTCAAAGCTGTTGTCGTGCGGTGTGAAGGAGGTGGAGGTGAAGGAGGTGAAGGGTGTGAAGGAGGTGAAGAAGAAGGGTGTGAAGGAGGAAAAGTGTAAGAAGGTAGTGCTGCCATTCAGCGTAGATATATCAGAAGAATGCTGTATGGCGCTATGTAAGAATCGTGGTCTGTACACGCAATGCGAGAAGAAGAAGGTATCAGGAAGCGAATACTGCAAGCAGTGTGAGTTGTCAGGAAAAGAGTATGGTACAGTGGAGATGCGTCTGAAAGCAGGTCTATACGATTACGTGGATAAAAGAGGATGTAAGCCAGTGCACTACACAAAGGTAATGAAGAAGAATAAAATAACAAAGGAAGAAGCGTTGGAATACGCGGCGTCAAAAGGGAAGAGTATCTCAAACGAGCACTTTGAAGAGGTGGTAAGTGTAAGTGTAAAGCGTGGCCGTCCGTCGAAGGAAAAGGTAGTGAAAGAAAAGAAGGTAAAAAAGGTAGAAGAGAAGGAAGAAGAAGAGGATCTCTTTGCGTCAATCGTAGATGAGACGTGTGTGTCGGACGACGAAGAAGAATTAGAAGAATTAGAAGAAGTAGAAAGTGTGGTAACAGAAGCAGAAGAGGTAGCAGAAGAAGTAGAAGAACTAGTAGATGAGGTAGTAGATGAGGTAGTAGAAGAAGCAGTAGTAGAAGTAGATGACGTAAAACTAGTAGAAGTAGTAGAAGTAGTAGAAGTAGTAGAAGTAGTAGAAAAAGTAAAAAGTAAGTCAAAAAAGCCATCAAAGATAGCTGCTCAATATGAAGCCAAATTGTCTGCAGAGAAAGTATTGAAAGCGAAGAAATTGTCTGCAGAAAAGGCATTAAAAGCAGAAGAAGTGAAGTCCGCGAAGGCAAAGAAGATAGAAGAAGAGAAGGCCGCGAAGGCAAAGAAGATAGAAGAAGAGAAGGCCGCGAAGGCAAAGAAAATAGAAGAAGAGAAGGCCGCGAAGGCAAAGAAGATAGAAGAAGAGAAGGCCGCCAAAGCAGCAAAAGCCTTAAAGGCAGAAGAAGAGAAAGCCTTAAAGGCAAAGAAGATAGAAGAAGAGAAGGCCGCCAAAGCAGCAAAAGCCTTAAAGGCAGAAGAAGAGAAAGCCTTAAAGGCAAAGAAGATGGAAGAAGAGAAGGCGGCCAAAGCCTTAAAGGCAGAAGAGAAGTCAAAGAAAGCAAAGAAGCCAATTGTAAATGAAGAGCCAGTTCCCCGGAAGACAACACCTCTAGCCCCAGAAACAATAGAAAGGCTTAAAAGGATTGAAGCTGGAGAAGAGGAAGAAGATGAGGAAGCTGAGGAAGAAGAGGAAGAAGCTCAGGAAGAGGAAGAAGATGAGGAAGCTCAGGAAGAAGATGAGGAAGCTCAGGAAGAAGAGGAAGAAGCTCAGGAAGAACAGGAAGAAGATGAGGAAGCTCAGGAAGAAGAGGAAGAAGCTCAGGAAGAACAGGAAGAAGATGAAGCTGAGGAAGAAGAAGAGGAAGCTGAGGAAGACGAACAGGAAGAACAGGAAGAAGAAAAACAGGAGGAAGAACAGGAAGACGAGAAGTCAACAGGAACAAATGAAGAGATAGAAGAAAAAGAGGAAGGCGTATCGGTGTCATCAAATGCGGAAGATAAATATAAAAAAATAAAATGGCACGATACCAAATACTACCATTCAACGGTGTCAAACCTCTTGTATGACTATGATATATACAAAAAAAGAAAGGTGTGCGTTGTAAGGGGAAAATTTGATCCAAAAACGAAAAAAGCAGTATTAAATAGCCAAGTAGAAAGCGAGCTAACAGAAGAAGAGATAGATGAATAAGAGTATTAGAAAGAATTAGTAAATAGTATTTAAAGTAGTAAGTATTTAAAAGTAATTAATGGTAAAGCTTTTTTGCTGGTGTTGCCTGCTGCTGGTTCCATAATGTAAATGAAAAAAGTGTATTAATACACAAATTTCTATAAGTCATAGTAGTAGTAGTCATAGTAGTAGTAATATTTATAGTTTAAACAGTATTATCGAGTGCGATATAAGAAATAACCTGAGTAGCATCGTGTAAGAACTTGTGAAGGTCAGCGGGTCGTCCAATGGTATTAAAATTAGAGGTGTCGAGGTTGACGTCCTTGGATTTCTGTCTATCATCGGTGCAAGAGACAGGTAGCAAAGTGTCATTCTCGACAAGGATCTGAAAAGTCTTTCCAATAACAGAGAGAATTTCGGCGAAATAACTTTTGATAAGGGCAGCCATGGTGGTTCATAAATAGAATACAGTATAGTGTAAAATATATAATCAATTTTTTATTGAATTAAAAAACTTAAAGAATTCAAATCTTCTCTCTATTTCTTCTTCTCAAGAGTAAAATATAAATGGATAACCTTGTTTTTCTTTCAATGGGCCGGCCGATATGGCCGCCAAATGTGCAATCAAATGTGTAATCAAATAATATATATTTCAATAACTTAAAGATTTCAATTCTTCTCTCTATTTCTATTTCTCAAGAGTAAAATAGAAATGGATAACCTTCTTTTTCTTTCAATGGGCCGGCTGATATGGCCGCCAAATGTGTAATCAAATGTGCAATCAAATAATATATATTTCTACAACTTAAAGAATTCAATTCTTCTCTCTATTTCTTCTTCACAAGAGTAAAATAGAAATGGACAACCTTCTTTTTCTTTCAATGGGCCGGCTGATATGGCCGCCAAATGTGTAATCAAATGTGCAATCAAATGTGCAATCAAATGTGCAATCAAATGTGCAATCAAATAATAATATATATTTCTACAACTTAAAGAATTCAATTCTTCTCTCTATTTCTTCTTTTCAAGAGTAAAATAGAAATGGATAACCTTATTTTTCTTCCAATGGGCCGGCTGATATGGCCGCCAAATGTGCAAAATAAAATGTGCAATGAAATAATAATATATATTTCTACAACTTAAAGAATTTAATTCTTCTCTCTATTTCTTCTTTTGAAGAGTAAAATAGAAATGGACGTCCTTGTGTTTATTCTTTATGGACATCCATTTATGCAATCAAACTGTCGACGACATATGTATCCCTGCTGTTGCCTGCTGCTGCTGTTAGTGACATTTCACTGGATATTCTACAGAATAGAATAATATGTAAGATTTCTCTCTATTTCAACAATAATGACCTTATTTTATGGTGAAAGAGTATAGTTTCTACACTTCCACCCTTTTTATCTCAATAGACAACCATATTTTATTCCTTTTTATCATAAATTAAGACAAAAAGGATAGTACGTGATGGGATCGAACCACCGACCTCCAGGTTATGGGCCTGGCACTCTGCCTCTGAGCTAACGCACTTGTGTAGCACGTGATGGTTTCGAACCACCGACCTTCAGGTTATGGGCCTGACACTCTCCCGCTGAGCTAACGCGCTACAAGAGAAATATAGTCGATTTTTAATATATATATTACAACAATTGGTTAGATAACAGGAAAAAGAAAAAGAGAAATAAAGAGAAATAAAGAGAAAAAGATGCAAAAGGGGATAGTACGTGATGGGTTCGAACCACCGACCTCCAGGTTATGGGCCTGGCACTCTGCCGCTGAGCTAACGCACTTGTGTAGCACGTGCTACACGGGAAATATAGTCAATTTTTAATATATATGTTACAACAATTGGTTAGATAACAGGAAAAAGAAAAAGAGAAATAAAGAGAAATAAAGAGAAA
>Ga0214921_10010975_pt1 | contig 11100 bp, 10 predicted proteins | sample LL1505_MetaG_FD_177992 | JGI IMG/M metagenome (GOLD analysis project Ga0214921, IMG submission 177992) | Freshwater microbial communities from Lake Lanier, Atlanta, Georgia, United States - LL-1505 | ecosystem: Environmental > Aquatic > Freshwater > Lake | place: USA: Georgia | collected...
ATTCCATCCATCGCTAAATTTGTAATATTCTCAAATATTTTATTTACACTATCTTCCAGTAAATTTATATCACTGAATTTCTCATTTCTTGTTTCAATTTTTGGTATCGTCTCTTGTTTTACATCTTCTATTTTAAAATTATTTAAATTTGGAGCTTGTGAACCTAATAAAAAACTATTTGCATTAAATGGAACTTTATGTTGATTAGATCCGGGTGCATTTAAATTGGATCCATGTGCTCCAAACACTGGATCTCCAAATTTAAAAAAATTGTCTGAATGTGCTATATTATTTGTTTCAGGATTTTTATTTTCAAATATTGGTTCATATATTTGTCTTGAATATTGTATCGGATATGGAGATAATGTATAATTGTGTAAAAATGGACCTGAATTATCCATGTTGTTTATCGATTTATCATCTGCTACTTCAAAATTCTGTTTAAAATTACCTAAAAATTCAACTGCCTGTGTTCTTGGATCAATTTCTGGACTTCTATATACATTTTTATCAAATTTACCTCTTGGAACAAAATTCGTATTAAATGTAGTATTGTTTTGCATATTATTATTATAATATAAATAATTTTATTTATTTAATCTAATTATTTTTTTCTAGTCTACTGTTTGGATTTATATTTGTGTTCTTAATTATTTCATATATTCCGTCTTTATTAAAATTTATTGAATTTGATGGAGGTGCAAAAAATTCTGATCTATATATTTGTCTTGAATATAATACTGAATTTGGTCTCATTGTGTAATTTCCCATAAATTCCCCCTGTGAACTTATTTTTATATCTTTATTATCCATAACTTCATTATAGTCTTTTAATTTACCTGTTTTTTTATTATCATTATTATTATCATCTATATATTCATAATTTGTATATGTATTGATATCAAAATTGCCTCGTGGAACAAAATTCATTTTTAAAATATTATCGTTCATTATTACTATATAATAAATATATAATAATATTAATGGAAGAATTAAAAACAATAAATATTTTTTTAACTGGTGGAGGTTTTAAAGGATCATTTCAAGCCGGATTTTTATATACATTAGGTAAATGGTTAGATAATAATAATAATAAATACAAAATTGGTAAAATTTATGGCTCTTCTATTGGATCTATTAATGGATTTATATTTTTAGATGATTATAATAAATTAGTTAATTTTTGGAAATCAATTAAATCATTTAAATCAATGGTTTCTTATTGGTCTAATATTCCAATTATTGGTCCAATTATATCCTTCATTTATGGAATTTTTTTTAAATATTGTATCATCAACACTAAAAAATTTACTGATCTAATAAATATGTATTGTTCAAGCAAAAAAAATAATGTTAATGTCAATAAATTAAATATATGTACTACTAATATTACTGATGCAAAAATTGAATATATTGATTGTAGTTCAGAAACTTTACCGATTGATCATATAATTGCTTCAAGTTCTCTATGGTTATTTTCAATGCCAAAAAAAATTAACAATAAATATTTTATGGATGGTGGTTTATTTAAATATTTACCAATTAATGACGCAATTATTAATAATTTTTGTAATGACATTAATATTGTAATATCAAATGCAAAAAATATAGAAAGACCTAATAGTAATATACTGGGTTCTAATCTAATATTTTATTTAAATAATTTGCTGCATATGATTTGTGACATGTTATATGAAACTGATATTGACAAAATTAAAAATTTAACTAATTATAAATGTTTCTACATTAAACAACAATTATTGCAAAATGTTGATACTACATCTTTTAATCATGATGATATTCAAAAATTATGGGACAATGGTATTGAAGAGTGCAATAATTTTATTATTTCTTTAAATACATAATATTTTTTACAATAGATTAGTATATAAAAAAATTGATTTATTAAATGTTATACAAATATAAACATAGTCATATAAACATATATATATATATGAAGTCCAAAGTATCACCTATTTTAAAACAATTCAAATCAATAACCAACTCATATATGACTCAAATCGGTGTCATGAACAAAAGTATTCGAGATACTTTTGAAGAAGAAATTAATCTTATCAAAGAAGATCTAATCACTAGAATTGCTGTTGAATATTCTTTAGATGCTAATGAATTAAAAAATAAATTTCTTAAAAAAAAGAAAAAGAGTAATGATTTGAATGAAACAAATGATGATAATAATTCTGATAGTGAATATATGCCAAGTATTAGTAATGAAAAAAATGTAATATTATTAAAAAAAATTGAGTATGATAATAATTTCTATTATGTTGAAATGAAAGAAGGTGGTAAAATATTTGATATTAATAAAAATGAAGTTGGTATTTGGTCTAATGGAATAGTAGAACTGAATATGAATATAATTTCACAATTAAAAAATTTGGATATCCAAATAAATGGAGCACCCTCTCTAGCTCTAGCTCTAGCTGGAAATATAAACAATATTAAACAAAATCAATTGCAACATAATAATGATGATGATTTTTGTAAAGTTGTAAAAAAAACACCTATTTTAACTAGTACTAAAACAGATATTATTCCAGACCAGTTAATAATTGAAACAAAAAATGTAGAAAATAATGATGTTCAACCAAAAAAGAGAGTGGGACGACGCAAAACTAAACAATTTAATCAATAATTATTTTTTTTATAATTTTAGAATATCATATAAATATATATATGTTTTTATATTATGGATATAAAAACATATAAAAAAAAATCTAGAAAAATCTCTAAAAAATCATCTATTAAGAGAAAAATTGTTAAAAGAGTTAACACTAAAAAATCATCTATTAAAAAAAAAATTATTAAAGGAGGATCTACTAAAAAAACATCTAATATTGATGTTAAAACCAATATGATGTTTAAAAGTGATATTGAAGATCAAAAATGTGCTCCATCAAAAAAATATTCAGATGGTTCATGTTTTACTGTTGAATCATTAAAAGATATGGCAAAAGCATTTAACAAATATATTGCTGATGGTAAAATAAAAAATAAAAATAAAATTACTATTTCCGATTCTAAAAAACAATTATTAGTACAATTAGATGATCGATTAAAAGACATATGCGACGATCAATTATGTTGGATTAAACAAGACTTTGTCAAATATACTGATAATCCTAATGAAATTATTGATTTCACTTTTAGACCTTTAGGTCCTCAAGGTCGTTTTACATGGTTAAATACCACTAATATTGATAAAGTTATGAAACAATATGAACGATTATATAATGATTTTAAATTTTTAGGTGCTGTACCAATGGACTTTGATGATCTACCATATCTTGGTATCGCTAACTTAGATTTTGATAAACTTTATGATAGTGGAAAACATAGAATTGGTATTGTTTTTAATACTGATGAGTCATGGAAAAGTGGAGCTCATTGGATAGCTCTATTTTTTGATATTAGTAAATTTCAAATTTATTTTTTTGATTCTTATGCTAAAAGACCAGAAAAAAGAGTTCGTAAACTTGTTAAAAGAATTGCTAAATGGTGTGTCAAAAAATATAATAAAAAAAATATTGAACCTGATGACTCATTTATGAAACCTAATGCTAAAAATAATATTGAACTTATGAAAGGAGCTAACATTCTATATAATCAAAATAGAAAACAATTCAAAAATTCTGAGTGTGGTGTCTATAGTATTAATTTCATTCTTCGACTATTAAAAGGTGAAACAATTAATGATATTATTGGTAAAGAACTTCCTGATAATAAAGTTAACCAATGTAGAGAAGTTTATTTCAGTTTTAAAAATCCTAGTAAAAAAGATTATGATTTTGAGCGTGATGATGATAGTGATGATACTGATGATAGTGATTAATTATCAACTGTTATTTGATTTATATATTTATTCTTTTCTTCCTCTATTATTTTCCCTTTTATTGATATTATAAAATTAAATGTCTCACCATCTTCTAAATTAAACCAATATGGTCTTCCATTTTCTCCTGTAAAAATAAAATCAATATAATTTAATGTTTTTAGATATGGTTTTATTACCATTAAATTTGATATCGTTTTTGAATTTGCCACATTCACTTTTGACAACAAATTATTATTTATATTACCTATATTAATATTTATTTGTTTACATACTCTCATATCCGCCATCCTCTTTCCACGATGTTTGTTATTTGATTTATTCATCTCTTCCTCACTAAATCCAAGTACTGTGAAGATATCATTGACTACTTTAATTAGTTTAAATGGTTTGTTATTTAATGACTTCAATTGAACTATATATTTTATTGGATCATATCCTATCTCCACATTGTACCTCCTTAATATCGGATTTAAACTTACTACTAATATATCTAATTCATACTTCCCTGCATCCACTTTTATCTCTAATCTACCGTCTTTATAATTATATTCCATTAATGTGTTTTCTTCATTCTCTATTTGATTCGCTTCCTCTAATTCTTCTAATATTAACATATTATTATATGGTGTTATGTTGTACATATTATTGTTAAAATTTTGATCTAATAACATTATTTGCATCACATTCTCTAATCTATATGGTAAATTATATCTATATATTGAATTCGTATTTTCTACTACAACTAATTCACTGCTATTTATACTCATATTATATTCCTCTGTAAATATTTTATAATCATAATGCTCTATCAATTTCATTAATTCTTTCTTTTTATTGTCTAAATGTTGTGCCGATTTTGTGTTGTTCTCTATCGCATTCTCTAACTTTTGATGCTCTTCTTTTACTCTCGCTAATTCTCTCATTATCTCGCCCTTCTTATTCTCTAGCTGTTCCATCTTCTCATTACTTAACATATTACCCCTCTGTTTTAATTCCTCTAATTGATTAGTTAACATTGATGACATCTCTTTGTATTTTGTTAGTTCCATATTTATATCATTGTTACTATCCATATTTACCAAATCTTCTTTTCTATTATTCAATGATAACTGCTCTTTTAATTGTTTTAACTCATTCGATATCATCCTCTGATATTCTTCCATTGTTAATGATGGTGGGTTCAATCCGTTTTGATTTTGTTTATCATTATGTTCTCGCAAAGGACCAATATTCGGTTGGAGAGAGCCATCCGTATTATCATATAAAATATTATCTCTATTTGAAGGGAGTGAGCTATCATCAGAACCACCTCGTAATTTATATTGCATATATTGTTGTTGGGGCATTTGTTGCATCTGTTGTGGCATTTGTGGCTGACGCATTTGTTGCATTTGTTGCATCTGCGGCTGACGCATTTGTTGTGGCATTTGTTGTGGCATTTGTTGTGGCATTTGTTGTGGCATTTGTTGTGGCATTTGTTGTGGTTGTTGCATTTGTCGCATTTGTTGTGGTTGTTGCATTTGTTGCATATATTGTGGTTGTTGAATTTGTTGTGGTTGATGCATATATTGTGGTTGTAGTTGTTGTCGCATCTGTTGTAATTGTTGCATTTGTTGTTGTTGCATTTGTTGTTTTTGTGAAATTTGTGATTGTTGTTGTGATTGTTGTTGTGATTGTTGTTGTGATTGTTGCCCGTCTTGTTTTAATAATTGTGTAATAGGTGTTTGATATTGTTTTGAAGCATCAGCTGTTACAGACATTGAACTTCTTATTTGTTCCATGTCTGATAATGCTGTTTTTACATCTCTTTCTTTAAAATTTTCTATCATTTTCTGATCTATACCAGTTGTATATGCATCTAAATTAGTTGCATATTCATCAACACTATTAAAAGCCATCATATCGATTGGATTATCAGATGTATATTGAGCTAATACACCACTATTATAATGCATATTATTTGTTTTTTTTCCATTTAGATCATATGCAGAATTACCACCTTGTAATCTTTCTATTGGTACTTGTTGTTGTGATTGTTGTTGCATCTGATTTAAATTTGAACCACGATTTAATCGTTTTTTTTCTTCTTCTTCTTGTTTTCGTTTTTTTCCAGAACCATCTAATGAAAAATCAGGTGTTGATGGTCTTCCAGTATCACGACCCAATTTCATGCTATCTCTTTCTGCAAGATAAGACTCATATGATATTTTAGGTTGATTATCAGCAAATCTTGTGTTTTGACTTTGTTCTATTGAAGAAAAATTGTGTTGGACTGGAACAGGAGCAAATAAATTATCTGAACTCATGTTTGATAAAGGAAATTGTGTATTCATGGTTGTGCTAGATGGTCGATGTGATACTATAATATTATTATTATTTGTATTACGACTAGACATGTCAATATTGTTTGGGGGAAGTTTGTTTTTTATTTCATCAATTATTTTTGTATTTAATTGATGCAATACTATTTTTAATTCTTCTGGTGTCTTAGATGCAAGCTTCCCTGGATGAATTTTATTATTAATTAGTTTCATCTCATTTACAATTACTTGGATAAGGGATGCTTTATAATTTTCAGATGTTGGTAAATTATATTTTCTAATAATTGTATTAAATAGTGTTCCAATATTTTTTTTATTAAGGAAAAAATCACCGTTCATATTCAATTAAATTTATGACAGTTATTATTAAAAAAATTTAAACCAAATATAATATAATATTATTATAAAATAAGATTTTTTATAATTTTATTTATAATAATCTTATATTATGAATATCAAAAAAAATAAAACACTCAATCGTAAAGCAACATATGAACCCGCATTTACTAATAATAGAGTCGTGCCATTCATTGACAATTCAATTAAAACTATTCAACTATCCCATAATGTTGCTGACTTACCTGACTCTTATGGAATATATTCACGACCTGATAATTTTACTGAATTTATTGATAATCATACTTATATTAATAGAACTATTCAAATTAGTAGTGCTGACCGTGATTTTAATATTTTTAAAAATCCATTATCTTTTACTACCTATGTTGGTAATAATCAAATGTCTAATAATAAATTTATTGAACCTCGTATCGGATCTATTATCCCTAATATCTATAAAATTAATCTAAATAGCATCATTATACCAAATAATTTTAATATTATTAAAAATGATGTTTCTAATGATGATCTGTATATTCAAATTGGTATCTATTTAATCCAAAATTTAGATAATCTGTCTAATAATAAAACTTTTCTCGTCCCTATAACATCCAATCCAAATATTTCTAACATATTTATTACTATAGTTAATTTTGTTATTAACTCTAAAATAAATATTATTACAAATTATCAACCATCTAATGTGTTCTCGTTCGTCTATTTTAACGATATTATCCAATCAATTTATGAATTTTATGTCGATTGTATTTGTTCTTCTCGTAAAGAAAGATCTTTACATCTTAATATTTATGAACTTAATGATGACGCTCACGAATATACTACTACTACAAATCAAACGATTAGTACATTTAAATTATATCCTAAAGTGATAAAAAATAAATTTCTATATGCTGATACAAAAAATATAGAAAAAGTTTTTGATAAAACACCTCTCAAACTGAATAAATTTTCTATCCAATTAACTGACAATAATAACCAACCTCTACAAATTTTCTTTTTAGATAATAATGTTTCTACTACTAATCAATGTTTATGTGTTCCTTCATGTCGTAATTATTCTTGTTCTTGTAATTATATATTACATCCTCTTAATCCTATGTATCAAATTTATATATTTTTTAACTTTTTATACAAAGATATGGTTATTGATGATAAATTTACTGGATATTTTACAAATTTTACTATAAATGAAAAAAATTAATTATCTAACAATACTTATTCATCTAATAATTTCTTCTTTTTTGGATTCGGTTTTATCGGATTTACTATCATTGTATTCATTTCTTTAACCTCTTTTTTCGTCTTAATCTCTTCTATTTTCGGCTTAATCTCTTCTATTGGCGAATCAATAAAATCTAATCCAGTTGTGTCTATTACTGGGACAATCTCCTTCTTTTTATATACTTTCTTTTTTGATTTCCATTCATCTAACTTTTTTTGTCCTTCATCTGGATTAGCTCTGAGATATAATATTTCGTTCCAAAATGATTGAAATGTAGGTAATTTTGATTTGAACCAAACAATATCTCTTTTAATTAATACATTATGACAAGACATTAATTTCCAATACAATATACGATCATAATAATATCCTGATTCATATTCTGGATATAATTTTTGCCAATTTAATCTCATGTATTCAGTCCATTCTATATACTCTTTATCTGTCATATTGATATTTGGTGGATAAATATATTTTGCATACCATTCCCATCTATCTCCTTTTGGTATTTTACTTTTATCTTTTGGTAATAATTGTACTATACATCCTTTTGTTAGTTTCCTATTTATTGGCATTTCTTCATCTTGTTCTTTTGTACTCCTACATACTATCGGATCCTCTGTATTGTCTAATGCCCAATCATCGTCCGAATATTCTTGTATGTTACATTGCCAAAAATCACATTCCTCATTCTTACAACACGCTAATTGCATCTGAACTTGTACCCAGTAATAATGAGGACATATTCCATCATCAATTGGACCACTCGTTTCTATTTTCCGTTTTAAAGGACATTTGATCTCTAACATTCGTCCAATTAATGGATTCGGTTTTCCATCCAATGTTACACACGAACTAATACCATCCGGACTTGCTCCCATAAAATTAATCTTCACATCATCCGATTTATCATTCTGATATAAAACTAAACCAAATTCCGTCACTTTTGTGTTAAACAAATGTTCATATATTTTTGTCGCTATCAATTCATATTTTTTCCCATGATGCACAAACATATTCTCTTTGTATTTATCTGGAAGCAAACCTATCTTATCTAATATCATGTCCGCTCTAGAACCATACTTTGACTCACCTAATATATCCGCTGCCGCACTCGCTGTTATTATCCCATCGCGCAACTGAAACCATTCCCTACTCTTTTGTACTGGTTGAGGCAAATTTCTTAAATAATCAAAATGTTCCGTCTTTCTCTTCATTTCACCTGTTAAATTCGGCTTTATCTTATTTATTAATTTCTCATATTCCTCGTCATATTGATCTACTGTAATATTATTGTCTATTTTTATATATTCATTCACTTCTTCTACATCATCTAATATAAAATTTTTCATTATATCTTCACTCTTTAATAATGTTTCTAGTTCTGTACTCCCTCTAACTGATCCATCCAAAACAACTTCTTTTTCTCTTATCGTTTTATATGTGTCTAATATCATCATCGAATTTTCTTGTTCTACATCTTTTATTTTATAACATATATTAAATAATTCATCTATTTCTTCATCTTTAAGTTCTTTGTCTTGTAAATTCTTATATGTTGATTTAATATCTTTCTTTAATGATATGTATTGTTGATAATCTATATGTTCGTCTCTATTAAATCCTAAAAATGATAATATTTCTTGAATGTCAATATCTTCCATATGTATTTTTATAATCAATCTCTTTATATTTATTTATTTAATATAAATAAATCAATTTTTTATCAATTATAATATATATGCAAGCTATCAAAATTACACATATTTTTATTCTTGTTCTATTATTAAAAATTATATCTTTATTTGTAGACCATAATTTCGCTCTCCTTTTAATTATTGTATCTACAATATTGTTTCATCTTTACATCACAAAACATATTTCTTTTGATATTCCATTCCTAAAAAAAAGCACAAATACTGAAACTCACAATTATAACTATAATATTAACAGATTAAAAAAATTAATCGCTAGTATCAACTCAATCGATAAAAAAGATGGCGCACCAAATGAAATAAAAAATAAATTAATCGTCTCTGTTAACACTTTTATTGATAACGCTAATATCATTTTTAATAATGATCTTAAAAATTGCTATTTATATATCGATCTTATGAACGATCAACGATCCGAAATTTTAAATATCGTCAATGCATACATTATTAATATCCCATTATATGAAAATTATGATTTTTTTAAAAAATTAAACCATGATATTAAAATTACTATTGATATTATTTTTAATTTTCTATCTAATAAATGTTCCATCAATACAACTAAACAAAATTTACCATATTTTCGTGATCAATATAAATTACAATCCGGTTATCGTAAAGATTGGACCGATGCTGGTAATGTTAAAGATGAATTTTCTAATAATAATTCTTATGCTAAATTTTAAATTTTTTTACACATCTATAAATTTATTTAGTAAAGGTTTTAATGATATATTATTTCTGTCTGTTAATAAATAATTATTTATTAAATATAATATTGATACCACAAATAATATCGTTAAACCTATATAAAATAAACGGTTCTCTTTTGTAAATATTAAAAAAAAATCATCTATATTACCATCATTGTGAATTATCTCATATAATATATTCATTATTGTATCTAACCATTTTATCAATATGTTCGATATTGATAGATCACTCAAATCATCTTTAAAATGATAACCATATTTCCTTTCATTATTATAATATGCATTTATCTGATCTAATTTTCTTTTCTCTATCTCCTCTGCAATCTTTTCTTGTTCATCTATTACTTTCAAAAAATCGATGTTGAAAGATGCTGTGTCAAACTGTCCACCTATCTTGTATTTTGATGGATTAAAATTAGCAATCGAATTCATGTTTGAATTATTGTCCTTTTTATCTTCTGTCATTAATTATATTATATATAAAAATATTGAAATTTTATTATTTAGTTAATTTAAATAATAAATATTTAATATATATATTAACCATGTTACCAACTGTATGTGTCACTTGCGGTCATCTTTTCGCTGATATACAAATACCATATGAAGCTGATCTTCTTAAAATTGATAACGATGATAAAATGTCTGAAGAACAAAAAAATGATGCTAAAGCTGCTCTACTTGATAAATATTATATTAAAAAATATTGTTGTCGTAGTAGAGTTCTCACTTATGTGAGACTGATCGAAATTATCACATAAATAGTTTAAAAGTAATAAGTCCATTAAATTGCCGCATATTAAAAAAAATTGATATTTTTATTTTTAGAATAAACCTAATAATAAAAATATGATATATATAATATGAGCTACAACTATTCTTCTACTTACAAGACCATGAAACTCTCTGAAAT
>Ga0214921_10010976_pt1 | contig 11099 bp, 10 predicted proteins | sample LL1505_MetaG_FD_177992 | JGI IMG/M metagenome (GOLD analysis project Ga0214921, IMG submission 177992) | Freshwater microbial communities from Lake Lanier, Atlanta, Georgia, United States - LL-1505 | ecosystem: Environmental > Aquatic > Freshwater > Lake | place: USA: Georgia | collected...
GTGGTAGGGGCGAAAGAGGGCGTGGGAGATGGGGTCGAGAGCGAAAGCAAATCTGTCGTTTCTGTGATTTCGGTCGGAGTGGGGGTGGTTTCGGCCATGGGGGCTGAGTCCTCTTGAGGAGAGGGTTCTTCATTCGATGGAGGTGCTGGCGCCTCTGCTCCGGCGTCACCGGAATCTACCTTCTCCCCGGAGAACATGGCCAAGGGATTTCCGCCTTTGAAAATGACCACACTGCCCACTCCCACTAGCGCCAAGACATGAACGGCAATGGCGATGAGAAAGGGAGTGGAAGTGATGAGAGCGGCGAGTGAAAGCCACTTCTTCTTTTGTTTTTTCTCATCCCCGGGAGGGGGGGGTGTCGGCCTTTTTAATGGGGACGCAGTAGGCACAGAGGGATCTTATCCTTGATCGATCTTTGAATCTAGCCGATCCCCAAGTGATTCAGAATTTTTCGGTGGGGGGTTGGGATGGGGGCTTGGCGGAGTTGACGGGGTTGAAACCAGCGCCCCTCTCCAGAGGTTGTGGAACGCGAGGCAGTAAAGACCCCGGCGGAAATGCGGTAACGGGTATAGGGATAGGTGATCTGGTAGACGGGTTTTCGATTTGGAGTGACTTCCGTGATAGTGGGGAGGAGCCAGAGGCCTCGCCACCGCTCGTGGGGATGTTGTTGGGTCAACCAGACGGTTGCGCCACGCCGGATGACGAGGATCGATTCTTTCTGGGTGCTGGGGGCAGGTTTCAGGCGGGAGGTGGAAGGGATCTTTTTTTGAGAGGGGCAAGACCGCTGCAGGGGGCAAGAAGGACAGTGTGGATTTTTGGGAAGGCAGACCAAAGCTCCCAACTCCATCAGGGCCTGGTTGTGAATTCCTGGATTTTTTTTGGAGACTAGCAGGCCGGCCACGGCACGGAGGGTTTCAGCATCCGGGACACGGCCCCTCTTGGCCAGTAATCTTCCCAAGACTCGGGCCACATTTCCATCAAAGGCAGGCTCCGCGATACCAAAGGCGATACTGGCGATGGCTCCGGCGGTGTAATCGCCTATCCCGGGAAGGGAGCGGAGAGTTTCAGGATCGGAAGGAAGGCGGCGGTCGGGGCGGCGAACCACGGAGCGAGCCAGTTCGTGGAGGAAACGTGCTCGCCGGTAGTATCCGAGGCCTTCCCAGTGCCGGAGGACAACCCGGCGTGGAGCTTTGGCCAAAGAGAGCCAATTGGGGAACCGTCGGATCCAGCGATGATAGTAGGGAAGGACGGTGGACATACGGGTCTGCTGGGCCATGAACTCGGAAACGGTCACGCGATAGGGGGTCGGGTTTTTTCGCCAAGGTAGAGGGCGTTGGTGACGTCGGTACCAAGCGTAGAGACGGGGCAGAGCCCGGCGGATTTTGGAATCGATGAAAGGGGGAGAAGTCCTAAGGTGGTGGGGCATGGCCGATACAATGTTTACCCATAAGTTGGACGAGGCCCAAGTCCGGCGGTTGCGTGAGGTGATCGAAGGCAAGGGATTCGAGTTTTCCCCTTTGGAGTACGGCCATTTCACTGCGCGAAAAGGGAAATGTGTGATCCATGCCTACCTGAGTGGAAAGCTGGTGGTGGCCGGCAAGGAGGCGAAGGAGTTTGTTGAATTTACGTTGGAACCCGAAGTGTTGGGAGAGGCGCAGCTGGGATACGAAAAGATCCGCCATCCCGAAATGTACGCCCCCCATTTTGGCGTCGATGAGAGCGGGAAAGGGGACTTGTTTGGACCCTTGGTGGTGGCCGGAGTTTATGTGGATGAGGACACGGCGGATCGCTTGATTCAAATTGGGGTGCGGGACAGTAAAACCATCACGACGGACAAAAAGATTCTGGAACTGGCCGAGGAGATCGGAAAAACCGTCCGCGGAGGTATGGAGGTGGTGACGATGGGGCCGGGTCGTTACAGCGAGTTGTATAAAAAATTCGGGAATCTGAACCGGCTCCTGGCTTGGGCGCACGGAAAGGTGATCGCGAATCTTCATGCCAAGGTGCCGCAGTGTCCGAGGGCTTTGTCGGATCAGTTCGGCGATCCCCGCCTGGTGGAAGGTGAATTGCGCAGGCAGGGGGTGGAGATTCAATTGCAGCAAAGAACAAAGGCGGAGAGTGATATTGCGGTAGCGGCGGCCAGTATTCTGGCCCGGGCGGAGTTTGTGCGGCAGTTGGCCAAGTTATCGTTGGAGGTCGGAGTGGAATTGGCCAAAGGATCGGGAGCAGGGGTGAAGAAGCAGGCAGAAGAGATCTTTAAGAAGAAGGGCAGGGAGGGATTGGCTTACATATCCAAAACTCATTTTCGCACCTTTTCCGAGGCGGTGGGGGATCCGGTGGCACCCAAAATCGAGTGGAAAAAAAGATCTTAAAATCAACCATTTAGAGACGAGAATTTCATAAATCACTGCCCCTTAAAATTTTAGTTGTACAACTTATGGAAATACCCTAGAGATAGCGAGATATGGAAAACCTGACCAAAAGAGACCTCGTCGTGCGGATCAGTAACGAGACCAACCTCGTCCAGCAGGACGTGTTGAAGGTCATCCAGTTAACCCTCGATCACGTCAAAGAATCCCTTTTGAAGGGGGACGCGGTACAACTCCGCAATTTTGGTGTATTTGAGATCAAAATCCGTAAAGCACGAGTGGGTCGGAATCCGAACAAGCCGGAGACGGATGTGCCCATTCCGGCGCGGGCGGTGGTGAAGTTCAAGGCTGGCAAGGAGATGAAGGCGGAATTGATCCGCAGCTCCGCCAAACTGGCGGCGGCGATCTCCGCCTCCGGAAACGAATCACCGTCGGCGGAGTCCTGACGGTCCGCTCCGGGATCGGAGCGGCGGAATGACAGGTCAGCCCCTCCCGGGGTTCCGGGATTTTTATCCTCCAGAGCACGCCTCCCTTCGGGGTATTTTTCAGGCTTGGCGCGAGGCTTCGCGTCGCAGTGGTTTTTCGGAATATGAGGGGCCGGAGTTGGAGTCCCTGGAGCTCTATACGGAGAAGTCTGGGGAAGAGATCGTCGGTCAGCTTTACCATTTTAAAGACAAGGGCGATCGCGAGGTGGCTTTGCGTCCGGAAATGACCCCGACCTTTGCCCGTATGGTGGCCGGTCAGCACCGAAACTACAAAAAACCGATCAAGTGGTTCAGTATTCCGAGGTTGTTCCGTTACGAGCGCCCGCAGCGGGGGCGTCATCGGGAACACTATCAATGGAACTGTGATATCGTGGGAGAGAAGTCCTGCATGGCGGAGGCCGAACTGATCGCAACGCTTTGTCTGGGGTTATCTCTTTTGGGGTTGGGGCCGAAAGATGTGGTGGTGAAGATGAGCGATCGTGGCTGGTGGGATCGCTTTCTGGGGCAGCATGGGGTCAAGGATGAGGACAAGCCGTCTGTGCTGAGGATTTTGGATCGTTTAGAGGGGGCCACGCCGGAGCAGAGAAGGGAGAAGCTGGGGGCCTTGGCCAAACCGGTGGAAGAGGCGTGGGAGGGGAAAAACCATGATTCTGAAGCTCTGGCGGGGATCAAGGTCGCGATAGAAAAGTTGGGCTATGGGGATTGGTGTGAGACGGATTTCCGGATTGTCCGGGGTCTGGCTTACTACACGGGAGTGGTTTTCGAGGTGCATGATCGGGCGGGAAAACTTCGTGCGGTGGCGGGAGGGGGTCGCTACGACGACTTGTTAAAAAAGCTGGGCGGCGAGGATCTTCCGGCCACGGGATTTGGCATGGGGGATGCCGTTCTGAGTGAACTGCTGCGGGACAAGAACATCGAGTCCGGTAAAAATGCGGGGGCGGAAATCTTTGTGGTGGCGGAATCTGCCGAGAAAGATTTGGCGCTTTCCATCGTGGGAAGTTTGCGGCGCACCGGATTTTCGGCCGACTATGAACCGGGTTTTGCGAAATGGGGCAAGCAACTGGAGTTGGCTGAGGCCAAGGGTGCGCGCTGGGCTTTGCTGGTTGGGCGCGAGGCGAAGGAGGGAAAGGTGGGTTTTAAGGAGATTTCCACCCGGCGGCAGGGGGAGGCGCGCTGGATGAGTCAAAAAGACGGTTCGATTTGCCTTGAGCCCAACCCGGGGGATTGGGCGAAGGTATGGTCATGATGAAACGTACGCACAGTTGTGGAGCTCTCCGTTTGGTGCAGGCGGGGCAGGAGGTGCACCTAGCCGGTTGGGTTTCCGGAAGACGGGACCACGGAGGGGTGATTTTCATTGATCTGCGGGATCGTGAGGGAATTACTCAGATCGTTTTTAATCCGGCGCTGGCTCCCGAGGTTTCGGCTGCGGCCCATGCGCTACGATCGGAATACGTGGTGCACATCACGGGGAAGGTCTCTCCGCGTCCGGAGGGAACCAAGAATGCGGCGCTCGCCACGGGGGAAATCGAAATTCTGGCCTCGGGCTTGGAAGTTTTAAATAGCAGTGAAACGCCGCCCTTTCCGCTGGATGAAGAGGGGGTGAACGAGGACTTGCGGCTGCGTTATCGGTATCTGGATTTGCGCCGGCCGGCGATGGCCGAAGCTCTGCGCGCCCGGCATCGGGCCGCGTTGGCGGTGCGCCACTACATGGACGAAAAGGGATTCTATGAGATTGAGACTCCGGTGCTGTTTAAAAGCACCCCGGAGGGGGCGAGGGAGTATCTGGTGCCCTCCCGGCTCAACCCGGGGAAATTTTACGCGCTTCCCCAGTCCCCTCAGCAGTTCAAGCAGCTTCTCATGGTGGGCGGGGCGGAGAAATACTTTCAGATTGCCCGGTGTTTTCGTGACGAGGATTTGCGCGCCGACCGGCAACCTGAATTCACCCAGATCGATATTGAGATGTCCTTTATCCAACGGGAAGACATCTATTCATTGATTGAGGGGTTGGTCCAGAGGGTTTGGAAAGAGGTCAAAGGGGCGGACATTCCGACTCCTTTCCCGCGGGTGACCTATCGGGAGGCCATGGAAACTTATGGCACGGACAAACCGGACCGTAGATACGAACTCAAGCTGGTCGATTTAACCGACACGTTTAGGACCTCCTCCTTCAAGGTGTTTCAATCCGCTGTCGCCGCCGGCGGGGTGGTGAAGGCGTTCAATGCGAAGGGATTGGCCGTCATTACCACAGGGCAGATTGAGGATCTGACCAATCTGGCGAAATCCCATGGGGCCAAGGGTTTGGCATGGATCAAAGTGGAAAACGGGGATTGGAAATCCCCGATTGTAAAATTCTTCAGTGACACGGAAAAAAAGGCGCTCACGGAGAAACTTAAGTTGGAGGAAGGGGATCTGATTCTTTTTGGAGCGGACCATTGGGTGGCTGCTTGCGAGGTTCTTGGTTTGGTGCGGATCCGCTGTGCGGAATATCTGGATAAACTCGGGAAACTTAAAAAAGACACGACGAAGCTGGATTTTCACTGGGTGGTGGACTTCCCGCTCCTGAGGAAAGATCCGGAGCATCCCCACATGGTGGCGAGCCATCATCCCTTCACGGCGCCAGTGGTGGAGGATTTGCCGCTTTTGGAGAGCGAACCGGAAAAAGTCCGAGGCCAACATTATGATCTCGTGCTGAACGGTGTGGAGCTGGGCGGGGGAAGCATCCGGATCCATCAAGGGAAAGTGCAGGACAAGATTTTCCGGGAAATTCTCAAGCTACCGGGGGACATCGTGCAAAGCCGGTTTGGCTACATGGTGGAAGCTCTGCAGTTTGGCGCTCCCCCCCACGGTGGCATTGCCCTTGGTTTTGACCGGTTGATGGCCCTTTTATTGGGACATGAAAGCATCCGAGATGTGATTGCCTTCCCGAAAAATGCCCGGGGTCAGGATGTGATGAGCGGGTCTCCGGCCGAGGTTACCACCAGACAGTTAAAAGAGATTCATATCAAATCCGAAGCCCTTCCAGGGGCCTGAAAATCAGGTCCTTGCGAAAACCGGTCAACCAGCTATTTTTAGGTATATGGGACAGAACCAAGCCAATCTAAAAATTATTGCCTACCTGAAACCCCACTGTGGGTGGAGTCGTGGGGTCCGTGCGGTCATGGCCAAGTACAATCTGGATTTTGAAGACCGGGATATTTGGAACGACATGAATCAGAGAATCGAGATGATCCAGAAAAGCGGACAGGAATTGTCCCCATGCGTGGAAATCAATGGTCGCATGTTGGCGGATGTGAGTGGAGACGAAGTCGAGGCTTGGATGTTGGCTCAGGGTGTCGTGAAGCCCAATCCAGTCCCACTGGATGTGCCCACCGACCGAGGATGTTCCGACGAAGAACATGCGGCTCAACGGGGTGAAATCCCAGTGCAGTTCAAGGGGTAAATTCGCGGTGAATGCCCCGCACGACGAAAAACAGGCGAGGGCGGTGGAAAAGATCCTGGCCGGGGACGATGTCGATATGGCGGATTTGACCATGCGGGAGTTGCGTTCCCAAAAAGATACCTACCGTCCCATGGTCGAGCAGTTGGCGGGATCCCCTGATCCCAGGGTCCGATCCCGCGCTCGGTTGTTGCTTCGTTTTTGGACCCAACCCACGGGTGAGCCGAAAGGGTTTTCGGTGGATGGTCTGCAACTCAACACCTGGGAGGATCTGGAGAAGTTCTGCTGGGATTTGGCCCAGATCGAGAATCCCGAAGCCGACCTTGAATCGGGCAAGGCTTATTTGGATGAGCTGGGTCAGTTGGTGGAGAAAAATCTGCCCCATCGCAGTATCTCCCCGACGGATTCCATATCCGCGTTGCGGCAGATTTTAGCCCGGAAAGAGGGATTTCGGGGGAATCTCGACCACTACTTTGATCCGGCCAATAGTTACCTTCATCGGGTGTTGCAGACCAAGTTGGGGATCCCGTTAACGTTGGCCTTGGTTTATCTTTTTGCCGGGCACCGGGCAGGGCTGGAGGTTTACGGTTTGAATACCCCGGGTCATTACTTGGCGGGTATTGGCGGTGTGATTTTCGATCCTTTTCACGGGGCGGGCGTGATGTCGGCCGATGATCTTTCGGCGAAGTTCGGAACGGATCGGACCGCTTGGGCCAATCCCATGTACATGAGGGCCACTCCGCGGGAGACGGCGGAACGGATGCTGGTGAACTTGCTCAACAGCTACAGCCGGTTGGGAGATGAAGCACGGCATTCCCGTACGGTGTCCTGCCTACAGATGATTGAGGAGAGTCTGGGTTAGGCAATCCTTGAGTTATCCTTTCCCTGCAGGCAAAGTCCGGTGATGAAAAATATTCTCTCCCCCGTGTTAGCGTTTTGTTTGGTTCTGACTCATGTCTACGGCGAGGAAGTCGCCGTGCTGCCCGTCGTCACCCCGCAAGAGGCCGCTGCTCAAGAAGGAAAACAGGTTAAGGTTAAAGGGGTGGTGGATGGACAGAAAACGTCTGCCAAAGGAATCACTTATCTGAATTTTGGAGGTCGTTTCCCGAATCACGTTTTCAGCTGTGTGCTTCGTTCCAAGGACTTTCCGGAGGGGGTACCGTCTTATGAGGGGAAAGAGGTCGAAGTGACAGGATTGATCAAAATGTATGAAGGGAAACCTTCCATGGAGATCAAGTCCATGGATCAAATTCACGTGACGTCAGGTGACGCCGACGGGGCAGTCTCCACCCCCTCCGCCTCCCCGACCGGCGAGACAGAGCGTTGAGATATATTCCGCGTCCTCACAGGATTCGGGTTGCTTTTGGGTTGGACGTTTCCGTATGTTCATCTGAATGCCCGCTGACGCCGAACTTGAACCTGTAGCCGCCATGGATGACACGGTAGATCCCAAAACTCAGGAAAACTTAGGTCCATTAGTCCCGGGTTCGTACTGCCGGCATCGGAGTTGGGGAGTTGGGAAAATCGTGGCCAAGGATGATGCCTTGCGCAGCCTCACCATTGATTTTCGGAGTAAAAAGGGACATCCGATGGAGTTCGGGTATGCGGCTCAATCCTTGAAAAGTCTGGGAAACGACCATCTTGAGGCCAGAATTCTACAGGAGCCTGAAGCTGTCCGTGAGATGGCTGCCAAGCAGCCCGGGGAGGTGATGAAGCTGGCGATCCAAAGTTTGGGCCGAGAGGCGAACACGACGCGTTTGGAAGAGGCTTTTGTTCCGCACCTCTACAAGGCGGAAGAATGGAAAAAGTTCTGGGAGGCCGCCAAGCGAGCCATGAAGAAGGATCCAAAATTCGTTCTTCCGTCCAGACGGGTTGACCCTTTGCAATATTTGGAAAGCGCCCCGCAGTCCAAGGCAGGCGGGCTGGAGGAGTTGAGGGAGGCCGTGGGAGCCAAGCGAGTCATGGAGGCTTTGGAAAAGTTACAAAAATCATGCAGTTCCTCCGAGCTGAAGGGATTTTCCGAAGAAGCTTTCAAACTCATCGAGGCGGCGGCCCAAAAAATACCGAGGAGCCAAATTAGTCAGGTGGCGGAGTTGGCTCTGGCCCGGGCCGAGTTCTCCTCCGCCGCTGGGTTGACCGCCGAACCCGGAGCGGTGCTTCGAGGTCTTCTGCCCTCTGAACCTAACCGTTTGGCCCAGGTCATTGAGGCCCTGCCGGCTGGGAAACAACCGCGATTTACCGACTTGATGTCCGACCATCTGGGAGAGCGGTGGACGGAACTTCACTTGGCCCTGCTTCCCAGAGCCGCGGGACGGCTGATGGATTCCATCACCCAAAGATTCAAGAAGGCCACCCGTTTAGCTGAGCTCTTGGGCGCCTTAGATCGGTTGTTGAGAGAGCGTCAGACCCATCCGGATTTGATTGTCTGGCTTTGCCGCAATCGGTCAGGGGAACTCTCGAAATTGGCCGGCCCCGCACTCTTTATGACTGCCTTGGCCGTGTTGGAGAAGGAGCAGCTCTCTGACTCGAGCCGGGGATCCCGCCTGAGAGATCTCCTGCTTGAGGACAAAGAGCTCATTCGTGATCTTCTGGCTCCCTCTTCCCCGGAAGAGGTGCGGGATGTGACCCGGGCCTCACTCTCCTCGACCGCCTTCGAGGAGTTGGACAAGCGATCCTTGATAGGCGCTTTGGTCAAACTCTATCCCGAAGTCAGTTCCATGGTGGCAGGGGAAAACAAGACGACCACGGTGGAATCTCCGATTGTCAGCTGGGATAGCCTGGAGAAGAAGAAACAGGAACTGGAGGAGATCGTCAGCAAGAAGATTCCGGCCAATAGCAAGGAAATCGGCGTGGCTCGCTCGTATGGTGACCTGAAGGAAAATCACGAATTCAAAGCGGCCAAAGAGATGCAGGCCGTCCTGATGCGGCGGAAGGCCGAGTTGGAAGCCATGATTGTTTCTGCCCAAGGAACGGACTTTAGCGGAGTCAAGGGGGACGAGGTGGCGATCGGAACCGTGGTGGAATACGAACTTCTGCCAGGGGGCGACAAGAAGACGATCACGATTCTGGGGGCTTGGGATAGCGACCCCGAGCGTGGAATTCTATCGTATCAGACCGCCGTGGCGCAGGCTTTGGTGCAAAAGAAGACGGGAGAGCATGCCGAACTTCCCAGCGAGAAGGGGCCCAAGACCAAGGTAATCATCCGATCGATTCGTGCCTATCGTTCCTAATACGAGGAGCCCGATTTCGATGAAGACCAAGATCCAAGCCATCACCGCGCGTGAGGTGATTGATTCGCGCGGTAATCCCACACTGGAAGCTGATGTCCTTTTGGAGGGCGGAGCTTTCGGATCCGCCATGGTCCCCAGCGGAGCCAGTACCGGAATCCATGAAGCGCTGGAGTTGAGGGATGGGGATGCCAAGCGTTATGGCGGCAAGGGAGTGCTCAAGGCGGTCGGCAACGTAAAGGAGAAGATTGCCCCGTTGCTGAAGGGTAAGGATGCCGCCGACACCCAAGGGATTGACCGGGCGATGCTTGAACTGGATGGAACACCGAATAAGAAGTCCCTGGGAGCCAATGCCGTGCTGGGGGTATCCCTCGCTGCCGCACGGGCGGCGGCTGCGGCCCATCAACAACCCCTTTACCGCTGGTTGGGTGGGGATCAGGCCAAGGTGCTGCCAGTGCCGATGGCGAACATCATCAACGGGGGAGCCCACTCTGATGCCCCGATCGATTTTCAGGAATTTATGATCGTTCCCCGAGGGCTGCCTACTTTCCGTGAGGCCCTTCGATGTGGAGCGGAGATTTTCGCCGTCCTCAAAAAGATCCTTCACGACCGCAAGTTGGGAACGGCGGTCGGGGACGAGGGAGGGTTCGCCCCGCGATTGGAGTCGACCGAGGCGGCTTTGGGGGTGATTGCGGAGGCGGTGGAGAAAGCCGGATACTCCCTTGGTAAGCAGGTTTTCTTTGCCCTGGATGTGGCGAGCAGCGAGTTCTATGACGGAAAAAACAAAGAGTATGTTTTTAAGAAATCCGATCAGAGGCGCCTGAAAGCCTCCGAGCTGGTGGATTTTTATGCTGGGCTGCAAAAGAAGTATCCGATCATCTCCATCGAGGACGGCACGGCGGAGGAGGATTGGGATGGTTGGAAGACTTTGACCCAGAAGTTGGGAGCCAAGACTCAGTTGGTGGGGGATGATCTTTTTGTCACCAACGTCGAGTTCTTGAAGAAAGGAATTCAGGAACAAGTGGCCAACTCCATTCTGGTCAAAGTGAATCAAATCGGGAGCTTGAGCGAGACCTTGGCGGCGATTGAGCTGGCCCGGTCGGCCAAGTATACGGCGGTGATCAGTCACCGGAGTGGGGAGACGGAGGATTCCACCATTGCCGATTTAGCGGTGGCCACGAATGCAGGGCAGATCAAGACCGGTTCCTTCTCCCGTTCCGACCGGTTAGCCAAATATAACCGTCTCCTCAGGATCGAAGAAGAACTCGGATCCAAGGCTGTTTATGGCGGGCAACTCGCGACTGTTTGATCCGCGTGACCTTGGGCAACCCCCCGCCAAAGGGCGCTTCTGGCGAGTTCTGCAGCCTTGGGTCTACGCCTTGGTCGGGCTGCTTTTTGTGGCGGTGGTCCTTGCGCTCTTCTATCCAACCTGGAAGAGGGGTCAGCATATGAAAGGCCAGACCGAGACCGTGCAACGGGACATTAACCTCAAGAAGCAGGAACTTTCTGACCTCCAAGAGGAGGCCGGGCGGCTCAAAGATGATCCTTTCACCGTGGAGCGGATGTCGAGGGACACCTTGAA
>Ga0214921_10010977_pt1 | contig 11099 bp, 10 predicted proteins | sample LL1505_MetaG_FD_177992 | JGI IMG/M metagenome (GOLD analysis project Ga0214921, IMG submission 177992) | Freshwater microbial communities from Lake Lanier, Atlanta, Georgia, United States - LL-1505 | ecosystem: Environmental > Aquatic > Freshwater > Lake | place: USA: Georgia | collected...
TTGAGCGAAACCGGCGCTCGCTATTAATGTAATTACCATTATTCCGACAAGGCAGGCTTTTTTATTCATAAGAAAACGCTAACTTCTCCGCTCCTCCGTGGCGAACTGAAAATTCGGGTTAATCCCCCACTTCTCTAACCCCATCGGCCAGAACTAGTTTTTATCGCTTTTAATTCATCGGGCCGCCGGGATTTGAACCCGGGACCCCCATAAAACCACACTTTTAGCGGATTGAGGGCTGTTCGACCGGAAGGAGTTAGCTCACCAATGCCCCGAAACCAGTCAGCTACGGTAATAGGGTACTACTGGTTTTGTGGGGGATTGGTTAAGGGATGTGGTTTATTCTTTATTTTTTATATTTTCTAAGAATGATACATTTATGTTAATTCCCTTGCTTTTTACACTTCTCTTTTCTGCCTCTTTTGTTTTTGGAGAAGATTATGAAGATTCAATAAATCGGATAGTCGCAAACGTAAGACCAAAAGCCAATTTATCAGACAACGGCCCCGCCTCTTACAACCTTGTTGAACGAATGAAGTTTTTTTCTGTGCCCGGAGTTTCAATAGCGCTTTCGCATGGTGGGAAACTCGCTTGGGCTCGGACCTTCGGCGTGAAAGACAAAGATAATTTGTATTTGTGTGACACTAATACGCTTTTTCAGGCCGCATCCATCAGTAAGCCTATTTCGACAACCATTTTACTTAACCTTGTCGAAAGGGAATTTCTTGACCTAGATAAGCCGGTAAACTTCTATTTAAAGGATTGGCGGGTTCCATCCTCAGTTTTGACCGAAACCTCTCCTGTTACGCTACGCCATTTAGCGTCACATTCAGCCGGAATGACTGTTCATGGCTTTCCTGGCTACGAGTTTGGCCAACCACTACCTACAATTCCTCAGATTCTTAATGGCCTTACCCCCGCGAATACCAGGCCTGTTTTTGTGGTATATCAGCCTGGAGAAAAGTTTCAATACTCAGGTGGTGGTTTCTGTGTAATTCAGCTGGCAATTACGGAAACAGCTAATCTGGACTTTGAGTCGTTGGCAAAGAAATATGTTTTTCAACCTGCCTCAATGTCTCGAAGCACTTTTCAGCAACCGTTATCAGAGGTTTTTTTAGGTAATGTGGCGGCAGGTCATTCCAAGGATGGCACAAAGATAAAGGGAGGATGGCACATTTATCCTGAACTAGCAGCTGCAGGCCTGTGGACTACGCCGAGTGATCTTTTAAAATGGGCTACTAGCTTGAGTAACGCGTGGCAGGGAAATCAGAGTGCTTTTTTATCCTGCTCTGTAGCAAAGGAAATGCTTACAGCCCAGGCCGGAGGTTGTGGTCTCGGTATTTTTTTTCGAGGCAAAGGAGACTCTTTTTATTTTTATCATGGAGGAGCGAATGCTGGATATAGGTCTTTCCTTTTATTTTATCCTCAAACTGGAAACGGAATCGCTATCATGTGTAATGGAGACGGAGCGGATGAATTACAGAGTGAGATTGTTAGTGCTGTGATTGCCGAATACGGATGGAAGTAGTCGTTTACATGCTTACACATATATTTCGCCGGTTGCCTTAAACAGCATCGCTTTTTCGTAGCGTTTCCCAATCTCTGCACTGCACCCAATACCCTCTTTAACACCATCCTCTCCAACACTTTACCGCCCTTCTAAACTGTTCAGAAATGTCGGGTTTATGACCCGACTACCCCGATCTTTTAAGGGCCGCTAACTCCTTCCAATCGAAGAGGTCCCCTCATTTGGCAGTGGAACGCTAACTCCTTCAGACTCACCCATTCCGCAATGATTGCGATGTGGGGCGCTAACTCCTTCAGAACGATGCAGAAACTTCTGGGACTCTTCAGTGGCCGTTATCTGAGAGACAGCCAAAATATGTGTATGGCAAAACAACTAAAACCAATCGAAGGCCACATCGCCCAAATCAATGCTCCGAGATTTGCAGAAGATCGGAACATGTGGGTGATGATGGTTAAAGAAAATGGAAAGTGGCAGGCAGTGACGGTTATCAAACCTCAATCAATCACTAATTCATAGTACCCTGCTTTTGCAGGTTTTCCATAACCAATTACTTTTCCAGATATCGTTAATATTACAAAAGCACTTCCAACTGAAGGAGAATATGGTTTTTGTGCATTCGTCTGGGAATTTGGACTTACGTAGAAGACAGGCATCCCGGCATTTCCATCCGCCCAGCCGTACTGAAGATTTCCATCGGAGTTTATAAGGCCTAGACAGATGTAATCTGCCGTCTTGTTCTTAAGAGTTATTTTGCACTCTCCCTTTTCGGGCGAAGGACGAAAGTCGTTTGGAATAGTTCGGCCATATCTGAAGTTTAGCTCACTTGGTATTTTTGCCATTGCGGAGGCGAGCGTTTGGAATGTTATTTTTGATACCATGCCACGCTGAAAGAATGATCCAGATATTTCTTTCTTTTCAGCATTCATCTTCCCAGTAAAGGTAACATCAATACTATTAATCCTGTAGGTTAAATCATCTCCGTTTACGGTTATTGTAGAGATAGGTAGACCATATGCGTCCTGATCAGGACTATCAGTAGTTCCCTCAATTCCCGTAGGCGTTGTTTTGATATGAATAATAATCTTAAGATTCCCGAAATTTTCGGCCAGCCTCCCCACCCAGTCACCATCCATCGATGTTGTGCTAGCAGATTTGGGTTCTGACTGTGCTTTCAGCGCTGACACTCCAAAGACAGATAATCCAGAGGCAACAAGGGCAAATAGAATATGTTTTTTATTCATAAGAAAACGCTAACTATTTCGCTCTTCCGTAGCGAACTGAAAATTCGGGTTAATCTCCTACTTCCCTAACCCCATTGGCTAGAAGGGGTTTTTAAGTAGTTTAATTCATCGGGCCGCCGGGATTTCGCCCCCTGCACCACCCCCGCGCAATCACATTACCCGCTCCGCGGTTATGTGGAGAATTGGCGCCCTCGCGAATTTCGTTTCATTCAGGAACTTTGTCCGATGGAACCGGTTAGTTTACCGAAATTCACATCGGGCCGCCGGGATTTGAACCCGGGACCCCCATAAAACCACCTTTTTACAGGAGTGATGGCTGTTCGATCAGATGGACTTATCTCCCCACTGCCCAAAAACCAGTTCGCTACGGAAATCGGGTGCTACGGGTTTTGTTGAGGATGGGTGGAGGACTGCGGATGATTCTAAGACAATTATTTTTTAGCTAAAAACTCTGGGTATCTCTTTTAATAGTTCAGATTGACAGCTATTTGTTACATTTTTTTCGTCACAAATTTCAAAGTGTTGGTAAATAACGTGGGATTTTCCGGAAGAATTGCCTCATGCCCATAAATGACAATTTGTCCGCGTCCATATTTAAAATAACCCGCTACGACCTGCAACTCGGCATCTCTTAAGAGCACAACACTATCGGGTACTTGCAGTTCTATTTTCGATGGCGCGTAATCTTTTCTAAAGATTTCTTTTATGCCCTTTGTTATTTCCGTTTGCGCGATGTTTGTAGGAGCGCCAACGTTTTTGTCAGTAATCCAAAAACCAAGCCTCTTTCCGATTACGTTCAACGGATATTTTTCGATAGGTTTATTGCCATAAACTTTATTAACCCATGCCCAAGCCTGACCACAGACAATGAGGGTGCCGCCACGGGCCACAAAATTTTCAATTTGCGCGACCTCTTCTTCTTTAAGGGGATGCATAGGCTCATAAATTGGGATTCCGCTGATAATAAGAGTGCCAATCAAATCCATATCCTTGGATTCCATTGGCCGGTCGATTAGGTGCGGCTTAAACCCGACTTGTTCAACTCCTTCAATCAATCCTTTCCAACCTTTGCCATGATAAAGATCAACCCCCACGCCTATTTTGTTTTTTGAATCTTGCGAGCAACCAGCTCCGAAAATACAAAGTAGGGAAAAAATGATGACCTTTGTGTAATTCATCAAAACAAATTATCTTCTTCACTCTTCCGTAGCGAACTGAAAAATCAGGTTAATCCCCCACTTCCCTAAACCCATCACCCAGAACGGGTTTTTACGTGTTTTAATTCATCGAGCCGCCGGGATTTGAACCCGGGACCCCATAAAGCCACCCATTTAGCGGATTGATGGCTGTTCGGTCGGAAGGAGTTATCTCCCCACTGCCCTAAATGCAGTCAGCTACGGGAATCGGGTATTACGGATTTTGTTGGGGAATGGTGGAGGACTGAGAGATTTATTTTGAGAATTTAGGGGGGATCGCTTTATTAGGATCATCCATTTTAAATGTTGCATCCATCTTAAATAGATCGCTGTTGTCTTGTTTATTGATCCAAAGAATTAGACACTTGTGTCGAATATAATGCTCCGGAAAATTAAATGACTCAAAGGAAACATATTCAGGATCGGCAAGACCTTTCTGTTTTTTGAAAGTAGCGTCTTGCTTAAACTGTTCTGATCCATCGTTTTTATGAAGCTTAATAAGGTAGTCTTGATGCCTTAAGAAGTATCCAGGAAAGTCAGCTGATTCTATTGAGACACACTTTGAATCAGCCAATCCTGGAACTGTTTTAAATTTACAGTGTTTGAGTTTTTCTTGGTTCTCTACCATTTCAATAGCACATACGTAATCCTTGGAAGTAATGAAATGCTCTGGATAATTCTTCGACTCAATAACGCAAGGTCGGTTTTCCTGAACCTCCGAATAACCATTAGTGCTGTATGCTAGTAAACCAATTAATGTAAGTACATGGAGTCTTTTCATTGGATTAACGGTAAGTCTATTGCCTCATTTTCACAAACTAAATTGAGTGAGTTCCCCTTACTTCGCTTTTTCATAGCGTTTTTCAATCTTCCCACCTCATCCGATACCCTCTTTAACACCATCCTCTTGAACATGTTACAGTCATTCTAAACTGTTCAGAAAAGTCGGGTATATAACCCGAAACCTATCGTTGATTTGTAGCTGACTGAATATTGGTAACTCTCCACCAATCCGGAGAAAGGGGTCAGTCGGAAAGAGTTCCACCAAAGGCAAATTCATCGGGCCGCCAGGATTTGAATTCCGCCGCGTAAGCGGACATCTGTCAATCGTGGAACGAGTAGCCAGATTGCGCGGGTGCGTCAGCACCCAAGTCATCCAACCCGGAGGGGATCCCGCAAAGGTCGGGGGAGGTGTAAGGGGACCAATGGGCGGGGGCAGGTCTTAGGGGGCCAACCCGGGACCCGTTCCACCCTTGATTATGCATTTATCTTGCACAAATAAATTAATTAATCTTAAATCCCTTAAAAGGAATTATTCATGAACAAGTATCTTAAAGAAAATTGGCCGTTGGTTTTGTTTGTATCTGTTTTAGCGATAGCGGTGTTTGTATGGCCTACAAGATACAAGTACATTGACATTCATGGCATTAATCGGGACTGCATCGCTAGGGTTGACCGCTTTTCTGGACAGGTTCAGTTATGGGGAATTTGGTACAACATTAATGACGATAGACTTAATATGCGTTGGAAATAAAGTATAAGAATATTTTTTGAAGTTTCCGATATATACCAATACCAAAACCATTAACGGATTCGGTATTCCGGAATTTTTTGAGGATTTGTACGGAATTGGCGCCCTCGTGAATTTCGTTTCATTCAGGAACTGTGTCCGATGGAACCGGTTCGCTGACCGAAATTCACATCGGGCCGCCGGGATTTGAACCCGGGACCCCCATAAAGCCACCCTTTTAGCGGATTCATGGCTGTTCGATCGGAAGGAGTTATCTCCCCTGTGCCCCGAAAGCAGATGGCTACGGCAATCAGGGGCTACGGGTTTTGTTGGGGATTGGTGGCGGACTGAAAAGATTTTCAGAACAAAGACTAAAGAAAATATTTGGTTTTGGTAAGGACTATTAGTTAAGGAGATTGGATTGAACTGGATGCATCGTTTTCTTTAACAAACTGGCCATCAAATCCGGCCCACCCATTGGCACCTTTAGTGTAATAAAAGAAAATGCTTTTGTTTGGGTGAAGATTATTTAGTACAGGGCGGTCTCCCTGAAAGAATACTTTGAGTGGTTTTTTTCATAACTGTCACCAGGCCTAAATGCGTCGTCCTCAATAACTTTAACACCTGAACCAATTGTGATAGTTGAAAGGTTTGTATAGCCGCTGAAAGAACCTGTTTTTATGGATGCGATCCCATTCCCGATCACTATATTTGTAAGACCAGAACAATAAGTAAATGCACCACCTTCGATACTTTCAACAGAATCAGGAATAGTTATATCCGAGAGTTTCTCACAATACCTAAAAGCGCTATTTTCTATTACTTTTGCATCAGAAATTACGACATTTGTAAGTTTTCGACAAAGATCAAAAGTTGACATTCTGATTGAAGGAGCACTAATAGAAATACTTTGTAAGTCATAGCATTCCTCAAAGACACCTTCCCCAAGGTATTTGAGTGTGCTGCATAATAAAACTGTTTTAAGTCGCTTACATTCATAAAAGGCTCTGTCTTGGATTTTTACTATACTCTTTCCCATGGTGACTTTCTCAAGGTTAGGCATTGTCGAAAATGCTGATTCCTCGATTTCTTCAACATCAGAGGGAAGTTCGATCTCTACTAGTCCTGAACAAGTGAAAGCATATTTTCCGATTTGCTTTATTTTTGAGTTACGGTGAAATTTAACTTGCCTCAAGGAAAGACAGCCTTCGAAAGAACCAGACTCAATTATTTGTACTTTTTCTGGAATATTGATCTGATCAAGTTTAACACAGTCACGAAAAGCCGATTTTCCTATTTTATCAAGTTCATCAGGCAGTTTTATGATCGCCAGACTTGCACATCCAGAAAAAGCGCCATCCCCTATTTCTTTTAAGGTTTTTGGAATTCTTAACTCACTTATATTTTCACATTGCCTAAAAGCTTCGAAATCTATCCGCACGAGATTAGTTCCAAGAAGCACTTCTTTCAGGTCCACACAATCCGCGAAGCTTTGCGACCCGATTTCTTCTAGGGAGTTTGGAAGTTTTATCTCTTTCAGTTGGCTACACCCTATAAATGCTCTGGGACCGATTAACTTAACACCTTCAGGAATAAGGATTTTCTTGAGGGAAGTTTTACCTGCAAACCCACTTTCAATTCCTACCACTCGGTAGTTATTAATTTCTTGCGGTATGCTTAACGTTTCTTCATTGCTATTACAACTAGTTATCACAGCGTTTCCATCTTTTATTACGTATTCGTATATTTCATTCTTACCCGCATCGGGATTCTTATTTGATTTTGATTTGGCGATTGTTTTGAGAGCATTAATTGCAGGTTTAAAACCTTGTGCCGCTGATTTCGAAAACCATTTTTCAGCTTCTTCAATATTCTGTTGAGATCGTGGAGAGGGAAGAAAGATTTTCTTTTGACCAACTGAAACCGCTACACCTGCTTTTTCCTGAAAAAGCGTTCCTAAGGAATACTGGCACCACATGTCTCCTTGCTCCGCCCCTTTTTCCCAAAGGTTGCTAGCCTTTTCTAGATCCTTTTTTACTCCCTTCCCACTAAAATACATTCGCCCAAGAAAAAATTTAGCCTTGGCATTACCTTGCTCTGCAGCCTTGCTATACCAGTTAGCAGCTTCTGCTAGGTTTATATTTACACCCTCACCTCTTTCATAAAGATCACCTAGCCTGAGCTGAGAGGCTGCGTCTCCCGTCTCTGCCTTTTTCACTAGCTGTTCTGAGTAGGGCTCATATTTGATATCTTCTGTCCGGCCGCTGACTGCGATGAACGCCAACAGAATGCAGCCATACATACTTTTCACCGTATTAGTATGAATCTCATAACGCGACCGTTGCAAGAATAGATCATGCTTTTCGAGTTTTGTGCACTTCGCTTTTTCATAGTGTTTTCCAATCTCTGCACTGTACCTAATACCCTCTTTAACACCATCCTCTTGAACATGTTACAGCCCTTCTAAATGCTTCAGAACAGTCGGGTTATTAACCCCGAAACCTATCGCTGATTTGTAGCGGACTACATATTAAGAGATCCCCACCAACTCGATTAATGGGGTCAGTCGGAAGAGGTAAAAATGCCATTAATTCATCGGGCCGCCGGGATTTGAACCCCAGAAATCCTATTCACCATAAGCTGTGCGGACTCAGGTCTGTTGGTTGCGAACGAGTTAACTCCCCAATGCCCCGAAACCAGTTCGCTACATGAACCGGGTACTATGGGTTTTGTTGGGGATTGGTGGCGGACTGAATTTGATCAGGTTTTGGTGAAGGTTGTGATGAATTACTTTGTGTAGGAACTGGCACCCTTCGTCTTCTTATGATTGAGGGTTTTCCTTGGTTGGTGGATGCATTTACATTCGGTATCTGTGTTCCGGCATGTGAATTGTTTCGCCAATCAGTTGCTAACACGCTGCTCTCCCAATCACTTTTCTTTTTGTCTGCCAGTCGCTCCCAACGTAGGGCATAATCTTGATTTTTGGTGATACCCAGTCCTTTCTGCAGGTGATTTGAGACACGAAGAAAAGCGGGATACCAGCCTTGTTGAGCCGCCCTTAAATGCCACTGGAAAGCCTCCGCTTCATTTTCTTTCACACCCTCTCCCCGACATAGCTTTAATGCCAATTCATCTTGAGCCGGGGCAAAACCTTTTTCAGATGATATTTTTAACAATTCAACTGCTTTTACCATATTTTTAGGAACTTGAAATCCTTCAGCATAGTAACTACTCATATTGAATAAAGCATTTGCATTTCCTTGTTCCGCAGCTTTTTCATTCCAGATAAAGGCTTGTTCCCGGCTCTTCGCAACACCCTTCCCAAAACTATAGGCATAAGCGAGATCAACCTGGGCTTGAGCGTCTCCATTCTGCGCGCTCCTGATAAGAGAGTCAGAGTATGATTCGTGTGTAATGAGCAAGATTTTGTCCGGCAGTTGATCTAAAACCGTAGATTTGTTTTGTCTTAGTACGCCGTATTTACCTCTGCTTTTCTCATATATGCATTTTATTTGCTCATCTCCCAGAGGTTCGTCATAAATTTCTGCATATTCGATTTTGCCCGACAAATAAGGATTCCCCCCTCCTTCGTGTCGCTTCCCAATTAAAACGTCTGTTTTCTTTTTTTGGTAATGCTGAAGGGGTGTATCAGGATTAATGATACTGCGATAAAGTACCCCATTTTTATAAAGGGAAATTGCTCCATTTTTTGAGTAGGAAATAGCCATCCAAATAGGAGTTTCTGAATCGGCAGTTTCCTCTGCTCCCTCGATCCCCTTGATTCGCACTCCGTGCTCAGAGCCATTATTCCAAGTTCTTGCCTTACCTTCCCCGAATACAATCGAATCGAAAGTGACCCCGTTTAATGATTCAACCGTAATTAAGCCGCCCCCTCTTTGATCGAGTGCACTCAGAAAAACCTGCGCCACCATTGTTTTTTCTTTTAGTTTGAAGGGTAGTGGGTCTGACTTGAAATAACTCCCTGCACCTGTGAGACATAGTTTTCCATTTTCTATTTTTGCCTGGCCCACTAAGTGCCCAGGAAGGTCTTTCATAATATCATGGTCGCTTTGGTTGAAGTCCCATTTGATAACAGGCTCAGGAACACCCACAGTTGTTCCCACACCTCCTAAATCTTTTGGCAGAGGGCGCTGGCTTTGAGCTATCGATAGAAAAAGGCCCCAGCTGAAAAGTATAAATAAAGTCTTCTGTTTATTCATAAGAAAACGCTAACTATATCGCTCTTCCGTAGCGAACTAAAAATCTGGGTTAATCCCCTACTTCCTTAACTGCATCAGCCAGCGCCTGCACGAGCAGTAATTTAATCATGGCCGCAACCTATCACCTGCTGCTCATCTTCACTTAGACTTTATCTCTTCGAGTGCCTTCTTTGCTTCCGCATTCCCCTGCTCGGCCGCTTTCATGTACCAATTAGCCGCTTCTTTCATATCTTTGGCAAGGCCTTTGCCTAAGTAGTAGCAATTCCCAAGCGAAAATTGTGCCTCCCTATAGCCCTGCTCAGCGGACTTCGTCCACCACTTCACTGCCTCTTTGTAATCTTGGGTAACGCCGTGGCCTGAGTAATAGCGATGACCAAGAGAGTATTGAGCCCCCTTATCACCCTTCTCAACCGACTTCGTATACCACTTCACTGCTTCCTTACCATCTTGGGTGACGCCTATGCCTTTAAAGTAGAAACCGCCAAGAACTATTTGGGCCTCCACATCCCCCTGCTCAGCCGACTTAGTAATCCACTTCACCGCTTCCTTGTAATCTTTGGTAACGCCTTTGCCTTTAAAGTAGCAAAAGCCAAGACTCATTTGCGCCTCCACATTGTCTTGCTCAGCCGATTTTGTGAACCATTTGACCGCCTCTTTGTAATCTTGGGGAAAGGGCTTATATCCTTCGGCATACATAACCCCAAGACTCGTTTGTGCCGCTGCATCTCCCGCTTCTGCCTTCTTCACCAGTTCTGGGTCGCGGGGGTCGTAGGGCTCAGTGTGCTGGATAAACGAACGATCCCAGAGGTTGTCCTCTGGCTTTGCATCCTCCCCCCATCCACTTACTGTAATCATTGCAGATAGTAGACACCCGATTAGTCGTTTCATTGGATTAGTATGATGCCCTCTTCGGTATTCTTGCAATCATCGATGATCCTTTTTGAATTTTTACTGCTTCGCTTTTTCATAGCGTTTTCCAATCACTGTACCGCACCCAATCCCTTCTTTAACACCATCCTCTTGAGCATGTTACAGTCATTCTTAACTGTTCAGAACAGTCGGGTTCTATACCCCGAATCCCACCGCTGATTCATGGCTGACTGAATGTTCGGAGCTCCCCAGCATTACAATTAATGGGGTCAGTCGGAAGAGGTAAGAATGCCTTTTAATTCATCGGGCCGCCGGGATATTGGCCCCCGCACACCCACCCCTGGCCCAATCCTCTTTCGCCTCCGGCTGTATTAGATTGGCACCCCTCAATTTTCCTTCGGAAAATTATCGGGCCGCCGGGATTTGAACCCGGGACCTCTTGTACCCGAAACAAGCGCACTACCAAGCTGTGCTACGGCCCGAATGAATTGATAATCGTAAGCTAAAAACGAGCCTCCCTAAAGCCAAAAGCTT
>Ga0214921_10010979_pt1 | contig 11099 bp, 9 predicted proteins | sample LL1505_MetaG_FD_177992 | JGI IMG/M metagenome (GOLD analysis project Ga0214921, IMG submission 177992) | Freshwater microbial communities from Lake Lanier, Atlanta, Georgia, United States - LL-1505 | ecosystem: Environmental > Aquatic > Freshwater > Lake | place: USA: Georgia | collected 2015-05-28
TTGGCAGCATGTTCTGGAGCCACTCGATGGCTATTTATTGCTTGCAATGAAATTATATCGAAATCCAAAAAAATATTCTGGACCATGGAACTTTGGAACTGAAAAAAATACAATTACAAATGTTGAACAAATAATTAAGAAAATTATAAGATTTTGGGGTTATGGAAAATACTCTACAATAAAAAATAAAAAGTATTATGAGCAAAAAAATTTACAATTAAATATTAATAAAGCAAAGCAAAAATTGCATTGGTTTCCAAAACTAACAATCGATCAGAGCATAAAATTGACTACAGAGTGGTATAAAGAAGTATTAATTAAAAAGAAATCTGTTGAAGAAATAACAAGACAGCAAATTAAAAAGTATCAATCGATATAAATGAAGATAAAAAAGTTAAAAGTTATAAATTTAAAGAGCAGAGGTAGAGTAATTAAATTTTTAAATATAAAAAATTTAGAATTTAAAAAATTTAGAGAAATATATTTTTCAGAAACGCCATCAAATGTTTTTAAAGGTTGGAAGTATCATAAAAATAGAAATCAGATTTTGACTATAGTCAAAGGTAGTGCAGTTTTTTTTTTTAAAAAAGACAAAGAATCAAAAAAAAAAAAAATTAAAATATCTTACCCAAAAAAAATTTATAAAATATTTATACCAAAAAAAACTTATTATGCATTTAAATGCACATCTAAAAGTAGCGCAATAATCGTTAATATGATTGATGAGATAGTTAAATGAAAGTTGTTATATTGGCAGGAGGATTAGGTACAAGATTGTCTGAGTATACAAAAAAAATACCTAAACCTATGGTTAAAATAGGTAAATTTCCAATTATTCATCATATAATTAATTTATATTTAAAGTATGGAATTGATGATTTTGTTATTGCTGGAGGTTATAAATTTGAATTAATTAAAAAATATTTTAATAAGAATTATTTTAAAAAATTTAATATAAGTATTATTGATACAGGCTTAAATTCTTTAACAGCAAAAAGATTATTTTTATTAAAAAAGATCTTAAAAAAAAAAACTTTTATGCTTACATATGGAGATGGTCTTTCCGATATCGATATTAATAAACTTTATAATTTTCATAAAAAAAATAGAAAATTAATTACAATTACGGCTGTACACCCGCAGGCCAGATTTGGTGAATTAGAATTAAAAAATAATATCGTAAAAAAATTTGTAGAAAAGCCACAATTGCAATCTGGCTGGATTAATGGGGGATTTTTTGTGATAGAACCAGATTTTTTTAAATTTATAACAAATAAAAATGAAATGTTGGAAAGAGAACCAATTCAAAGAGCAGTAAAAAAAGAATTTGTTGCCGCATATAAACATGAAGGATTTTGGTATTGCATGGATAATCTTAGAGACAAACAAGTTTTAGAAGATATCTATAAAAAGAATAAAAATATTTGGTCGAGATAAATTAGTTTTTATTTATAATTTTCTATAATTTATGAAAAATAGTTTAGTTTCTGTAATTATTCCAACATTTAACAGATTAGCTAAGTTAAAATTAGCTCTAAAATCAATTTTTTTTCAGACATATAGCAATATTGAAATTATTATTATTGATAATAACTCTAATGACGGCACTAAAGATTTTATTCTTAAAAATTTAAGTGACAAAGTTAGATTAATTCAAATTAATAATAATGGAAATATAGCTAAGTCAAGAAATTTGGGAATTGAAAATTCTAGAGGATCAATTCTTGCGTTTTTAGACTCAGACGATCATTGGAAGTCTAAAAAAATAGAAAAATCAGTTGAATTAATAAAAAACGGATATGATTTAGTATTTCATGACATGTATTTGAAGAAAAGAAGATATCAATTATTTCATAAAAAAAGTGGATATACTCGGGATTTGGGTGGTAATATTTTTGCTGATTTAATAAATAATGGCCCTGCTTTCCCAACCTCAAGCGTTGTTGTTAAAAAGAAAATATTAAAAGATGTTGGAAATTTTAGTGAAAATCCTGAATTAATTACTTGGGAGGATTATGATGCGTGGATAAAAATTTCTAAAACAACAAATAGGTTTAGAAGATTAAATGAAACTCTTGGATATTTAGGGATTGGAAAAGATAATTACTTAAAAATTGATAATAGAATTAAAAATATATTTAGTTTTTCAAAAAAATATTTAAATAAATCAAATTTACCACAATGGTGCCTATTAAGTTTAGTAAAAGATTATTTTAAAAGTAATCTTTTTATTTTAGCTTACAAGCGGATATTAAATGTTAATTTTATGAAATTAAAATTTTTAGATTTAATAAAGATATTATATATTTTATTTGTAATTAGATTATCTTTTTTATTTAAATAATTATTTAATTTCTAGAAATTATATAATTATTTAAAACTAATACATCCATTTCAGTTCTCAAAAAACAATCAATCGCCTGTTGTGGCGTATTAACTATAGGCTCGTTTTCGTTAAAAGATGTATTAAGAATTATTGGTACTACTGATTTTTTATAGAAAGCATTTATTAGTTGGTAGTACAAATAATTTTCTTCTTTTGTGACGGTTTGTACTCTTGCGGATCCATCAATATGAACAACTCCTGGTATATATTTTTTTTTATCATTTATTACCATTTCTACATTTGACATAAAGGGATTAAGATTTTTCTGCAAAAACCATAGCGATCTATGTTCATTAAGAACAGATGGTGCAAACGGTCTAAAATTTTCTCTTCTTTTAATCTTAGCATTAATAATGTCCTTAATATTTTTTGTACATGGATTTGCTAGGATTGATCTATTACCTAGGGCTCTTGCACCAAACTCCATTCTTCCCTGAAACCATCCTACAATTTTATTTTCATAAATAAGTTTGGCTACAGTTTGGGTTAATTCCTGATCATAATTTTCTTGGGTTATCTTAAAATTATTATTTAAGTTGTTTTTTTTTATATATTTTTCTATTTCTTCGTTCTTAAAACTATTTCCTAGATATGGATTAGAAATATTATTAATTTGGTTTTTATTTTTACTTATAGATAACATTAAAGCAGATCCTATAGCGCCACCAGCATCACCTGGCGCATAAGGTATATATAAATTTTTAAATTTATTTTTCTCAAGTATTTTTCCATTTGCTAGAGAATTGAGTGCACATCCACCTGCATAAACAAGATTTTCTGAAAAATTGTCTATTATAAGTTCACTTATTATTTTTTGTAAAAAATATTCAAATATCTTTTGAACTGAAGATGCAATATTTTTTTTGAAATCTTCATCAAGTAGTACGTTATCCTTAATATTTAAAAGTCCAAAAATTTTTTTTGAAAAAATAAATTCTTGTTTTGGTGTCCCGCTATAATTATAATTATAATGAGCTTTATCATGATTAAAATATTTAAGATTTAATTTAATTTCTTTTTCGTGAGATATGAAAATATTATTTAACAATAAATCGTAATATAAAGGCTTCCCATAAGATGATAATCCCATAAATTTGTATTCTTCTCCATAATTTTTAAAGCCAATTAATTGCGTTGATGCTTCGTAAAACAAACCTAAAGAATGTGGAAAATAAATTCTTTTATAAATTTTTATGCTATTTTTAAAACATTTAGCTACTGCAATACTACAAAAATCCCCAAAACCATCAACAGATAATCCTATTGCTTTTTCAAATCTTGAAGGAAAAAAAGCGGATGCAATATGTGCTTCATGATGATCTATATAATGTATTTTTAGTTTTTTATTAATTTTATGATCTTTAAAATTTATTAATAATTGATCTTTAATTCCTAATTTTTTTTTTAATCGACTAAAAATTTCAAATTTTTTTTTGTTAAATAAATAGTTTTTTAAAAAAAAAGGAATTTTATTTTTTAAATTTGATAATGGATTTGAATTGACAGTTATATCTGTTATTTCAGAAATAGTAGTATTAGTTTGTTTTAAACATTCATTTATTGATCTTATAGGAAATCCTGCCCAGTGCTTAATTCTATTTAGTCGCTCCTCTTCTATTGCAAACTGCAGTTCTGAATTTTTAATAATGCAAGCAGAGGAGTCAGCATGGTAAGTGTTTAAACCAAGTATTATACTCATTAATTAATTACTGGTTATGTTTTTTTTTAATTTCAGAAAAGATCCAGTTATATGTTTTTTCGAGACCTTGACTTAAAGTGAATTTTGGCTCCCAATTAAGTTGCGATCTTATAAGTGTGTTATCGCTATTTCTACCCATTACTCCTTTAGGTTTGTTTAGTTGGTAATTTTTTTTAACTTTAGTATTTGATATTTTTTCAATCTTTTCTATCATCTCATTTATTGAGACTTGTTCTTCGCTTCCAATATTAACAGGTCCATGATATTTTGAATCAAACAATCTTAATGTTGCTTCTACACAGTCATCAATGTATAAAAATGATCTAGTTTGTTTGCCATCGCCCCATACTTCAATAGTGTCTTCCTTGTTTAGAATTGAAGTAATTATTTTTCTACATAACGCCGCAGGTGCTTTTTCTCTTCCACCGTCATATGTTCCATTTGGACCATAAATATTATGATATCTTGCGACCTTCACATCTAATCCGTAATCTTCAAAGAAGTGTCGACACATTCTTTCACCGAAAAGTTTTTCCCAACCATAACCATCCTCTGGCATAGCAGGATAAGCATCAGATTCTTTTAGTCCAGTAATTCTAGGATCTTTTTGAAGTTCAGTATTATATGCACAAGCACTTGAAGAAAAAAAATATCTTTTAATTTTAAATTCTTTGCATGCCATTAACATATGTGTATTTACGAGAACTGATAACATGCAAAGAGCTTTATTATTTTCAATAAAACCCATCCCCCCCATATTACAAGCCATATTGATTACATCATCCATTCCTTCAGTTGTCTTAAAACAATTATCTTTAATGGTCATATCCATTGAAAAATTTTCAACTTCTTTAAAACATTGATACCATTCATCAAAAGGCTTAATGTCAGTAGCTCTTACTTTATAACCTCGATTTAATAGTTCCTTTACTAAGTGTCCCCCTATGAACCCGCCAGCCCCAGTAATTAAAACTTTTTTCATTTTTTTTTTAATTTTTGTTGTTAGAATAAATCAATAGTTTTGTATTATTTTTTTTCAAGTAAAATAAATTAAATATACTAATGATAAGTAAAAATCTAATAAGAAATATTGTTTAAATAAAAATATTCATTAATGACCATTGGTATTGACCTTGTTGGAACAAATTTAGCTAGTGGAACCAAAACTTATAACATAAATTTTTGCAATGAATTAAATTCATTAAAATTATCAGCAAATATAAAAATATTTGTATGCAAAAGTTATTTAAGTCAAATAACAAAAAAAAAAAATAGAAAAATACAATATTTAATAAAATCTAATCTTTTATCTATTACTTTTTTTAGATTTTTATGGATGCAGTTAATTTTTCCATTTGAGTTAAAAATACTAGGTGTAAAAAAATTATATTCTCCAATGAATTTTTCGCCAATTCTTGCTAGTTTTTTAAATATAAAAAGCATTTTATGCTTACATTCTAATTTACCTTGGATTTATTTTAATCTTATGCCGGGCAATTTATTAAGAAATTTTATTACTAAAAAATTAATGGAAATATCTATTTATACATGTGATTTATTAATAGTTAACTCAAATTTTGCTAAAAGAGAAATAGTTAAAGCTCTTAGACTGTACAAAAAAAATATAAAAGTAATTTATTTAGGTATTAGTAAAATTTTTACTCTAAGAAAATACAAAAAAAAAAAAATAAAAAACTTTAATTACAATCAGAAATATATTTTGTCTGTAATTTCATGCGTTAGATATCATAATATTATTAACATTTTAAAAGCTTTTAAATTACTAATTAAAGATTATGATATAAATCTAGTATTAGTTATTCAGATATTAGATAAGAATTATTTTTTTAGTGTAAAAAAATTTATCTCAGAAAATTCTTTAGAAGAAAAAATTAAAATATATTCTAATTTAAATATAGATCAGTTACCAAGGCTTTATAAAAATGCACAAATTTATTTATTTACATCATATTGCGAAGTATTTGGCCTTACTTCCTTAGAGGCTATGTCAAAGCAGATCCCAGTTGTTATTTCTAACAGATCATCTTTGCCCGAAGTTAATAGCAATGCGGCAATTTACTTTAATCCAGATAATATCAGTGAAATAAAAAATTCTTTAAAAAGGGTTATATTGGGTAAAGAATTAAAAAAAAAATTAATTAAAAGAGGAAATATAAGGTTTAAAAAATTTAATAGTAAAGAAAATATTAAAAAAACTATTGATGCTATTCAGAATCTATAAAAAAATTTTTATTTATAAATTATATCATAGAATAAATTTTTATGTTTGTATTTATCGAGAGACATATTTCCAATAGGAGAGCCGCCAATCCAGCCATTGTAATAACTAAACCCATTAAGTTTTTTTTGTGTTGGTTCTTGATACCAGTTAATTTCTTTTAAATGTTGAATAGGGTCGTTATAAAAATTATTTTTATATATTCTTTCTAAGTTTTTACTAAAATTTATAGCAAACAAAATAATAATTATTAAATTAAATATATTTTTTTTTTTTACAAAATTTATATTTATTAAAAATATAAAAGACAAAATGAAAAGAATAAATAAGGTATGATGATATCTTATCACAGGCATTTTGTAGAAAATAAATAAATTAAAAAAAAATAAGCATAAAATAATTATTCTATTATAAGAATTTTCTTTTTCTTTTTTTTCTAATTTGCTCGATATAAATAATAAAATGATAATTGACAAAGATATTACAAGATAAGTTAGCAGTTCTTCAGAGACTATTGCAAACCAAGTTTTGACCCAATTTAAGTTATGTAAAAATTCAGATTGAGTTAATTGACCTGTATATAATGGAAAGCCTTTTGTATGTGGCCCCATTTCGTCGTATATCCATAATGCTGCTTCTTTGCTATTCCAAGGAATTGTATCTATGCATGTGAAGTATAGAGGGTATATTAAGCATCCAGATACAAAAATATTTTTTACTATGAAACAAAACCCTAAAAAAAATAAAAATAAAAATTGTGTATTCGAATAAAAATTATATATTTTTTTCTCTATAATAATAAGAATTGGTATTAAAAAAGAAAATAAAAAAAATAATTTTATTTCAGTTAAGAATAAACATATAATAGAAATTAGGATAAAAAAATAATTACTACGTAAAGTCGAATTTTCTTTAAATTTAAAAAATATATAAATTAAAAAAAAAAAAATTAATGTCGCCGGGCGATCGAGCCCAAATTCTTTTAAACGAGTATATTTTATTAAAATAAATATGATAAAAATACTTAAAATTTTATATAAATTTTTATTATAATAATTATTTTTTATTATTTCTGTAATAAAGTAGGAAAGTATTAAAAATAAAACTATACCATTGACAACATGTATATCTTGGAGAAAAGTTGCGTTAAAATTTAAATATGAATGAAGTGAAAGCCATATTGACCCCAATCCATAGTGATAATGTAAAAAATTTATGCCTATAATATATTTGAAGTTGTCAGAGTTGATAATTTGACCACCATGATAGTGTGTAAGATCATCTGAAAAGCCACTTCCGTAAATATGTGTCATGCACAAAATAAGCATAGCCGACATAATTAGAAGTTCAGTTTTGTTGAAATTGCTAAAAATTTTTTTTCTTACCATTATTAATAATGCAAAACTAATAAATAAATTCAGATAAACTAATAAATCATTTAGCGGAAAAAAAAAATTTATAAATTGAGAAACAAAACCTGTAATAATTAATCCTAGTATTGAGATTTCAAAAAAATTTATTTCTAAATTTTTAAATAAAATTAATTTAAAAAAAACATAACCATTAGAATAAGCAATTATAAGAAATAAAAAAAAATGCACAAAAACACTAGCCATTTTTATTTTTCAGGAATAGTAGAATTATGAAATAAGTTATAAGACCTATTGTTAATGCAATATAAGATTTAAAATAAAAAAAATTTAATATAAATGGAGTTATAGCTATAATTAAATAAGGTATAAAAACAAATCTTGAATTCATAATTTTGCACAGGAGATGATGGAAATGAGTTTGATCAGGATTCAAGGGAGAATTATTTTTTATTAATCTTTCTATTACCACTCTAATTAAATCTATTGAGGGTAAAAAAACTAATAAAATTATTTGATCAAAAAAAATGAGGCCAAGGTTATACGAGTTTAAAAATATAATAGAAAAAAGTATGGCAAGAATATTTGCGCCAGAATTCCCAATAAAAATTTTATTTAGTAAATTTGGAATTATTACAAGCATCATGGAAATGACCACAGATATATGAAAAATATTAACGATATTGGTAATGAATATTATGCAGATAATCCAGAATAAACAAAGACCAAGAGCCACACCATTAACTCCGTCCGAAAAATTTAATGCGTTATATAAAAAAAAAATACAAAATATTGTAAAAAATAAAGAACCTTGATTTAGAATAATAACATTTTTCAGATCTTTAAAAATGATAGTATTAATAATGTAATTATTATCTATTGGTAATATGATTAATAAAATTACTATTAAAAAAAATGTTTTAATTTTTGCATTTAAGTGTTTTCTATCATCAATTAATCCTACCATTCCAAAATACATAACTAAAAATAGAGATATTAATAAATGCTTAAATGATAAAATTGAAAAGAAATTTAAATAAATTAGTGAAGAAGATATGTATGTAAATAAAATTAACCCACCCGCAGAAGATATTGGATGCGAATGTAACTTTCTAGAGCTATTTGGAATGTCCATTATTTTAATATAAGAAGCTATTTGTGTTCTGTATTTTATTAAAATTAAACTTAAAGATATAAACAGTGTATGAAAAATATATTCTTTATTCATAGAATCTAATTCTTACATAAACTAGAAAATATGATGATACAAAGGTTTATTAACAATTCTAAAAATAACCTATTTATTGATTTTTTTATATATCTTATTCCTATTGCTATTATTGCCGGCCAGGCACCGCTCAATGTGATTTCTATTCTAGTCTCTATTATCTTTTTCTTTTTAATTTTAAAAAAAAAAAAATACAATCAGTTAAAAAACTATCTATTTTTTTTATTTTTCTTAATATTATTTTTTTTGATTAATTTATTTTTTTCTGTTGATCCATATTTAAGTTTTTCTTCAATGATTGGAATAATCAGATATTTTATAGTGTTTTTAGCAATTGTTTATTCTTTTAAAAATATAGAAAATTTTAGATTTAATTTTACAAGAATTTTATTTTTAGCAACTTTATTTGTAACACTCGACTCTTATATTCAATATTTTTTTTATAAAGATATTTTTGGATACAAAATCTTAGGCAGTAGATTGACAGGCCCATTCGGAACCGAACAAGTTGTTGGCGCTTATGTGACTAAATTTATATTTTTATCATTTTTGTTTTTACTTCAAAAAAAAATTAAAATTAAATATATCTTAGTAATAGCGTTGCCAGCATTTATTTTGGTAGTACTTTCTCAAGAAAGATCATCAAGTATAATGTTTTTATTATCTTTGATTTTACTATTTAGTTATTGTTCTATTAGACCTCTAATAAAATTAGGCCTTTTTTCCTTTATTTTAGTTTTTTTATTTTTGCTGTTTAATTATAATAGTGCATTTACAGAAAGGTTTATAAATGAACCTAAAAAATATTATAAAGATAATCATCACAAAGCCCATTTTTTAACTGCAATAGAAATTTTTAAAAATAATAAACTTATTGGAAGCGGCATAAAGACATTCAGAGTCGAATGTCAAAAAAGTGAATACACAAATATAAATTCAATATATTCTGAAAATCGTTGTACTACTCATCCACATAATTTTTATTTAGAAATCCTTTCCGAAACTGGAATTTTAGGAATTATGATATTATTGATTTTAAATTTTTATATTTTTTTTCAAATAATAAAAAATTTTTTAAGCAAAAGAAATCATAGAGATGAAATACTTCTTATATTCTGTGGCTTTTTTATTTTATTTTGGCCATTACAAACAACAGGTGCTTTTTTTTCTAGCTGGAATGGTGTTTTTTATTGGATATTTTTTGCTTTTTTCTTTGATTTAAACAGTAGGATTTTAACAAAGTAATCTGTACAATTTAACTTTTTTCTTCTTACCAATAAAAAAAAATCTTCTCGAGTTATAATTAAACTCTTCTATAATTTTATAATTATTACATAGAGAATTTTTTTTTACAAAATCACTAAATGCTTCATCTCTTTCTTCGTACAAAAATAGTTTTATTTTATGACTTTTTTTAAAAAAATCAGGATCATAGTTTGTTAAAATATTTTTTTGAGTTATATAGACAGGAATTTCATTTTTTAGATAAAAGTAACTATTTAAATTTGAAAAGTATTTTTCGTTATTATATTTATCGTTCATAACATCTATAATATTTTGTTGAGAAAATAATTTTTTATGTAAATTAAAATTATTCGGAATAAGTGTTAGCAAACTTAAAGGAATTATGATTATTAATGAAAATATAGATTGATACTTAGCTAAATTATTTAATAATTTAAATTTTGTTTCTTTTGTAAAAATACCCACAAGTAATAATAGTGGTAAAAACCAACGACTTTGGTAATTTTTCAATATTAATACAGATAAAGTAAATAATAAAATTAAAAAAAATAAATTTTTATTTTTTTTATATTCCAAAAAATATAAAAAAAACATACCTAATCCTAAAGTTTTGAATAAGTCTTCTATTCTCAGTGGTATAATTAATTTAATAGGAATTAGTACTAATTTATAAAAGTTGCTTAATTGATCAGTAAAATCCATTTGTCCCGATGTAAGAACTTCTTTGCTATATATGCTCCACCAATCAAAATTTAACTTATTTATTGATACAACTGGTAAAAAAGGATCTTGATATATTTTGAATTTAATTATTCCTATAGGTAAATAAGCCATAAAAGAAATACTTAAAATAAAAATAAGTAAATAAATTTTATTTTTAAAATTATATTTCAAAAAAAATAATGAATAAAAAATAACCATCCCTAAATAAG